>Ga0075420_100001132_pt1 | contig 22334 bp, 21 predicted proteins | sample SoiMetdeltSBSDD4_FD_75296 | JGI IMG/M metagenome (GOLD analysis project Ga0075420, IMG submission 75296) | Bulk soil microbial communities from a Populus tree surrounding site in Tennessee, USA - Soil MetaG P. deltoides SBSDD4 | ecosystem: Environmental > Terrestrial > Soil > Tree plantation...
CTGAATCTGGAATCGTCCGAGGCAGATCTGATTTAGCTCCTGCCCAACGAATGGCTTTACGGGGATATACAAAACGGGGCTACGGCGACAACGTGGAATTTGTCGGCATCGCGGCGTGAGGCGGGCCCGGCACGCGCGATCGCCAAAATCTCACGGAATGCTCACTGGCTGATCAAGACTGAGGGGCGTCCGGGAAGCGATCCTTCCGCACCGCATCGGCAGAGGCCGGTCGTACCAGCGAGGAGGAAGCGCTCGAACCAATGTTGCGTAACTTCATCGAGCGTCGTCGGCTTGCGGTCTTGCTGGCAGTCTTCAGCGTCGTTGCGCTCGTACTCCTCGGCAGGTGGGGGAACGCCACAAAGGTTGGCGGACAGCAGCCCGCTGAACCGTTCCGCATCGCTGGCAACTTCTACTACGTCGGAGCAAGCGACGTCGCGGCCTTCCTGATCACCGGGCCCCAGGGCCACGTCGTCCTGGACGCCGGCTATCCGACAACCGCCCGCATGATCATGGCGAGCATCGCCAAACTGGGCTTCGACATCAAGGACGTCAAAGTGCTTCTAAACTCGGAGCCGCACGCCGACCACGGAGGTGGGCTGGCGGTGCTGCAGCAGGCGTCCGGAGCCGAGCTGTGGGCCAGTGAAGCGAGCGCAGACGCCTTGATCTCCGGTGGAGACGATCCCGACCTGGTGCTGCCGATAAGGGCCCTCATCTGGCTCGGCGTCATCGGGCGCTATCCGCCCCCGCGCGTCGACCATCGGTTCAAGGATGGCGAGACGATCCGTGTCGGGCCGATCGCACTCACTGCTCACATCACAGCCGGACATACGCGCGGCTGTACGTCGTGGTCATTCCCTGTCCGCGACGGTGACCGCGTGCTGAACGTCGTGAGCGTGTGCGACACCGGGGTACTGGCAACCTCGCGGTATCCAGAACAAGAGGCCGACCGCGCGCGCAGCGTGCGCGTGCTGCGAAGTCTCCCGGCCGACATCTGGGTGACCAACCATGCACGTATGTGGGGCCGGTATCGCAAGTTCGTCGCGAGCACCACTGCGAAGAACCCGGTGGACCCCTTCATCGACCCCGAGGGCTACCGTGCGTTCATCGATGCCGCCGAAGCGGAATTACGCCAGGGGCGCGTGCACTAGCAGCGCTGCGCAGTGGTGGAAGTTTTCTGCTACCGGTGCCGCGTTACGACGAAGGTTGGAACATGAAGTTCGGCGGAATTGCTGCCTGACGCCAGAGTCTGCGTTGACACACATTACTCGTAGTCGCTCGGCAGAAGGCCGCAACCCAGGATCTCTTCGGCAGTTGCCGCTCCAAAAGCGCGCAAGAGCGGACCGTGGCAATGCGGACAGCGGACCGATTCGGGGTCAACAGCCGATTCCGGCGCGATTGTCCGAACGTTGGAAATGCCGAACCCTCTTCAGCACAGATCTCGGTGACCTTGCCGCCACGGCTCCGGCGTCACGTATTTCTCTGTTTTCGAAAATGGACCTCGAACATGCGTCGGGCGCTAGGGTGCCGGCACCAGGTGTTTCAGTTCTTCGTCGAAGTGACGGTCGTGAAGGAAGGATACCTGACAACGCTGGGCGCCTTTCTTGGGCGCACTACGACGTCTCTTCAGACGGACAGCGGTTCCTCGTGCTCAAGTCGGTCAGCGAGTCGGCCGCGCCCCGCAACTTGTCGTCGTGCAGCGCACTTCGAACTTACTTTCCACTCTTCCACTTTTCCACTTTGAACTTGAAATGGTACCCGTACGCGGTTATGCCAAAGAGGGCGACACCGAGAACGTGGAATTTGTGGGCATCGCCGCCTGATCCTGAGCGCGGCCCTTAGCACGGCTTGCTCGAGGGGAGCTTCATCTCGATACGATGGCCAAGGGATGTTTGGGCTGATAAAGGCCAACCGCGCCACCACCGGGAAGGCGCATCTTCGTAATCGAACCCCATCGTGCTTCTTGAACGTTCGAGCACTCGACACCCTTCGCCGCCAAGGAAGCGATCTCGGCGTCCAAATCGTCGCAGATGAAATAGAGCTCGTGGACGCCGTTCTCATCGGACGGATGGAATGCCGCCTCTCCCGGTGGCAAGGCAAAAATCAACCAGCCATGACCGGCATCCGGATTTGAATCCGAGAACGTCGCGGAAAAACAGTCGATCCGCCTCGGCGTCTTTGGTGTACACAACGACATGCGCGGCAGAAATCATTTCGTCCTTCGATCACATCAGACTCCGTCGTCGATTTTGCGACGGGTTGCTAGCCAACGGTGCTGTGCAGCTTGAGCGCATCATAACGCTCGCGCATGAACGCTGACACCGGTAGACAAACTGACCGACGAGGAGTGCCGGCGGCCGGAAGAATCTATCGATTTCGCTGGGAAGCTTCGATTGGCGCGCTCATCGGCGAGGCGGGTGCATCACCTTTTTTTGGTACCGGTACGGGGTTATGACAAAGGGTGTTCCGCCGAGAACGTGGAATTTGTGGGCATTGCCGCGTGATCGGCAAGTTGCTAGGCCGTTGGGTGTTGTAGCAGCGATGTCCTTAGACCGCAACTGACTCCAAGATCGACGTCGACATCCCGACATCAATCACTCTCTCCAGACGGAAGCCGACGGTTCGAAGCATTTCCGAATACTCTTTCTCAGTTCGTTCTTTTCCCGACAGCAGTGTCAGCATTTGTAGATCGAGCATCTTCGTCCAGCTCGGCTTCGAATCCTCCGGAACGATGCACTCGATCAGCAAGAGCGTCGCTCCGGGCGCCGCCGCCTTTCGAATGGCGGCTAGAATCCGAGCGGCTCTCTGATCGTCCCAGTCGTGGATGACCTGCATGATCAGATAGCAATCGGCGGAAGGCAACGGATCGATGAAGAAATCTCCGGGATGCACCCGCAGCTGTTCCGATTCGATTCCCGCAGCCTGAGCAGCGGCTGTCACATGCGGCTGATCGAACAGCACTCCGTGGGCTCTGGGCACGGCTTGCAGCACGGCCGCCAACAAATGACCGCGACCGCCACCGATGTCGGCGATCGTTCCAAAGGCGGAAAAGTCGTAGGACGCCAAAACACCGGCAACCTGTCCCGCCGCCTTCCCCATCATCGCCTCGTCGAAGAGACGCGCCGCCCCAGGATTCTCGCTCAAGTACTTCCAAAAACCCCCAGGGACGACTCTCTCTTGAACGGACTCTCCGGTCCTCAAGGCATCGGCGAAGAATTCAAATCCCCGCCAGTACACGGGCAAACCGATCATCCGAACAAACGATCTCATTGATTGCGGATGATCCGATCGCAGTAAACGCGAAGCGGGCGTATGGCCCCACGCGCCATCCCGAGCCTCAAAGATCCCCTCTGCCGAAAGCACACGCAGCGTGCGCGCCAGCGCTCCTGCATCTGTGCCGGTCTCCCTCGCAAGTTCCTCCGCACTTCGCGGCGATTCCTCCAGGGCATCGGCAATACCCAGTTCCGCGACCGCATGAAGACACCGGGGGACGCCGTGACTCATCGAAATTCGCAACAGGAGATCGGCAGGATCGTTCATGAGGGGGGGAGTATAACGCCACTCGACGGCTTCTGCCGGAGCACCATGAGCCGATCGTCCAATCACATTGAAAGCTGATTGATGGCATAAAATCTCCTCCGGTATGGCCATCGGTCTCAAGGTGGTGGCTCAAAGCCCAAGGCACAAGTTGGATCTTGAGCCCTGGATCTTGACCCTTGTTCGAGGGAGGCATCCATGAGAGCTGTGATTGCTGGTTTGTGGTTTGCTTCGACGCTGGCGACCGGTACAGCCGTCGCGCAGCCATTTCCCTTCAACGACGCGGGCGTGACGATGGGGCACTGGCACATCGCTTCGCGCGACGTCCAGGCCAACAAGAAGATCTTCGTCGCCATGGGCGGCACGCCGGTCACGAATGCCGAGGCGGTGACTTTCCCCGGCGTTCGTATCAATCTGGCCCTGGGAAATGCGCCGGGGTCAGGCGGCTCGGTTGGATCGTCGGTGAACCACGTCGGGTTCATCGTGAAAAACGTCCAGGAGCAGGTGGCCAAATGGAAGGCCGCCGGGGTTACCGTGTTGCCCGGCAACAACAACCGCCTGGATCAGGCGTTCGTCGAAACGCCGGATGGCGTGCGCATCGAAATCCTGGAAGACAAGACCCAGAGCATGCCGATCCGGCATGAGCACGTGCACCTCTTCGTGCCGAAAGCGGACATCGCCAAGGCCCAGGCGTGGTATGCGAAGACCTTTGGTGGGAAGGCGGGCACCCGCAACAATGCCCCGGTCGTGGATGTCCCGGGCGCTCAGCTCAGGTTCGGGGCCGCCGAGACGCGGCAAGCTCCCACCAAGGGGCGCGTGCTCGACCACATCGGCTTCGACGTGAAGGACCTGCAGGCCTTCATCAGGAAGATCGAAGCCGAGGGCATCAAACTCGATGAGCCCTACCGGAAGAACGAGGCGACCGGCACGGGGATCACCTACATCACCGACCCGTGGGGCACCCGCGTCGAGCTGGTCCAACGGCCCCCCTCCTCGTAGAAATTGCTTCAGCAAACCAGCCAAGGGTGCCCTTGATATCCCCTGCAGACCCTTGGCTGGTTGCCGGTATCTCTTGGCGCGCTCCGCGCGCCTGCAACTCCACCGCCGCCGCACGAAGCGGACCTATACTGGCGCGTAACTCATGGCCAGGAGAATCGCAATGACAATCGGCTTCTCGCCCCGCCTGATCGCGTTCATGGTCGTCGGCATGCTTGCGGTCGGTCACGCTCGACAGGGGCCGGACATCGGACTGCCCGTGCCTCCGCTGGGCGTGGGGCCGTTTGAATTCGATACCGCCGAGAAGCACAAGATTCGCGTCAGCGTCGTCACCAAGGGCCTCTCGCACCCGTGGAGTCTCGTGTTCCTCCCGGATGGCAGCATGCTGGTCACCGAACGGCCTGGCCGCCTGCGCGTCATCCGCAACGGAGTGCTCGATCCGACGCCGATTTCCGGTATCCCCCGCGTGAGGACCGACGGCAACGGCGGTCTCATGGACATCGCGCTCCACCCGCGATTTGCCGAGAATCGACTGGTCTACTTCACGTACACCAAGCCTGTCGACAACGGCAAAGGCACACCAACGCTCGCGCGCGGCCGCTTGGAGCGCGGCGCGCTCGCCGAGGTCCGCGATCTGCTCGTGCCGGACGCCTTTGACGGCAACTCGGGCCTCAACGGCCGCGTCGTGTTCGGGCGCGACGGCATGGTCTACATGTCAACCGGCGGCAATATCGGCAAAGTGGCGCAGGACCCTGCCAGTCTGCGCGGCAAGATTCTGCGACTTCGCGACGACGGCTCGGTTCCTCCAGACAATCCGTTCGTGGACCGCGCTGGCTACCGGCCGGAAATCTTCAGCCTGGGGCATCGCAACACGCTGGCCCTGATCGTCCACCCCGAAACGGGAGCCGTATGGAACAGTGAAAACGGTCCCCAGGGCGGCGACGAAATCAACATCATCCTGCCGGGCCGCAATTACGGATGGCCGATCGTGAGCTTCGGGCGCGACTATCCAGGCCCGCGCATCTCCGACCATCCCACGCGTGAGGGAATGGAATCGCCGCTCGTGGTCTGGATTCCTTCCATCGCGACCTCGGGCATGGCCGTCTATACGGGCGATCGCTTCCCTCGCTGGAAAGGGAACGTGTTCGTCGGCGGGATGCAGGCCGGCAGAATACCGGGCACGGGCCACCTCGAGCGCATCGTGTTCAACGCGAGGACCGAGGAGCTGCGGCGGGAATCGATGCTCGTCGAACTGAGGCAGCGCATCCGGGAAGTCCGTGAGGGCCCCGAAGGGTTGCTCTATCTTCTGACGGATGAAGAGGACGGCGCGCTGTTGCGGATCGAGCCCTCCTCTTGATCCGCGATCAACCTGACCGTCGATCTGCGGGGCAAGGCTCGCGACGGCCGTCGATGACCAAGAGCACACTAGCGGACGGCATCCAACATCAGGCATTCTCGACGTGCCTCGATGCTGCGGCCGTGGACACGCATGTTGCTGATCGCGCACGCTGAAGCGTGCGCGCTACTTTCCACTTTGCACTTTCCACTTTCCACTTTGAACTTGAAATGGTACCGGTACGCGGTTATGCCAAAGAGGGCGAGACCGAGAACGTGGAATTTGTGGGCATCGCCGCGTGATCTACGTGCGTGGGACAAGATGCGCCCAGAAGTCCAGCTCCCGCACAACGTAGGCTGCAACGGCTTGCTCCAGTGATTGGAATCGGATTTCCTCTCCGCGTCGACGAACCTGACCGATGGTGCCGTCCTGCAAGAGATACCATCCGCCGTCTGTGCGCTTGTCCTCAGAGTAAAGCAGCCATTCCTCGATGAGGTCCGGGTGATCTCTCAGATGTGCCAGCAGGTCCGACTCTTCGAACTGAGGGCGGAGTTCGCGATACCTGGTTCGCGAGAGTGCCTCCCTCAGGGACACTCCCGCTCCCCGGATTGATGTTTCGTGCCCAATCCGCAAGATGGCAAGCAGATCCTGAGTGTGGTTCTCCACCAACCTACTTTCCACTTACTTTCAAATTCTTACTTTTTACTTTCGACTTAGGAATGGTACCGGTACGGGGTTTTGCGAAAGGTTGTAACGTGAAATTGAAATTGTCAGGGATTGGTGCGTAGGATGCCGTTAGACACACACCGAGGCTGACCGTTGACCACGATCGAGAAGGACTCGAGTGCTCGAAGTTGGGGAGCCGCCACCGAATTTCAACCACGAATGGCGTTGACTCCTTCGCAATCTCCGCCTAGGGTAGGCGTCGATAGCAAACAAAGAGGAGGACACGCCCATGCCGAACCAGCTTTCTCGCCGCACCTTGCTCCAGGCCCTGGTTGCCGCCGTCCCCTCCGCCGCCCTGGCCCAGGTCGCCGGCGCTCCGGCGCAGGCGCCCGCGACACCGCCTCCGCCGCCCGCGCCGATGACCGGCCCAGTGTTCGGGGCTCCTCCCACGGACTTTAAGCCGCCCTACCCGGAGGCTGGCAAGGTCAACCGGCTTGATCCCCGCCTCGACGCCCTCATTGACGCCGACGCCAAGGTGGAAAAGGTCTGTGACGGCTTCCTGCATGCCGAAGGGCCGGTTTGGGTTGGCGGCGCTAACGGCTACCTGCTGACCTCCGACACCCAGGTCAACCACATCGTCAAATGGTCGCCGACAGAGGGCCGTTCGATCTGGCTGGAGAATTCGGGCTATGACGCCGGCGGAGTAGGCTGGGCCCCCAACCTTCGCGAGCCCGGTACCAACGGCCTGATCCTAGGACGCGGCGGTCTCATCGCCGCCGGATCGGGCGCACGTTCCATTCTCCGCATCGACCTCGCCACCAAGAGGAAGACCGTGCTGGTCGACAAGTACATGGGAAAGCGGTTGAATTCGCCCAACGATGTCGTGCTCGGCCCCGACGGCTCAATCTACTTCAGCGATCCTCCCGCCGCCTTGGTCAACCGCACTGGCCCCGACCGTGAGCTCGACTACGCGGGGGTCTTCCGTCTTGCGCCCGACAACAGCCTGCACCTGATCGACACCATGAGTGCGCCGAATGGGATCGGCGTCTCGCCGGACGGGACAAAGCTCTATCACACCGACGGCCCCACAGGCTGGGTGGTGTGGGACCTCGACAAGCAGGGGAACGCCTCGAACCGCCGCAATTTCGTGGCCCGCAGTGTCGTGATGGGCGGCGACAGCCTGAAAATCGACACAGCCGGCAACATGTGGGCGGCAACCCGGGGAGCGGTCACGGTGTTCACGCCGGGAGGCGAGATGATCGGCTCTATCAGTACGGACGAGGGCGTATCCAATTGCGAGCTCGGTGCAGACGGCTACCTCTACCTCGCCTCGTCGACCAGAGTGCTGAGGGTCAAGACCAAGGCCAAAAAGCTGCTTTTTAAAGTGACCTAACTTCATAGTGGCGGCCGAAGTTTCGGCAACCGCAGTTTCGGAAAGCGGTTCAGCGACGGACCCTTGAAGAAGTTGCGATCAGAGACTGCCGGCGGTTTGCACGAACTGAAAGTCCACCTTCGCGTTCCGACCTTCGCGGCGCGCGACGGTGGACATCCTTCGCCAGAGGACTGGCGTCAGCTCGTCGGGCTTGCCATCCGTAGCTCGCTCAGGTGCCACGCGAGCGAAGGATGGTACCGGTACAGGGTTATGAGAAAGAGTGTTCCACCGAGGACGTTGAATTCGTCGGCAGCGTTGCCTGATTTTGACGATCGGCGGAGTGCTCGAGCAACTGCAGAGCTTCCACAGTAGAATCGGTACATCACAAGACCGCAAGCCGGTGACGCGCGCGGCCGCCGCTAGCGCACGCGTCTGCCCGCCGCCTCCCGGCAGCGCTGCATGACCTCTTCCTTCTGCGCCCCGGTGACACGCCCGCCGAACTGCTCGAGCAGCGCGGCGATGCCCTCGCATCCTTTGTCGATGGCTTTGTCGATGAGGTCCTTGCAATGCTTCCCGAACACAGGCGCGCAGAGATCCATCAGGAACTCCTGGACCGATCTTCCCCTTAACGCATCTTCGGGTATGCCGCGCTTGAACCGGAACTGATCCCACACCTCGCCCTTGTCGGGATCGGGAGTGTCAGGCGGCCATTTGGTGGTCTTTCCCTTCCCTCCCGGCCAATCTGGCGCAGGCACGATCGGTCCCTCGATGAAGATCTCGACGCGCCGGTTCGCGGCGCGGCCGCGGGGGTTGCTGTTGTCGGCCTTCGGTTGCGCCTTGCCCGGGCTGGGCTCGATCTCCACGAGCACTCGATTGATGAGTGGTCCGAGCAACGCGAGAATCTCTCGTTTCACCGCTTCTGCGCGCCAGTTGCCCAGATCTCGGTTGAAGTTGTCCGGGCCGGTCCAGTCTGTATGCCCCTTGAGACGTATCACACCGATCGCCTGGCCCGGCGACCGCCAACTCGCCTTCACGTGATCGACGAAGGGAGCCAGCACGGCTTTCATCTCCGGCTTGACCGTGGCCTTCTGGACATCGAAGTTGTCAATGGTAAGGAAGCTCAATTGCGGCCGCGACGGCTGCGGACTCAAACGCCGCGGCGCAGGCGTGAAACCGAAGCCGGCGTACATGCGCGTGCGCGACGGCGTCGGGAAATCACCCCTCGGCCCCTGCTGAATCATCTGGCGCAGGCGTGCGTCATACGCGTCTTCGAGTCGCTTGATCTCTGCGAGCGCTCCCTTCGGGTCCTTCATCGTCGTCCGGCCCGCGACATTCTGCCAGCCTGCCCCCCAACGCGCGTCCATGGCCGTCGTCAACGACGCCACGGCGCCGAAGAAATAGGCACGCGCCATCAGATCGACACCAAAGATCCTGACCACTTCCCGCATTGGCGCCGTGTACACGTCATAGGGCCGATCGCGGTAGTAGCGGCTGATGCCTTGCGCATCCATGATGTCTTCGGTGATGACCTGCGTGAGGCCCTCGCCGAAGCCTGTGCCGTACCGATGTTGGAACGTTCCGATGCAGGGCGCCGGGCACCCCGCCGGTGTCGGCGCATGCGGATCCGCGAACAGGTGCACGGCTTCGTGCAGCGCGTATTCGAGGCGCGTTTCCTGCCTGAGGCCGGGCGCGGGAACCATGTAGATCGTGCGCGTCCATCGGTCGATCGTCCCGCCAACCATGCCGCCGCCGCTTCCGCGCCCGAACAGATGCTGCAGGTGTCTGGGTACCTGACTGCTGACGCTCGTAACGATTCGAAGAAAGTTCCTCGGCACCGTCGTCGCACGATTGGCCATCGCCTGTGTCAGGTAGGTCTGCCACCGTGACGGTCCGGCGAGAATCGTGAGCAGATGGTGGCCGTGGCTGTCGTCAACAGGCTGACCGCCCACGTTCATGGGTGGCCGGTAGCTTGGTGCCGGTCCGGACAAATGCCAATGCACACCGAATCTGGGCTCGCTTCTCACGAACATGTTGGCACCTCGCGGCGGCCGCACTACCGAACGACCATGTCCATCACGAAGATCCGAACCCGCCGCTCCGTTGCGTCCTCGACTCGATCAGGCGTACCCGCCTTGTGCTCGCCATACGCGTGGACGATGAACTGAGCCCGCGATCCGGCGATGTCCTGAAGGATTCTCTGCACGCGCTGCACGCGACGGCGCGACAGATCGCGGTTCGCGGCGGAGCCTTGCGTCGTACTCGCGTACCCTTCGAGCGTGATCGGCAACGTTCCCGAACTGATCTTTCCGCGCGTGGTCGACGGGAGCGCCTCGAACCACCTCACGATGTTGCGCTCGTCGCCCTCACGAATTCGGTCGGAGCCAGGCGGGTGGAAATAGACCGTCAACTGATGTGGCTGAGGAATCGGAATCCTCGGCACTTCGACTCTCGGTACCACCGGCGGGACGACAGCACACGCTGCGGACATCGAGCGGAAGTTCACCCAGTTTCTCTCTGAGGTGAGATCGATCGACGCTGAGCCGTCCGCGCGGACGTTGAGGGCGCCGCGGAATCCCACTTTGGTATTGAACGGAATGTCCCAATGCTCCCATGAACCCGAGATGGAGAACCGTACGGCGGCGATCGGGTCCAGTTCGACGCTGGCTGGGCCGGGCGCGAACGTGATGATGAACTTGGATTTGTAGAGCGTGCTGGATTTGTCAGGGAGTGGATCGACCCGCACCTCTCGCAGGTCGTTGCCGTTGTACTCGTACTGCAGCGCGAACCAGAATTTCTCCGCGGGTGCACGCGGGTCGGTCGGCGGTATAGGGATAGGCACCGGACGGAACGCCGAGATCATGAATTGGCGCGCGCACCGTCTGAACGTCTGCGTCGGCGGAGTGCCTGGGTGCATGTAGCTAATCGGGGCCGACGTCGTCTGGAAGTCGCCTCCCGTCGTCAGCGCCGTTCCCACGCTGAGGGCAGCGGCCCCCAACTCGATCGCAGCCGCCGGAGCGATGCCGAAGCCGTGAGACGCGCTGAAGCCGCTCTGGATGTACATGACGCGCTACTCCTTGTGCGCCACGATGCGTAATCGTGGAGTGCAGCTCGATACCGGGTCGAGTGTGACCGCATCGTGCACGCCGCGCGTCACGAAGCCCGCGGCGCGCAAGGCGGTTCCCAGTTCCTCCGGCGCATATCCACGTTCGAGGTACGTCTCCACGACCGGCGCGGGCCGTTCGACGAGAAAGTGCACGATCGTGCCTTGCAGCAGCCGTCGATCCGGATCCCAGCGAATCGTTTGCACGATGCGACGCCTGGGCAGCCGCGTGTGCTTCTGGAAGACGCGCAGGCCTCCGAGCGGAGCACAGTTGGTGATCGCGTCGAACACGATGTGCCCACCCCGACGCAACGCCGCCGCGACGCTTCGCAGCATCTGCTCGAGATCCGAACGGCCCACGAGATGGTTCACGACGTCGAAGTTTGCCGTCACGAGATCAACTGGCTCCGGCAGTCTCAGGCACCGGATGTCTTGCTCCAGAAAACACACACGCTGATCGCGACAATTGCGGCGCGCCATCTCGAGCATCGATCGCGAACGATCGACGCCGAACACGCGCGCTCCCCAACACTGGCTCAAGTAGCACGCGAACAGCCCCGTGCCGCATCCGATGTCCGCCGCGGTGCGGAATCTGATGCGATGGCTTCGCGCCAGGATCTCGAATGCCCGCCGCGCATCGGCGAAACTGTCGCGTCCGAGTACCGCGTCATAGAAGGGTGCGAACTCACTGTATGCCGCACGCGTGTGGAGCGGCATCGCTAGCCGAGCTTGCGCCTCCAGAAAATCTCCCATTCCAGGAGCATCGTCTGCACGTTGTACCCAGCGTGGGCAAGCGTGCGCGCCGCCCAGTCCCGCACCTCGCGATCGTCGAGACCACGGCGCGGTGGCGGCACCGACCACAGCTGCTCCTCCACGCTTTTACTTGAGCGCAACACTTCCCAACAGCGGTGTTCGAGCTGGAGCCCGGCATGCGATGCCATCCCATCCAGCCACGAACGAATCGCGCTGAGGACGCCGCGCCGGCGAGTCAGCTCGTACAGCACGTCCTCGCGGCTCTTTTTGAACTCCCACGGTCGCAGGAACGCCTGCGGGATCGACTCCCTGTCGGCGCGAGGCCGCGGCGCGGGTGCGTCGAGCTGCGGTGCAGCATTCGTCGTCGCCGGCGATTCCACCTTCACCGGCGTTGTCGCCGTCGGATCGGCCGCCAACAGCAGCCGGACGAGGCGCTCGTGCGCCATGATCGTGTCGCCGTCTGGCGGCTGATACGGCCGACACATTGGCGGCGGCAGACGCTGCCCCAAGCCAAGCAGCGACACCAACCTGTCGGTGAGGATCGTCAGCTCCGATGCCCTGGTGCGATCACCGGTGATGGATTCGGCAAGCTCCGCGAGTGACTGCGGACGCGTCACCTCGTAGATCTGCGCGCGCACGCCGACGCGATGCCCATGGCGCAGCCGCTCCGGATGGGCGATTTGCGATGCGAGCTGCGCGCGGAACTCATTCCAGGGAACGACCAGCGGACAACCTGGCTCGGGAAAGAGCGGCCGGTATCCACGAGCGGGCTGGCTCACGATCGCTCGCGGCAAGTGATGCGGAGCAAGCGGCGTGAGCCGCTCGGCGCTCCACTCGTAAAGTTGACCGCCTTCGTCGCACAGAATCCGCGCGGTCTGCGGCTCGAACCTCTGTTGATCGAACAGCGTACCGACGTCGCAGATGCCGATCGACACTGTGTGCGGCACTGGCACAGGGGCGACCATCGGTGCGCGACGAACGACTCCTCTGAGGCCGTTCGGAGCAACGCGTGCAATCGGGAATGACACGGGACCTCCCTTGGCACGTTCAAAAGGACGTGCCCTACTCACCGAACCCGCGGTTGTACCAATACCTGCCGACGATCCGACCACCGACGTCTCTCACCCTGAGCTGCGGCTGGCGCGACGTTCGCGCTGCGGTCCGCCGCACGATCAACTCGATGTGCGCGCTTTCGTCGAGACGCTGATCCATGCGATAGCTGCCGAAGCCCCACGGATTCAGGATGTGCGTGAGCCTGCTGAACGGACGCAGGGCACGGCCATTGGCCAGCAACGTCCATTCGAGGCCGGGGGAGTCCACCTGATCGGGCCGTCGCATGTTGAGATCGGTAAACTGCGACACATGCTCGAGCGATCCGCAGTACTGAGCGGGGAGATCGAACGACGCCAGGACGATCTCGTTGCCTACTTCAGGGATGGTGGCGATGCTCGACTCGTCGAACCGCTGGCTGTCGATCGGGATTCCGCAGTTGACGCAGAGTCCCGATGACGGGGCGGGGTGCGTGAAGCACCGCTCGTAGGCACGAACGTTCTCACCGCGCACCTGGACCTCCGCCGAGCACCTTGTAGCCGTGCAGCGAGACGTGCAACGCCCCCCTGAATGTCGTGGGGAGCTCGGTGACATCCATGCGAATCGTAGAGCGCGGCCGGAACGTCAACGGCCGCGCAAACGGGCGGAACGGACGCTCGCCGTTGGCGATGCCGAGGCCGGCTGTGTTCAACACCGGCTCGCTTTGAAATTCGCGGCCGCTTGCCTCGTCGCGAATCGCATACAGAAACTGAATCTCATCGCTTGGCAGCGGTACCACTTCGAAGAGCCGGTCGAGCACTGCTGCTGACAACGGCGTACCACCTCCGCCGTCAAACGCGAATCTCGCAATCCGTGGGTTCACGCGAATCCCACTCAGCAGCACAGACGAGGTGCGTGGTCCGAGCACGGGCGCCTTCCCGCCCTCGCCCAGTGCGTCTTCCAGCCCTCCGATCACCTCCTGAAGCGATCGGCTATTGAGGCTCGATGCCGCCGACAGCGGGACTATCGCCGCCAATCGGGGGCCAAACTCGCGCACGGCCGGCTCGGCGACGATGCCATAGCCGATTGAGACGGCGGTGAAGGTGCCTTCAACGCTGATCGCGACGATCTGACTGTGCGTCTTTCCGGCCACCCCTTCGAGCTGGAAGCGAAAGACGTAGTCGAACGGAATCGTCCGCTGGGCATCGGCCACGGTGGCCACGGCGGTTTGAGGTGATGGGATCATCGCGCGCTCGCAATCCGGGACGCGCCCAGCAACTTGTAGCCTTGAAATGTCATGAACAACGTGCCGCGACCGAAGCGTTCTTCGATTTCGGCGCGCAGCGTCGATCGCGGAAAGAACGTGAGCGGCGGCGCCAGCCGCTTGAAGGGTCGATCACCGTTGGCGATGCCGAGCCCGGCGATGTTGTGGATGGGACGATTCTGGAGATCCCGGCCGAGCCCGGTGTCGTTGAACGAATACAGAAAGCGAACGTCTTCGGGACGATTCAACCGCTCCAAGACATCGTCGAGAAAGTCCGCAGAAATCGTCGCCAACGAGCCGCCGGCTTGGTACGCGAGCTGGACGAGCGCGGGCCGCACGCGCACACCTTCCGCCAGCGCGCCCGCCGGAAACAGGCTTAGAGGAATATCGCCGAGATTGATATTCCCGGCAGCTGTGATCAGCCCACCGAGCCGTTGCGCCGCTTCGCGCAGCGGCACACCACGAGCCGGGGGTACTAGCCCGTATCCGATGGTGTCGGCGATGAAGCCGCCCTCGACGTTGATCGCAATTTCGCTCGCCACACGATTTCCTGCCCGTCCGGTGAGCGGAAACGTCATGACGTAGTCGAACGGAATCACGTCGCTGCCTGCCGTGACTTCATTCGGCTGCCCGAGTGGCGAGGGCACCGTCAGCGAGCGCAGCAACGACTCGGGACATGCCGTCAGCCCGAGCAGCTTGTATCCGAAGAACACCACGTGAAGCGTGCCGGTCACGCGGTCCGAGTTCTCGATCACCTGGACGCGCAGCGTCGAGCGAGGCGCAAACGCGAGCGGCCGTGGCAACGGACGAAACGGCCGTTCACCGCTGCTCGTGCCGAGTGATGCGAGATTGTGTGCGGGCTCGTCCGATAATTCGCGTCCACTCGCGCTATCGAGCATGGTGAAAAAGAACGAGATGTCCTCGAAGTCCTTCACCCGCTCGAGCAAGTTGTCGGTGAGCCAGGATTGGGGAAGGTCCTGGGTAGTCAGCACCCCTGAACCCGGCGCAAACACCACCGGTGTCGCCGTAGGGCTCACACGCATGCCGTCGATGAGTGCGGTGGCGGGAACTTCGCCGAGCGTAATGTCGCCCGGCGGCAGCGGATCGTTCGCGTTGGTGATCGCCAACTCCAGCGGCCGACCCCGTTCCTCGTCGAATCCGTAGCCCATCGCGGTCGCGACGAACACACCCTCGGGGCTGACGGTGATCACGTCCTGCACGATGTTCCCCGGCCGGCCGGTGATTCTGAACACGGCGCAGTGCTCGTAGGGAATCACGAAGCCGGGCCTGGCCGGTCCCGGACCAGGCCACGGGCCGGGTCCGGGACGATTCATCGCGCGAGGCCCAAGCGGAGACGCCATGGCACGCTACCCTTACTGCACGTCGCGAGTCATGTAGCCGTCGAGGATCACCCAGATCTGAAACGGACCGTAGATCCGCTTGAACCGGTTGAGGACGTCGGTGTCCGACACCTCGATCTCGACGCGGAAGTTCTGTTGCTTGTCGATGAAGACTGGCTCGGCGAAGCGGAAGGTCGCTGCCGGCGAGGGCTCGCCGTGCGTCGTGAACCCGCCTGATTCTGAGTATGGCCCCGCGCCCGCCGGGAAGAAATAGGTCGGCATCTGCATCATCAGCTTCTCGCCGACAAACAGGCTCGTCACCGTGTTGTAGATCAGCGATCCGATCAGCGTGCCGGCGCCGTTGTTCGATTCGATCTGCTCCTCGAGCGGCACCTGCTGCTCCCGGAGGATGTCGAGATAGTCCTGTAGCCACGAGAGCGGAATCCCGATGGAACCGCCGAACTCGGCCACCCTGATTGCCTCGTCCTCGGTCAGCGGGTTGTTGTTGGCGCTGAGCTGGACGCCTTCATCGTCGGGCAACAAGATCGCTTCGCTGTCTTCGCTGTCGCGTGCTTCGCGAATCAGCTCGATGAGCAAGTCGAGCGTGAGCGTAATCTCGGCCACGATTGGCTGGGCGCTGGCCAGCGCGAAACCCACCTCCGCCGCAACAATATCCGCCGCCGTGGGGGCGATGGGGGTCCTCTTGATGATCGCAATGCGTTGACCGCCATCGAAGAAGAACGGTTGCAGCAGATCGTCGGTCACCTCGAGACCCGAGTCCGTGGCACCGCCCGAGGCGGGCACCACTTGCGTCTCGGGAAACTCCGCCGGAGTATCGCCGATGACCACGCGCATCGCGCGTGCTTCGAAGGTGTTGTAGTGCGGCAGCAGCGAGGCCGACTGCAGGTTGGTCTCGAGCTTCGTCTTGCTCTGGACGTCGACGAAGAACTTGAGCGTGCTCGATTTCTCCTCATCGCCAAGCTGCTTGCCGGCCTCCACCTTGATCGAATCGTAAATGGGAAGGTGGACCTTCTCCTGAACTCCTTGCACCCGAGCCATCTCATGCCTCCATCGAATTCAAGGCCTCATGCGGCCGATGTGATTACCAGAGCGGACGAAACGTGTCGGGAACGCCGGCCGGCGATGCCGGACCGCGCTGGAAGCCCGAACAACTCGCATTCACGTCCGCTGTCGGCACGTACCCTTCGTATCCGCTGATCGATTCGTCTTCACCGATTCCAACGTTGACGGGCAGCGGGCATCCGGCATTGAAACGTGACGGCCGTTCCGCCACATACCCTCCGTACCCGTATGGATCCGCGTAGCCGCCGATGTCGTCCTGCGCGAAGTCGTCGGGCGGCGGAGTCTCTTGTCCGTAGCCCTGGGCGTGCCCCTGGCCATAGCCACCGCCGCCGCAGTTGCATCCATATCCGCCATATCCGTCGAAGGCATCATCGGGAACGCCGTAGATCGACGGGTCGTCCTGCGCAAAATCAGCGGTCTCCGCGTCCTGGAACTCCGAAGGTTCAGGCTCATAGGCGTAGCCGTATGGGTAGGCGTAGCCGTATGGGTCGGCGTAGCCGTAGCCGTAACCGTAGTACGGGTCAGCGTAGGCGTAGGGATCTGCGTACCCGTACCCGGCGTAGCCATAGGGATCGCCATACGCATAGGGATCGGCATAGCCGTACGAATCGGCTTGGGTCCATGGCGCTTCCGCGTACGTATAGGGATCCGCGTAGTGGCCGAGCCCGGACCAGCCGTAGTGACCGAACATGAGCTTTTCTCCTTCTCCGTCCGCGGACGGGTCGTACGGATTGACGATCATTACTTCGTCGAACGGTTTCATCCCTCAATCCCCCTCGGCGTCACTCGATAGTTCCCGCCGACGATGAAGAGTTGACGTCCGGATCGATCGCACGCGAGCCCAGGCCAACGCCGCATGAAATGAATGAACGTCCTGGGTCTTCCTCGGCCGCCGCGATCGCTGACGTAAATCAGCGCGCGCAGTCGTCCGATGTTTCGCAACCTCGTCTGCCGTCTCCCCCGCGTCGCGCAATTGACGCGAACGATCCGGCAGGTCTTCACGTACGCCATCAACGCCGTCTCCTGCCGCCCCGCCGCCGGCCGCCGCGACTCGGCATCGGCAGCAGAGGCGGTGGAACTCCAGGCATGCCAGGAGGCGGAGGCGGCACGACCGTGACCGGCGTTGGCGATAGCGCTGCGGTCGGCACCAGTCCGGGCGGTCCGGGCCACACCGCGCATCGCAGATACATGCGGCGTCGCGGCGGCGCCGCACCCGGATACGGTGGCTGCATGTAGCCGGGTGGAACCGGCGGCATCATGCCCGGCACCCCCGGAAACGGCAGTCCTGGCAGCGGGGGCAACGGTGGCATCGGAAGCGGCGGCAGCGGAAGCGCCTGCATTGGTGCTGGCGCAGGCGGCCTCGGCCCGAGCAGGTTGCCAATCAGGCCGCCAACACCCGGTATCGCCGACGCGACATTCGAAATGAGGGACGTGAGCGGTCCGAATCCGTAGCCACCGGCGAGACCGGGATAGTCGGGGGCATCGGAGAGCTGCCCCGGACACCGACATTGTGCTTGCGCGGGTGGCCGCAACAGTCCGCCGACCAGACCCCCGATCGCCGGAATCAGCGTCGCGAGCGGTGGGAATCCATAGCCACCAGCTAGACCTGGGGGATAGTGCGGTGGGAATCCATAGCCACCAGCTAGACCCGGGGGATAGTCGGGAACGTCGTAAAGCTGCCCTGTCCACGGATGTTGAGCGAGCATTTCAGGTCCTCCTTCGCGATCTCACAGACGCGCTTCCACAGCGCGCGCGGCTGCCACCCCATCGGATGAGGCAGCGTGGAATCGAGGGCAATCCAACGGCCCCTTACGTTCACCTCGGGATAAATGTGCGAATACCCGTGCGGCTTGGCCGGGTGATAGCCAGCCAGCACGAGACGTACGGGATGCCCGGTCGACATCAACATCGCGCCGAGCAGGATCGTCATGTCGTCGCAATCGCCGGCGCGCAGCTCGAGCAGCCGTCTCGCGGTGTGCAGCGTTTCCACTTGCCAGATATCGCGCGTGTAGCGCACGTTGCGCCGTACCCATTCGAACAGCGCGCTCACCTCGCCCAAGCGGTCCTTCGGCCTCACGCCGCACGCGCGAAAGATGGCAATCGCCTTCTGCCGCACGTAGAAGTCCCTCGATCCTTCGCGCACCAGGCGCGCGATGATGCGCGCCGTTTCCAGCGTTCCGGCATCGCCAGCCGGCACACGGACCAGCCGGATGCGCGGGACCAGGATGCGAGGGCAGAAGCCAACCATTCACAACACACCCAGAATTTTTTCGATCGGCACGATCAGCGGCTGCTTCACGCCATCGACGACGACCACCGCGAATGCCTCGCGCTTCGCACCGCTGTCGGAGACGTCGAGCACCCGTCCCTGCAGCAGATCCGAGCCGTACAGTTCGGTTAGTACCGCCAGCGGATCGGGCACATAGACGTCGCGAATCATGAAATGCACCCATCGATCTTTCAGGGCCACCGGCGTCCCGCCATCGTTGGCCATTGTTCGGATCACCACGCACCCACGTACTCCATAGCGTCCACTCCCGTACTTCTGTGCGATGCGCGCAGGAGCAGGAGTCATGCCCGCCGTCACGCGTGCATGCGTTGTCAGGGCAACCTGCAGCAATCAGTGAACTTGCGAGACACGCTGACGTCGAGATGACGTGCGCGCCGAGGTGCGTGCAGAAGCGCCGTTCCGGAACGGCCGTTCCGGATGCCGGATCGATCCTTCCTATCCGGCCAGGCGATGCTTGCGGAGTTTCGTGTAGATGCTGCGGGGTGTGACGCCAAGCAGACGTGCGGCCTTTGATTGGTTGCCGTGCATCCGCGATAACGCCACCTGAAGGATCATCCGCTCGCAGGCGTGCATCGATCGCGTTAGGTTCCATCCATTCGCGTCGAGCACGGCCGGCCACCAATCCTGAGTGCGTGTGGACGAGGTGCGGTCTTCGACCTTCTCCACGCCTCGGGACAATTCTTTCCACACTTCGGCAGGAAGATCTTCGAGATCGAGTGGACGATCGCCGTCGGCGTGCGCGACGGCGCGGCGAACCAGGTTCTCGAGCTGACGGACGTTGCCAGACAGTTCCAGCTGAGACAGCGCCGCGACAAACGACGCGCTGGCGATGGTGACGCGTCCACCGCGATAGCGCTCGAGAAAATGCGAGACGAGCAACGGGATGTCATCAGGCCGCTCCGCCAGCGTCGGTACCCGCGTGCTCAGCACGTTGAGTCGATAAAACAGATCGGGGCGAAAGCGGTGGTCATCAACCATGTGCTGCAGGTCCCGATTCGTGGCCGCGATCACGCGGACGCTGATCGGCTCCTCCCGATCCTCACCGAGGCCCAGCACACGATTCTCCTGCAGCACGCGCAGCAGCTTTCCCTGCAGGCCGATCTCCAAATCGCCAATCTCGTCGAGGAAAAGCACGCCGCCATTCGCCGAGCGGATGAGGCCAGGACGATCGCGTGACGCGCCCGTGAACGCGCCGTGGCGATGGCCGAACAGCTCGCTCTCGGCGAGCGTGGGACTGAGGGCCGCGCAGTTCAACGGGACGAACGGTCCTCGGCTCCGCTTCTGATCGAGCGTGTGGATAGCGCGTGCGATCAGCTCCTTGCCGGTGCCTGTCTGGCCCGAAATCAACACGGGCAGATCGCTCAGTGTGCTGATGCGCACCAGCCAGCGAGCCAGCGCCATCGTCACCCGGCTGGCGCCGACGATTCCGACACGGGCCATAACTTCGAGCAATTGCCGCTGCTCTTCGTCACGATGGGCGACAACAGCGAGCATCGATCGCAGTCGTCGCGCCAATTCTGATTCGAAGGCGACGCTGTTGCTATCGAGTACGCACGTTGCTCCGGCAAGGAACGCCTGAGAGCGAATCGCGAGCGAGACGTCATCCCACCCGGGCCCGTACACCACGACATCGCTGCGGTCTGATTTCAGTCGAGCAATCGTGTCAAAATGCGCTGGTGCGTCGAGTGACGCCAGCGCGATGAGCACGACCGGTGTTTCTGAAGTGAGGTGTGACGTCGGAATACGAGCGAACGATTCAACGACGTTGAAATCAGCGCCGCACGACTGCGCAACTCTTGCAATGAGCTCGCAAGCTTTCGGATCTGAATCGCACAACAAGACTGCGACGCGCACGACGCTTGGAACTGCAGGAGAGAAAGCGAGAATAGGTGCGCGTCGGCACAAAATCAAGACAGTTTGCACAGGGATCGCATGCGGAGACTGATGGCGCGGATGAGCTGGAAGGCTTCTCACGCCCGACTGGGCCCGTCTCGACGGCACCCGGGCTCGAATAAATTAGGGATAGACGCATGCCGCACCGAAACTGACAAGGTGTCGGAATGCCGCACGAGTTTTTTCGAAGCCCAGGTACTTGAGCTTACTTTTTACTTCGCCCTTCTAAGTTTGAAGTTGGAGTTGGTACCGGTACGGGGATTCGAACCCCGGTCCCGTGGCTGAGAACCACGTGTCCTGACCCCTAGACGATACCGGCCTTGAGGAAGCTAGTAGCCAGCTACCAACTACCGCCTACCAGCTAGTCATGCTACCGAATAGGCGGAAGCCAGTAAAGCCCGGCCGGCCCACGTTTCTCGTATCATCGACACATGCGCTCGTTTATGAAATTCCTGCTCTCGCTGACTGTGCTTGCTCTATTCGTCGCCGGCGGTGCGTGGCTCTGGGCGGGCCGGGCCGAGGGGCCGCGCATCGAAATCCGCCAGCCGGATAAGTTCATCGGACAGGCGACACCGCTCGACATGGTCGTCGAATCGCCAGGCGGCCAGTTTGCGCGGATCGACGCGGCGATCGAGCAGAACGGCCAGAGCTATGCGGTGTTCGCGCTGGCGCAGCCGTCGCAGGCTACCGTTCGCCAGGAAAGCGCCGACCGCATTTTCGTGATGCGGTCGATTGGCAAGCGCGACGTGCCGCAGCTGCAGGCCGGCAGCGCGAGGCTCGTCGTCCGGGCAGCCCGCCCCGTGCTATTCGGGTTCCGTGAAGCCGTCTCCGAAGTCTCGCGCGACGTGGAAGTGCGCCTCGACCCGCCACGCATCGGCGTCATGTCGAAATTCCACTACATCAACCACGGCGGAGCGGAATTCGTTGTGTACCGTGCTACCCCGGCCGACGTCGAGTCGGGCGTTCGAGTGGGCGACCAGACATATCCCGGATTTCCGGCCTCGGCGGCCGGTATTCGCGCGGACGAAGGCACCAAGGTCGCGTTCTTTGCGCTGCTCCACGATCAAGAGCTGAACACACCCATTACGGTGTATGCGCGAGACGCTGCGGGGAACGAGTCGTCCACGCCGCTGGAGCACACGCCATTCGCCAAGCCTTTCGCTCGAAGCCGTATCGAGATCGACGACCGCTTCCTCGAGCGCGTCGTTCCCGCGATTGCGGCGGAAACGAAGGACATGGAAATACCAACCGGCGCGGACCAGCTGCTGTCGTCATTCCTTCGAATCAATGGAGAGCTGCGCATGCGCAACGGCCAGACCATCGCCGACTTCGCACGGAAAAGCGCACCGGAGATGCTATGGAAGGATGCGTTCCAGCCGCTGGGCAACGCTGCCATCGAGTCGAGGTTCGCCGACAACCGCACGTACTTCTACAAAGGCAAGGAAGTCGACAGGCAAGTGCACCTCGGATTCGACCTCGCCGTGACCGAGCACATACCTGTCGTGGCGGCCAACAACGGCATCGTGCTGTTCGCCGGCTATCTCGGCATCTACGGCAACTGCGTGATCATCGACCATGGACTCGGAGTCCAGTCGTTGTACGCGCATCTCTCATCCATCGATGTGAAGCCGGGCGATCGCGTGGAAAAGGGACGGCAGCTCGGACGCAGCGGCACAAC
>Ga0075420_100001135_pt1 | contig 22307 bp, 15 predicted proteins | sample SoiMetdeltSBSDD4_FD_75296 | JGI IMG/M metagenome (GOLD analysis project Ga0075420, IMG submission 75296) | Bulk soil microbial communities from a Populus tree surrounding site in Tennessee, USA - Soil MetaG P. deltoides SBSDD4 | ecosystem: Environmental > Terrestrial > Soil > Tree plantation...
TCTTCGTGTGCTGGCCTAAAGAACGTGCGGACGAAGCTGCGTGTGCGCGTCGGATTGCAAACAGTCTCGCTTCGCGCGCCTTCAGGCGCCCAGCCACTGCAGACGACGTCACCCTGCTGATGGAGTTCTATCAGGCCGGCCGCCAGGAATGCGGGGCCACGGCTGCGCTCTGCTCGTTCGATGTAGGCGTCGAGAGCATGCTTTCGCGCATACTCGCGTCGCCCCAGTTCATCTACCGGATCGAGGAAGCGCCAGCCAACATCAAACCGGGCGAGGCGTATCGCATCAGCGACATCGATCTGGCTTCCCGGCTCTCGTTTTTCCTTTGGAGCCGGCCGCCGGACGAGGCACTTCTCGCCGTGGCCGGCCAGGGGCGGCTCGGTAATCCGGCCGTTTTGGAGCAGCAGGTACGCCGGATGCTGAAGCACCCGAACGCGAGAGCACTGGCAACGAACTTTGCGGGGCAGTGGCTCAACCTGCGTGGACTGGACAGCACGCTCCCCATCCCGACGCTGTATCCGGATTTCGACGACCCGTTGCGGCAGGCGATGCGCAGCGAGGTCGAGCTGCTGTTCGACACGATCGTTCGTGAGGATCGCAACATTACCGAGTTGCTCGACGCCGACTACACGTTCGTCAACGAGCGGCTGGCGCGGCATTACGGCATCCCCGGCGTGGCGGGCAGCCAATTTCGCCGCGTGACGCTCGGCCCAGGCATGGAGGCGCGGCGGGGCCTGCTCGGCAAGGGCGCCTTTCTCACCACCAGCTCGAAGCCCGAGCGGACGTCGCCCGTGACGCGCGGCAAGTGGATCATGACCAACCTGCTCGGCGTCAGCCCGCCCGATCCGCCGCCCGACGTGCCGCCGTTGCCGGCGCGAGCGAGCGATGCTCGGGGCGACACGCGCGAGCCGACGATGCGCGAGAAGATGCTTGAGCATCGCGTCCGGCAGGACTGCGTACAGTGTCACCGGCTGATGGATCCGATCGGATTCGCGCTCGAGAACTTCGACGGCATTGGCCTGTGGCGGAGCCATGACGAGGGGACTTCGATTGACGCGTCGGCGCAGCTGTTCGACGGCGCGATGGTTGACGGTCCGCTGGCGCTACAGCGGTGGTTGACCGGCTATTCACAGCAATTCGCGCGCGTCGCCGTCGAAAAGCTGCTGACGTACGGGCTCGGCCGCGGCGTAGAGCACCAGGACATGCCGCTCGTCCGTGCAATCGCACGCGACGCCGCGCGAGACGGCTACCGTTTCTCGGCGATCGTCCTCGGCGTCGTCAAGAGCGCACCTTTTCACACGAACACCAGTCTGGGGGAGGGTCAATAGCGATGTCGTTCATCATGAAGACGCACGTCCCTCGCCGCACGTTTCTACGCAGCGCCGGAGTGACGCTTGCGCTTCCCTTGCTCGACGCGATGGTGCCGGCCAGAAGCGCTCTGGCGCAGACGGCCGCACGCCCGAAGCCGCGCTTCGTCGGCATCTTCTTCCCGCACGGGATGGCGCCGGGGCAGTGGGAGCCGCAGACGGTCGGCGCGCTGCCCGACAAGCTGCCGTACATCCTCGAGTCGCTCGAGCCGGTGAAGAACCAGACCGTCGTGCTCACCGGGTTGTGGTCCAAGTCGGCCGAGCCGCCCGAGGGAACCACCGGTTCCGATCACTGGGTGGCCGGGGCATACCTGACCGCGATCAAGCCCAAGAAGACGGCTGGCGCTGACGCCACGGTTGGCAGTCCGACGATCGACCAGGTGATCGCGCAGAAGATTGGTAACGACACCCTCCTGCGCTCTTTGCAGCTGGCGGTCGAGGATCCGAACGCGAGCTCGAGCAACTGTGGCGAAGGGTATAGCTGCGCTTACACCAACTCGATTTCGTGGATTGGTCTGCCAACGCCGCCCGGCGAGCCGATGCGGACCGCCCCACTGCCGATGGAGCTGGATCCGCAGGTGGTCTTCGAGCGGTTGTTCGGCAGCACCGGCACACCCGAGATGCGCGCAGCGCGATTGTTGCGACGCCGGAGCATCCTGGACTCGCTCGCGCGTGAACTGGCGCGGTTGAAGAACGACCTGGGGCCAGCCGACCGGCGAACCATCAATCAGTACACAGAGGAGATCCGGGAAATCGAGCGTCGCATCGAGTTGGCGGCCAAAGCGTCAACCGAGGTGCCCAACGTCGACTTGCCACCAGGCATCCCCGAACAGTTCGACGAGCACATCAAGCTGCACTACGATCTGCTCGCGCTCGCGTTCAAAGCCGACATCACGCGTGTGGCGACAGTGCTCGGAGCGCGCGATTTGACCAGTCGTGTGTACACCTACCCCAAGAGCCCGTTGTTCCCGGAAGGTGGCACGAGCGTGAGCTTCCACGGGGGTTCTCACCATCAGGAGGATCCCGCGCAGATCAGGCGGTACGCGCAGCTGAACCGCTATCACGTTTCCACGCTGGGGTATCTCGCGGAGAAGCTCCGGTCGATTCCCGACGGTGACGGGACGCTCCTCGATCACTCGCTGATTCTGTACGGCAGCAACATGGGGAACTCAAATCAGCACCAGCACTACGACGTGCCGCATTTCCTCGTTGGCGGGGCAGACGGTCGTCTGAAAGGAAACCGTCACATCGCATACGACAGGAGGACGGTCACCAGCGGCAACCTGCTGGTGAGTCTCCTCGACATGTATGGCATCGAGCAGGGTCAGCAGGGCGACGGCACAGGGAGGCTCGAGGATCTGTAGGGAAAATGCAAAGTGGAAGAATTGGAAGTGGAAAAAGTTAGTGTGAAGTACATTGCATGTTTTGCGGCCCTCGTGCTGCCGCTCGGGGCGGTAAGCGCCTGGGCCCAGCAAAGCGCCGTTGCCGACGCCGTGATGAACGGCGACGGAGTCGCCCTCCGCGCGTTGCTGCAGAAGAAGACCGATGTCAATGCCGTGCAGGTGGACGGGTCGACTGCCCTGCATTGGGCCGTGTACCGCAACGACGTCGAGGCGGCCGACCTGCTGCTGGCCGCCGGAGCGAACGTACGGGCCGAGACAAGGGAAGGCGTGACTCCCCTCGCCATGGTCTCGCAACACGGACAGCTGGTGATGGCCGACAGGCTGTTGAAGGCGGGCGCAGACGCACGGGAACGTGGCCCGAACGGCGAGACGATGGTGATGTACGCCGCGCGTAGCGGCAACGCCGATCTGATCAGGCTGTTCGTCAAGGCAGGCGCCGACGTCAACGCCCGCGAGGAGCTGCGCGGCACGACGGCCCTGATGTGGGCGGCCGAACAGCAGAATGCTGAGGCCGTCAGCGCGCTACTCGTTCTGGGGGCCGATCCGGCCGCCAAGTCCGGCCCGGCAGGGCTGCCGCAGAACTATTTCGCACCGCGGCTGAACGTCAAGAATGTAGAGGACGCACGCGAGAGGCGAAAACGGGCCGCAGCCGCAGGCCGCACTTATGCCGAGCAGCTCGAGCTCGAGCGGAAGGAGGGGCTCGCCTCGGCCGGACCACAGGCGCGTCTGTCCGCGGACGACAACAACGATGACGTGCCGATCGTCGCGGGGCTCGTAGGCAGCGGAGGTGGCGGGTTGACCGCGCTGGTGTTTGCCGCGCGCGAGGGCGACATCGCCTCTGTACGGGCGCTGCTCGACGCCGGCGCCGACGTCAATCAGACCACCGAGTACGGCTGGACGCCGCTGCTGACCGCGATCAACAACCGCAACTACGGGCTGGCGGCGCTCCTTATCGAGCGAGGGGCGGACGTCAACCTTGCCAACAAGGGCGGCTGGACGCCGCTCTACCTCGCGACTGACAACCGCAATATCGAGGGGGGCGACTATCCGGTGCCGAAGCCGGACCGCGATCACCTCGAGATCATCAGGCTGCTGCTCGAGAAAGGTGCCAACCCGAACGCCCGGATTCGCGACAACACACTGACGCGCACGATTTTCACGATGCAGTGGTTCTTCGAGGAGGGCGCCACCGCATTCGTGCGGGCCGCGCAGTCAGGCGATACGCCGCTGATGAAGCTGTTGCTGGAGTTCGGCGCCGATCCGAAGATGGCCACCGCCAACGGTGACACAGCGCTCACCGCCGCCGGCGGTATCGGGTGGGTTGAAGGAGTCACCTACGAGCGATCTCCGCAGGAGAACCTGTCGGCGATTCGCATGCTGCTGGATCTGGGACTCGACCCGAACGGCGCCAACAACGACGGACGCACACCGCTGATGGGCGCGGCCCTCAAGGGCCGCAACGCGGTCGTTCAGCTGCTCGTCGATCGCGGCGCGCGCCTCGATACGCGGGACCGTGGCAGCCGCGACACGGAACGCATCGGTTCGGTCGCTGCAGGATACCTGTGGCAGGCTCTCGACTACGCGGAAGGTCTGGTGCGCGTCGGCGTCCAGTCCGCTGTAGCCCATCCAGAGACGGCGGCGCTCATCCGCAAGCTGCTGATGGAGCGCGGCCTTCCCGTCCCGCCGGAGAATCGAAATATCCTGTCGATTTGTGTCGTGGCGCTCTGTCAATGATCAACAGAAGGCCTCAGGTCACAGGATTCACGGCCCAGGACAAACCCAAGGCTGCAGCCTTCAGATCTTGGGCCTCAGTCTTCCCAGCCCTGATTCCTGAGGCCTGAGCCCTGAGGCCTTCTGCAATCAGATCAGTCTCACGCTGACATCCTGTGCAGCCGTTGCGTAGCCGATTCGTGCAGCGTCCACGCGGATCGATCGCAGCTTGTCCACGAGGCCGTCGGCGTGTTCGACGGGAAGCGCGATGAGCAGGCCTCCCGACGTCTGGGGGTCCAGCGCAACCTCGATGAGATCATCGCTGACGGATCGATCAACAGCGGTCTTGTTCTTCAAATAGTCTCGATTCCTGCTGCAGCCTCCGGTGAGGCATCCCTCCCGCGCGAGGCGTCGGGCGCCTGGAAGGAGTGGGAGCTTCTTCGATTCGATCACAATGGTGACGCTGCTGCCGCTGGCCATTTCGAAGGCATGTCCCAGCAGCCCGAAACCGGTCACGTCCGAACACGCGTGCACGGGCATGCTGCACATCACTGCCGATGCCCGGTCGTTCAATGCGACCATCGACGCTACCGCGGCTCTGACGCTGGCCGGCGACGCTTTGCGTCTCTTGAGGCCGGTGCTGATGATCCCGGTACCGAGCGCTTTGGTGAGCACAAGGGCATCGCCGGGCGCAACACCGATGTTGCGGATCACCTGATCGGGATGCACGACTCCGGTGACGGCCATGCCGTACTTCAGCTCTTCGTCGATGATGCTGTGGCCGCCGATCACGACCGCGCCTGCCGCCCTGACGCGCTCAGATCCGCCGTGGATGATGTCGGTCAGCACGCTGAGATCGAGCTTGCCTTTGGGGAACGCGACGATGTTCAGCGCCGTCGTCGGTCGACCGCCCATTGCGTACACGTCGCTCAGCGCGTTCGCCGCAGCGATCTGGCCGAACGTATACGGGTCGTCGACAATCGGCGTGAAGAAGTCGACGGTGTTGACGATCGCCAAATCCTCCCGCAGACGGAACACCCCTGCGTCGTCGGACGTTTCCGTTCCGACGATCAGATCGGGATGTGTGAACGACGGGAGGCTGTGCAGCACGTGCAGCAGGTCGGCCGGGCCGAGCTTGGCCGCTCAACCAGCTGCGGCAACCTGCTGCGTGAGTCCCAGAAGCTTCGTCCTTTTGCGTCCAGTGAGCTTCGCCATGCACGTGTGATCGTAGAGAGTCTAGTGCCCTTTTCTTAGGACGTAGTGTCCGGCTTCAGCCGGACTCGGATTTCGGCGCCGCGCGCTGGTCCGGCCAAAGCCGGACACTACGTACAGTCCGCCGACCGCCAATCCTCAGGGTTACGCCTGCCGCGTCCAAATATTCAAGCAATGGGATAGCGTGCTTGCGCGTGATGCCGAGACGATCCCGGAACATCGCGGGCGTGATATCTGGTCGATCGGAAAGTTCCTCACGCACAATGCGTTTCACGTCTTCCACTGTGTCGGGAAGAAAGTAAAGATCTGGTGCGACACGGACAACCGCGTGCTCACGCTCGAGGACCCGCAGCACCTGAACGATCCTGGTGCGGTCGATACCGGCTTCGCGCGCAATCTGGGCGACATCAGCGGGTGCCACCGGATTCACTCCTAGCAGCCGGGTGATCTGCTCGGCGGTGCGACGGTCCTCGTCATCGAGCGACACGCGATGCGCAGTCAGTCTCAGGAGATTCGCTGCGCGCGCGACCGCGTGATCCGTTTCCAGCGTTTCTACGAATGCACGGAACAGCCGCGCCCCCGCACTCGGCATTAGTCGGTCTCGCAGCTCTTCCACGTCCTCGCCCTGTTCGAGCGGATGCGCCGCGTGGAACGCTCGCAGTGCAGCAACGAGCCTCTCTTTCATTTCGTTCCACTTGCGTTCGGTGGTGAAGAGCTCATCACCGTCAACCCGTATAGCCCTGATGCCGGCCGCGCCACGAAGCCGTTCGACCGCATCCTCGACCCGGACGTTGAGAAATTGGCAGATAGACGAAATGGGTAATGCGAACTCATCATGGTCGTCCAGAAAAAGCTCGGCGACAGCCGCAGGCTCCCCGGATTCGAGCACCTGCAGCCTGGTCATGAGCCGCGCGTCGCTGCGACGATGCGCGCGCGCCGACGGGTGCAGCACCGTTCCACCGCCGAGAGTTCGTTGGGCGGCTTCGTCGCGCACGATGAAATGGTCGCCGCGGAGCACCGGAAGCGGCTTTGCCAGCACGATCTGGCAATACGTGGAGTCGCCAGGCGCGACCGAATCGTGCAGTCCAAGAACGACGAGTTTGCCGAACCTTTCAGCCGTTCCCATGTGGATTCTCACGCGCAGGTGATTCGCGATGACGGTCGCGGTGGGCCGTACCGCCAGCGACGCGTCGAACCGATCCGTGGTGGTCGTCAATCGCTCATCGCAGAGCATGTCGCCACGTTCGAGTGAAGTGCGCTGCGGACCGGAGAGGTTCAACGCGACACGTTGCCCCCACGTGGCCGATGGGACAGGCTGACCGTGCACTTGAAGGCTCCGGATCCGTAACAACTCGCCTCCGGGAAGTCGTCGAACACGATCACCCGCGTTGATCTCGCCCTGAAGCGCCGTTCCCGTCACGACGACGCCGTGACCTTGCAGGACGAAGACTCTGTCCACCGGAAGTCGAAAGTAGCCGGAAGGAGGCCCTCTGTCGATCAACCGGACCGCCCGCGAGACCTCGTCGAGAATCCTTTCGCGTCCATCGCCAGTAGTGAACGAGAACGGGACTACCGGCGAACCCGCCAGTTTCGTGCCGGCCGCGAGCCGCTGAATCTGTCCTTCGACTTCGGCCACGCGAGCCGCGGTCGCGAGGTCCGTCTTGGTGATCACGAAGATCGCGCGCGTTACGCCCAAGAGGTGAAGGATGTCGAGGTGCTCCACTGTCTGCGGCATCACACCGTCGTCGGCGGCGATGGTGACGAGGACGAGGTCCATGCCGTGCGCGCCCGCGAGCATCGTCCGGATGAACCGTTCGTGTCCGGGCACATCGACAACGCCGGCGCGCGTGCCGTCAGGAAGGTCGAGGTGCGCGAAGCCGAGCTCGATCGAGATCCCTCGCTCTTTCTCTTCTTTCAGCCGGTCGGTGTCCTGTCCGGTGAGCGCCTTGACGAGGCTCGTCTTACCGTGGTCGATGTGGCCGGCTGTGCCAATGATGAAAGGCATGGACGCTAACTGGCGGTCTTTGGTCCTTAGACTCTAGTCTTTAGCGCGAACCGCCTGAACGCAACGAAAGACCAGAGACCAGAGACCAAAGACCAAAGACCTCAAGTCAGAGGCCCTTCGAGCTCGCCGCTCCAGTTCGGCACCAGGTCGAGTGGATCGAAGATCGTCCGCGCATCGAGCAGAAACTTGTCATCGGCGATGCGACCAATGATCGGGGGCCGGGCCTGTCGGAATCTTCCCGCGATTCGATGGGGGCCCATGAAGTCGTGCTCGATGGCGATCACTTTGGTCGGAATCTCTTCCGTCGGCAGTGCGCCGCTTCCGATCTGAGACGTCGAATCCTGCACCGATACGCGGAACCCAGTGCCGAGGGCCGATGCGAGTGCCGGAAGCGCGCGCTGCGCAATGTTTTCGATATCCGAGAGTGGTCGAGTGAACAGCCTGAGGGTTGGAATTGCGTGAGCGATGCAGGCCGACTCGCGGTAAAGCCGGAGAGTGGCCTCGAGTGCGGCGACTGTGAGCTTCCCGCATCGCAGGGCGCGATGGAGCGGGTTCGCCGCCATCTGCTTGACGAGGGCCGTCCGGCCGACGACAAGTCCCGCCTGGGGCCCGCCGAGTAGCTTGTCGCCGCTGAAGGTGACGAGGTCGGCGCCGAGGGCAATTCGCTCGGCCACAACCGGTTCCTTCGGCAGGTTGTACCGGCTCAGATCCACGAGTGCGCCGCTGCCGAGATCTTCCATCACGGGAATTCCTCGTTGTCTTCCAATTACGACGAGATCGGCGAGTCCGACCTCCGCGACGAAGCCGACAACTCGATAGTTGCTCGTGTGCACCTTGAGGAGCAGCGCCGTACGGTCGGTAATGGCGTGCTCGTAATCGGAGACATGCGTCCGATTGGTCGTGCCGACTTCCTTGAGGACCGCGCCGCTCCTGGCCATAATGTCGGGTATCCGAAACGCGCCCCCGATTTCGATCAGTTCACCGCGCGAGACGATGACCTCTTTGCCGAACGCCAGCGTATTCAGAGCCAGCAGTACAGCGGCGGCGTTGTTGTTGACCGCGGTCGCAGCCTCGGCGCCGGACAGATCCATGAGGAGGCTCTCGACTGCCATTTCGCGTTGTCCACGATCACCCTGGGCGAGGTCGTACTCCAGATTGATCGGGTGTGAGGCTGCCTGGACGACAGCGTCGACAGCCGTTTGGGCGAGAAGCGCGCGGCCCAGGTTCGTGTGCAGCACGGTGCCCGTCGCGTTCACGACGCGCTGAAGCGTGGCCTCGGCCGATCCGGCGAGTCGAGCCTCGAGTGTCGTCAGAATCGCGTCGTCCTCGAGCGCAGCCGTATCGACGTTTCCGTCGCCGAGCGCGCTGCGCAGCTCATCGAGAATGTCGCGGCACCCCTGAACAACGTACTCGCGGTTGAAGCGGATGAGCAGCGGTTCCGCTTTCGGATGTGCGAGCAGTCGGCTCACCGAAGGCAATGCGCGGAACAGGTCGTGAGCCATACGGCAGGCTGGCACAAAAGCAAGTCAAAGGTCAAAAGTCAAAAATCAAAAGTCAAAAGTGAAAGTCAAACATGACAGAGCTGCCCTCTGCCTACTGCCTACCGCCTACTGCCTACTGCCTACCGCCTACCGCCTACTAGTACGATGCCCATGGAGAAGGAAGGTGCCCGGTGGCGCCGCTGGTCTTCAAAACCAGTCTGGGGGCCGTAACGGACCTCGGAGGGTTCGACTCCCTCCCTTCTCCGCCACCACGGACCGTGAATATTCCAGGCCTACGCGTACTCTTCATAGGCACATCACCGCAGTTTGCGCTGCTTCGCTCCCACTAGGTCGCTCATCATCATTCTGTCGTAGAACCACTAAGTGCGGTCAGTAATCCAGGCATGAGAAATACGGAAGAACCGGCTGCCCCTTCGGGTCCCTTTGAATCGGAATGCTCAATATCACGTTAGAAACGGTAGGTATAGAGCACCTTGGAGGCGACCCGTCGGTCGAGCGTGGCGAAACGGTCGAAAAATGGTTCTTCGAGCCAGTTGTGGGTGTAGACGACGTAGACGTCGCTGCCGGGCATGACGATCCACCGGAAGCGCGCCTGCCAGCCGAGGACGCCGCTCTGCGTGTCGTACTGCACGTCGTTGACGAGCGACAGGAACGGCGAGAACTGCGTTTCGCCGACTAGGCGGTAGAGGTGCGTCGTGAAATGCCCCTCCGGGAGATTGACACTGTTCCACTCGCCGCCAAGATAGACGATCAGGCCCGGTCTGGCGCGCACGGTAAGGTTGACGAGCTGCTGCTTTCGCGAACCCGAATAGAAATTGCCGGCCTCGATCCGCCCGGTCACTGCCAGCGTGCGCCGGTTGGCCGTCTGGACGAAGACGCGATACCGTGTGAAGTCGTAGACCGCGCCGAACGGAAGCGTGATATCCGGCGTAATCTGGAACGCATCATCGAGCCGCTCGCGGCGGCGGGTTGCGCTGACGGCGAGGTAGTCCTGCGAGTGGAAGTTGATGCCGAGTAACGTCGCGTCGATGTCGCGGGTGATCAGATCGTTCCGCAGATCGGTCATGACGTCGAGCGTCAGGTTGAACCGAATCTGGCGGATGTAGCGATGATCGGCGGGCCGCGGTGCGAACTGTCCCATCGGCGCATAGCGCCGATAGTTCCGCCGGCGGATGAAGCCGACCGCCGGATCGAACTCCTCCTCCACCTGCGTGGTCTCGTACCGGGCGCTCCACCTGTCGTTCGGAAAGTCGAAGGTGCCGCCGAATGCTGTGCGGCTACCGGGCCCGTCTGGGCGCGAGGCGCGGAGGAACCAGCCATTGACTTCGAGATTCTGCGAACTGCGGAACTCGGAAGTGGCGACCGAAAAGTCGAGGCCGACCGTCTGGCGGGCCTCTGCTCCTGAGACGCGTGGGTCGCGACGCGTGTACAGGCCGCCGACGTAGGACTGGGCCAGCACGCGCCGCTTGACGCGCGCCACGACGAAGTCCTCGCTCGCCAGCCCCTCGTCTTCCCCGGTGCGGACGTGCAGAAAGCCGACGTCCTGCGCGCCCATCTGGCCCGTCACCTTCGCGCCGAAGTCGATCTTCTGCGGTATGCCGCCGGCACTCAGGCCGATACGCCGGCTGAAGAACGGGTTGACCTGATCGTCGTTGCTGCCGCCGCCGCTGCCGCCCACGCCGCCGCCGAAGCGCCGGTTCCCGTCGCTCGTGAAGTCGAGAAACGTGGCGCCGTCGAGGAAGAAGTCGCGCCGCTCGGGAAAGAAGAGGGAGTAGCGCGTGAGATTGACCTGCCGCTGGTCGACCTCGGTCTGTGCGAAATCGGTGTTCAGCGTGAACACCGTCCGCAGCTCCGGCGTGGGATTGTAAAAGAGATCGAGGCCGGCGTTGGCGTCGCCCACGGCGGCGGGCCGGCCGCGCCCGGGCGAGGCGAGCGAGGTAATCACGCCGTACGGCTTGATGTCGAGCCCGTGACCCTGCGTCACATTGCCGATGCCAGTAACGAGGCCCGCGTTCGTCATCAGCTGAAGCCCCTGGTTGCGGCCCCATCCCATCCAGATGCTGATCTCGTTCTTGCGCTGGACCGTCCGCTCGAAGTTGATCCCCCAGGTATCGCTGTTCGGGTTGAAGTTGAACGTTCTAAAGGGGAGCTCGACCTCGAGCGTCCAGCCGATCTCGCTGCGCGAGACGCGGGCGTTCCAGATGCCGTCCCAGGCCCGGTTGTTGCCGTTGATGCCCAGGAGCGCGTCCGCCATGTGGCCGAGCGGATTCATCTCGAACAAGTAGCCGCTACGGCCGTCGAGAAATGTATCGATCGTCCATCTCACCTTGTCGTCCGAGGGCAGTGCCTCGTCCCGGCGGCGCTGATAGGCGATCCACCCGTCGGGCTCCGAGTCATAGCACGTAATGCCGAGGTATAGCGCGTAGGTATCGAACGCGATGCGCACCTCGGTCCGTTCTGTGGCCGGCATTCCGTTGTCGGGATCGATCTGGATGAAGTCGCCGCCAGGCACCGCGCGTGACCAGACCGGCTCGTTGAGCCGGCCGTCCAGGGTGATCGACTCGCCGTCGACCAGGCGCGCGGCGACGATCGTGCGGCGTCCGCCGTTCTCGGGCACGGCCTGGCCAACTGCGGCCTCCGGCGCGCACACGAAGAGCAGCGTCGCACTGGTGATAGTCCGTCCGATGACACGCTGGAAGCGTTGCATCGTCGGAAGACGTCGGATTATATGCCTCAATGGGTGCTGGTCGCCGCCGTCGGATTGAGCGGGGACACTTCCTGCACCGACCACTTCATAACGTGGCGGGTTCGAGACGGTCTGGGGCTCGATCACTTGTCTGGAGTGGGCGGCGTGTCGGGAGATCCCACCGGTCCCGACAACATCGTTTTCGATATCAGCCCAGGGACGGGGAAGAGCGCCGGCGGTGTCACGCCTCACAGAACATGCTCACTCGCGACGCTGTCACGGGAGCAATTCTTGTCTCTCGATGTCGACCGGACAGTGGCGAGAGGCGGTTGTTGCCGATTGACCGCATCGACGCTCCGGAGTACGCTCACGGCTCTTCAAGAAAAGGAGTCCAACCATGACCTTCAAACAGCGGAACACCGCGTGGGCCGTGGCGGTGGTTGGTGCCTTCACCGTGGCGGTGGGCGCCGCCGTCATCGCGCAGACTCCAGTCCCCGGGCTCGGCACGTGGAAGCTCAATGTGGCGAAATCCAAATACAGCCCGGGCCCCGCTCCAAAGAGCGTGACGGTGACGTTCTCGGCGGCCGGGCAGGGTGTGAGGGCCGTCATCGACGGCGTCGGCCCCGATGGCAGCAAGGTTCACTGGGAGTACACCGCCAACTTTGACGGCAAGCCATATCCTGTGACCGGCAACGGGGACGGCGATATGGTCGTGATGAAGCGCGTCGACGCGAACACGATCGAGACGGCGTACACGCTCAAGGGAAAGCCAACGACCGTCAACCGGCGGACAGTGTCGGCTGACGGCAAGACGCTGACTGTCACATCCACCGGGACGAACGCGCAGGGCCAGAAGGTCAATAACGTACAGGTATTTGAACGCGGCTAACGGCCGGCCTCCCGCATCACCGCTGGGCTGACTTCCGTCACGTCTCACGAACGCCACTATCACCAGCCGCCACACCAGCGCCGCGGGAGACCCTTATCCGGGATGGTGATGCTGAAGCGCGGATTCTGGTCCAAAGGATGGCCGGCGGCACGAGTCGCTACTCGGACGGGTGATGCGACGATGCTTCGCCAGAAGACACTGGGCCAGGGTTCGGCTCGGCACTCTACACGGTCTGCACGACCAGCAAGAGCCAGTGTTGCCGATAGTCGCTGAGCCGGTGCGTGCGCCCGTCAGCGTCCTGCAGCTCGAAGGGAATTCCAGGCCGGTCCACCTGGTGTCCTTGTCTGCCCTGTCCCATACCTCTCCTCGATCGCGTTCGCGATGCGGTGTCTCTACTGCAAAATCTTATTGCGAACTTCTTGCCCTGCCTTACTGGTTCGATGTACGTTCTGCACACGCTCGAGAGGATATGTGGAGCAGAGGAATTGGAGGACTGCCATGAAGCGCATCGCAGCGGTTGCCATAGGCGTACTGACCGTTTCAGTAGGTGTGTTCGCGCAGGAGGGACGCGGCGCGGCGCCGCCACCACCACCGCTGCAGCCCGGCGCCTCGCAGGCCGACGTCGACAAAGCCTTGCTCGCCGCCCCGGCCAACCTGCAGGGTCAGGCAACGGTCATCAAATGGAAGGCCGACTTCACCTATGACACGCTGAGAAAGGGAACGAACCGCCTGGTCTGCTACGACCGAACGGGACAGCCCGGGCAGGCGCCGTTCTCGGTCGAGTGCACCAGCATCGCCAACCTGGAGCGCGTCGCGCAGAATCTGAAATTCGAAGCGATGGGCGACAAGAAACAGGCGATGCTCGACGCTGCCGAAAAGGACGGCACGCGTGTGAAGCCGGAGTACGGATCGATCTTCTACAACTTAGGTGGCCCCGACAGAGAGCGCGCTCGTGCGCACATGACCGTTGCGGTGCCTGGCGCGACGACGCAGTCAACCGGCTTGCCGGATAACAACAAATCAGGTGGTGCCTGGATCATGAACGCAGGGACGACGACTGCGCACATCATGGTTCCGGGACACTAGAAGAACAGCGTAAGTCAAAAGGCAAAGGTCAAGAGTCAAAGGTCAACGGTCAAACGCAGACCTTTGACTTTTGCCTTTTGACTCTTGCCTTACGAGAGCTCACCTATGAAACCCTTGCTTGTAAGTCTGCTCGTCGTTGCATCCCTATCCGCGGGCCAGAGCACCCAGACGTTCACCGGCGTCATTACCGACAGCGAGTGTGCGACGGGTAACCATTCGCAGATGCGCATGGGGTCGAACGACGCCGAGTGCACCAGGGCGTGTGTCAGTGCGCACGGCGCCAGCTTCGTCCTCTATACCGGCAAGGAGGTCTTCGCCCTTACCGACCAGCAGACGCCGGATAAGTTTGCGGGACAGAAGGTGAGAGTCACGGGCACGCTGGACGCCAAGACCAAGACGATACAGGTGAAGTCGATTAGCGCGGCTGAGTAAGGGCGATCATCGATGATCGATGAATGATGATCTGATCATCGATGGACTGGCTGACTTCCCAGCCGCGGGATTCGCGCTCGCCACAGCAGCCAGCCGACGCCAAGCGCGGCGACCAGAGCGGCGGCCAGGACGACCGGATTTCCAACGTGCGGCGCGGCAACCGATCCGCTGGCGACGCGAAGGGTCCACTCCGCGACGACCATGTAGTTGCCGCTGATCAACAGAGTGCCGAATCCTGCCATGAGGAGCGCACTGAAGAGTCCCATCCATGGCACCGCCGTCTCGAGCTTCAGCAGGAGCGGCAGAGCCTTGGCCATCGCCACGGCCGCGATGACGAGCGGGACCCCCATCCCCAGCGAGAAGAGAAACAGTACGAGGGCTCCATAAAACGCGGATTGCGCAAGCCCGATGTACACGACCATGCCGACAACGAGCGCAGACCCGAAACAGGTCATACACCCCGTGGCAAACGCGACCCCGGCGACCATCATTTCCAGGCGACTCGCCGGCTTGCTCGAATGCGCCATGCGAGCGAGTACGGGCATCCGGCACACCAGAGGCGCCCTCACCTTCGCAGCGACACGCACCGCGAGTCCCATCACGACCACACCGGCGGCGATGCCGAAGTACCGCTGCCACACCTCGAACTGCGCAGTGTCGCCCAGGCGCTCGGCGGCGAAGCCGATGAGCGCGCCCGTCGCCGTGTAGAGAATCGTGAATCCGAGGATGAAGAAAAACGCGGCCTGTATCACCTGTACGCGGCGGGCACTTTTCGATGCGCCGGTATCCTGCATCGCGATGCCTGCGAGGGCGGGGATGAAGTACACGGTCAACTGGAAGAGACACGGCCACATCGCGGCAAGCATGCCGCCCAGCAGCGCGAGGATGAGCGCCCACTGATCGCGAAATCCGGCAGTCGTCTGGGTGCCATCGCCGCTGTCGGGCAGCAGGAGGGGAAGATGCCACGTCGCCTCCTGGCCCGAGGCCAGACGCAGCGTCATCATCTGGTGCCCCGCTCCGAACGAATCGTCGCGGGCGAACCGGTAGACCGTGGCTCGGTGGTGCGGCGAGTCGGCCACGATCCTGCGGTCGATGAGCGGCACGGGAGCGCTATTGACGTTGAGGTCGGGCGGCGCCGCAGCGCCCGGCAGGTTTGCGGTGTGAGTGCGCTCGCTGAGCAGCACGCCGACGTACTGATCCGGTTCGAGCTCCGCACCGGCGGCGGCCGCGCCGAGGATCTGCGTGACGTACTCCGCGGGGGCGTACGTCGCTTCCACGCGCACGCCCGCCGCTCCGGGGTAGTCGACAGATCCGAGATCCTTCGTGAGCACGCGGGCGAGTGCTGGCGTGAACCGCGGCGCCGCGGCGACCGCACTGCCGCCGGCGTCGAACACCGTCAGTCTGCCGGTCTTGTCCGGATGGAGATCGCAGTGCACGACATACGTGCCGGCCTGCGTGGCGGTGAAGAACACAACGTCCAGGCGTCGATCAGGCGATACGTACGCGTGCACTTCGTGGCCCGTCGGACGTATCCCCGCGGGAGACGCCGCGCGCCAGTTGACGAACCGGTGGCCATGATGGTCGTGCTCCGCGGCGGGCGCGGTACCGCCACGGTCCGCGCCATCGGCCATCCACAACAGCTCGTCGGGCACGAGCCCGACGACCCGATAGTGATGCTCCGTCGACCCGCGATTCCGCAGCACGAGCTGCACCGGTCGTCCGGCGGGAACAAACACGACGGACGGTTGGATCTCCGCGTCCGAGATGTCCACGTTGACGGTAAAGTCGAGCGCGGAGGCGTCGAACATGGCGGCGGGCATCGCGTGCGCGGAGTGATCCGCGCCTGACTGCGCAGCGAGTCCAGCACCGTGCAGAGCCAGAACGCCGAGCACGGCCACGATCGACAGCCTTGTGATCTTCACTGCTTGTTCAGTTCCTGGAGATGCGCCACCACCGCGGCGATCTCCGCGTCGCCGAGCTTGATCGTGCTCATTTGCGCGACACCGGCGAGAGCCGACCGAACTCGCGCCTCGTCCGCGTCGCGGATGTCGGGCGCATTGAACTGTACGCCCCCTCTCGCGTTGACGCCGTGGCAGGCTGCGCATCCAGTGCCCCCGGCGGTTTTCTCGAAGATCGTCCGGCCAAGCGCCAACGAGTTACCCGCCGCCGGCGCAGCGGCGTTGGCCACCGGCGCCGCTTTCTGACCCGCCGCCGCACGCTGGCGCATCGTCGCGTACATTGCCCCCTTTGGACCGCCCATATCGGCGAGCAGCTCGCCCTTCCAGTCAGGGGTGTAGCGGACGAAGCCGCCGGAGTGGGTATCTCCGCCGTTCGGCGTGGGTATGTACGCTTTTACCTTGTGCGTGTTGAGGTCGAGCACGATGGTTTCCCACCCGTTCATGTTGGTGATCCACAGCTCGTTCACCTTGGGATCGGGGTGGAGGACGCCGTGATCGATGCTCGACGCAGACCCACCGAGGTGGATCGGCAGGCTCTGGAACATCTGGCGAGGCGGGGAGAACGTCACGGCGTTGATCACGCCGACGACCGATCCAACGTTGTGCCCCCCTTCGCCTTTCCCGATCGGATAGAGCAGCGTCTCATCCCAGTTCAGTACGAGACCATAGGGCCCGGCCACTCCGGCGCTGGTGTTGGCAACCACCGTATTGGTGGTGTCATCGATCTTGTAGACCGCGTCGCCGTGTGAATCGTTGACGTAGGTGAACCGGCCGTCGGAGGTGTGCGCCATGCCGATGGGGTTGTCCCCAACGAACGGAATGATGGTGACGGCGCCGGTCTCGAGGTTGAGCTTCGCGATCCCCGCGGTGTTGTGGAGCTGCTCCCGCCATGGGGGCGCGAACACGGAGACGTACACAAAGCGTCCCGTCGGATCCACCGTGGGATACGGGTGGCCGATCTTGTAGCCGATGTCCTCGATCGTGATTGCCCGCACGACCCGGTTGTTGTCGTGCGGATCAAGCAGATAGTGCGGGGCGCCGCCGGGCGTGCGGCCGAAGGCGACCATCACGCGATCGCGGCCCTGCCAGTCCTTGAACCCGGTGATGTGGTGGAACCAGTCGACGCGCGCCATTCCTTGCAGCACCTTGTCCAGCTTGAGCGTCCGCGCGTTCACGATCATCAGCACGGTGCGGACCTGGCCCGTGGCGCGGACCCTGTGCATCTGGCCGAGATACAACCACTGCCCGTCGGGCGAGATGCCGACGCCGTGCGGGTTCTCCGTGACCTCCTCGCCCAAGTCGAACAACGCTGACGCGACGACCTGCTTCGAGTAGGCGTCGATGACATACAGCCCCGACTTGCGTGCGCCTTTCTCGACGCCTTCACTCGTGATGAAGACCGTCGGATGCACGCGGACGTCCCAGGCATCCGGCCCGCTCGAGTCATACGTGGTGAGCAGCCGCAACCTGCCGCGAATCGACTCCGGCGTGTCCCAGCCCGTCGGCTGCGCGGTGGGCGGCGGCGGTGCGAGCTGTCCGGCCTGCACGACCATCGTCGGGGCCATCGCCGCAAGCTGTTGCTGAAGCGCCGTCTTATCCGATTTGAGCGTGGTGAGCGTAGCAATGTCAGACGGGGACACCCCTGGAGTCGTGAAGGCACCGATCGCCACGACCGTCAGCCCCACGAGCGCTCCAAGCACCGCGCCTCCGATCCAACGCATGTCTGCAAACCGTTTCATGTGACTGATCTCCAGCAATTGCCCCTCTGCGGATCACGCGGCGAATTATGCGCCCAGAGTGCGTCAAGAAGATACCGCGCGAGGCCATCGTCTGCACGAGGGACAAACGGCTCAGGTGCCGTCGATCCTGATGATTTCGTTGACAACCTCGTGGTTCCCCGTGCGCCGTTTCAAAGCGTAGAATCGCCGGAACATCAGTAAGACTGCGGAGGACGCGATGGCGGATATCGACACAGCTCTTGCCGCAAGCAGAGACGCAGTTGAGCAGCTGAGCATGTCGGCCGAACGGACCGGTCCAGCCTGGACGGCCGCACGTGCACCGGGCAAGTGGTCGCCAAGCCAGATCGTCGAGCATGTCGCCCGTTCGCTCGAAGAGTCGGCCAACATGGCGTCCGGGCGGCCGTCGAAGTTTCCAAAACTCCCCGCGGTGATTCACCCGGTCGTCCGCAGCCTCCTGTTCAGACGAGTGCTGAAGAACGCGGCCTTTCCAAAAGCCAGGACGAACAGGGCGATGGACCCGGCGAGCGGGCCGGCGACGCCGGCCGAAGGGCGCGCCCGCCTCGAGACGGCCCACCAGAAGTTCGATGAGGCCTGCCGCCAGATTGCTTCGCGCGGCGACCGGATGCGGACTACCATCTTCGGCGCCGTGCGCGTGGAGGATTACGTGCGCTTCACGGAGATCCATATCCGTCATCACAATCACCAGATGAGCGACCGTCAGTAGCGAAAGCACGAATCACGGCATACGACGGGCGCGATCGGATCGCCTCCCGCACCATTGCAGTGAGGTCATCAGGTCTGCGGCCGGCACGCTGGCGTAGCGCACATAACTCGACTTGCCGCGTCTGCTACGATTGGTCGCACAGGTCAAATGGTCCCGCGAGCCAACGCCACGATTGTTGCGGCGCTGCTTTATTGGATCATCGCGCCGGTAGCCGTCGCCCAAACACCTCAAAACACCGGTGAGACCGAACCGCCCACCACAGTGTGGAGCGTGCGTGACTGGACTCGCATGGAGTGGTGGCGGTTCTTCGAACCGCAAGCCGGCGGCGGCGACAACGAGTACGTGTATCCAGCAAATCGCCTGCAGGCCGGGGTGACTCGCCGCACGACACGATACGCACTCACGGGCGCCATTCAGTACGTCCAATTCGCGAACCTGCCGCGTGGCGCCGTTGGGCCAGGACCACTCGGCCTCGGTGCTGTGTACTTCGGTCATGCCGGCCGGTCGGACAGCCATCAGGTGTACTTGAGGTACCTGAACGTGGCCTTCAGGAACCTGATGCCTGGAGTTGGCATTCAGATCGGCCGCATGCCGTACTCGTCGGGTGCGGAGGGTTCGTCGGGCAATCCGACGATTGACGCGGTGAAGCAGCAGCGAGTCGCTGCGCGTCTTGTCGGCGAGTTCGAGTGGTCCCTCTTTCAGCGAGCTTACGACGGGCTGCGAATCGACAGCGTCAGGAAGCCATGGAGCGCGAGCTTTGTCGCATTGCACCCGACGCAAGGCGGATTCGAGGACGCAGCGGGGTTGATGATGAGGGACGTCACGGTGCTGGGCGGAACCGTGACGCTCGAGCCCGACATGCTGCTCCGCGGCACGGAACTGCAACTCTTTGCGTTCCGCTACGACGATGACCGGAACGTGACCGCTCGACCGGACAACAGCGGACGTGCAGCAATGCGAGTCGATGTCGGTGTCACGACGTTCGGAGCCACACTCGTGGCCGCGTCGCGTCCGCGAGACGGCCGGCAGTGGGACGGGCTCGTCTGGTTAGCGGCACAGACCGGATCCTGGTTCGATCAAGCGCACCGCGCCGCAAGCGGTGTGGTGGAAGGCGGGCATCACTGGGGGGCTTCCCGTTGGCAGCCCTGGATTCGTGCCGGCGTCACATGGGCTTCCGGCGACGGCAATCCGTCGGATGACCGCCATGGCACCTTCTTTCAGATGCTCCCGACGGTCAGACGTTACGCCCAGAGCGCGATCTACAGCCAGATGAACCACACGGATGTCTTCGCACAAGCATTACTGCGTCCCGTGCCGTCGCTGGGTATTCGGGCCGACTTCCATCGCGTAGGATTGGCGTCGTCACAGGATCACTGGTATTTCGGCAGCGGCGCCACGCAGACGCGCGGCACGTTGTTCGGGTTTTCTACACGTCCGTCCAATGGCCATACGGACCTCGCCACGATCATCGAAACATCGGGGGAGTACTCGATTGGCCGGCACTGGTCCGTGAACGCCTACGTCGGCGCGGCGCGGGGTGGGCGCGTCGTCCAGCAGGACTTCGCCGGGCGGACGATGACGTTCAGTTATGTAGAAAACGTCGTTCAGTTCTGATGTGATCGGTCGATCACCGCTGCTGAGTGACCGCGCAAAATCCATCAGGTCACAAGTCGCAAGGACAGAAGATCCAACGTTGTGACTTGTGCCTTGTGACTTGATCAGCGCTGCGCCGGCTGCGGCGCCCCAGGCACGAGGCCCTGCAGCGCCACCGTCCACGAGACCGGCAGCGACTCGGGGTTGTAGCAGAGCTTGTCGTCGCACGCCTGGTACTCGAGCGTGCCGCTGATGACGATCTCGTTCCTGCCGGCGAAGGCCTTGCGTGCCTCGGCGGTTGCCTCCGGTACCACGTCCATCAGCAACTTGAAGGGTTTCTGATACACGGAAACCCGTTCGTTGAGCGGCACGAAGTTATAGGTCTCGGACGGCGGATACCGCAGCGGCATGGTCCGCACGTGCGGCTGGGGCGCGATGTTCAGCGAGATGACCCGATAGTTGGTCGCGCCGGGCGCATAAACGTGCATCCCGCGCTTCGGTACGATTTCGAGCGCGAGCGTGAACCGCGTTCCGAGCGAAACGGCCGTGTCGCTTGGATATGTGCTGAGATCGAGATGGGCCGTCGAGATTTGTGTCGCCTGCACCGGGGCGCCGCCGGCGCCAACCCGGAGCAGTACGTTCGAAACAGTATTGCGCTCCCAGTAGTAGTCCTCGAAGAAGCGCGATGTCACACGCGCCTGTCGATCCACGATGAACGTGCCGGGAAACGGAATGCCCCTGAGCTGCTCGCGCGCTTCGCCGACGGTCGCGTACACACGCAGGTCGGCCAGCACCGCAGGATCCTTGCCGTTCGGCCCGAGCGCCTCTTCGACGACAGTGTTCAGGATCCCGTAGCGTCTGATGGTCGCCGAGCCGACATCCGACAGGAGTGGAAAGCCGATGCCGTGGCGCTTGGTGAAATCAGCCAGGATCTCCTGGGAGTCATAGCTGATTCCAGCCACACCGAGCCCCTGCTTGCGGAGCTCTTCGAGACGACTTTGCAGCTCGACGAGCTGCGTGCGGCAGAACGGTCACCAGTCGGCCGAGCGGAAGAACACCAGCATCGCACCGCGCGGCCCCATCACCGACTGAAGGTTGCGCATGCGACCGGCCTGGTCTCTGAGGTTGAAATCAGAGACTTGCTGCCCTACCTGAGGGCCCAGCTTGGCGACGTCGATTTTCTGGCGCGCTTGCTGAGGTGCCTGCCCGGCGTCCGCACGACAGACAGAGAGAACTGCAAAGAACGCTGCCAGGGATGCCAGACGACGTGATTTCGTCACAGCTTCAACAGGGCTCAGTATAATCTGAACCCGTACCGTCCTGACCGCTTGAATCTTCCTCTTATCGTCGGCGTCATCGTTGTGGTCGCGCTCGCGCTGCTCGGTCTAATCGGCTATCTCATCGATCGAAGCGCAGACAAGCACGAACGCGAGTAGTCGCAGACTACCTGCGGATGAGCGGATTGCCTATGTCGCGACACCTGATCACCGTTGCTTTTGCGTTTGCGCTGATTCTTCTTGGTGCCGAAGCAGTCGTCGCGCAAACCGCGTCCCGCGTCATCCGACTCATCGACCAACGCTGCGCCAATTGCCATCGGAATCCGTCTGCGGATCGGCGTGCAGATGTCGAAGGCGCCCCCGAGTGGCCGACACTTCGACAGATGGCTCCGGGGACAATTCTTCAAGCGATTACAAAAGGCGCCATGCGCGTTCACGCCGAAGGGGTTGCCGACGACGTGAAGCGTGCGATGGCTGAATACATCAGCGGCCGCAAGCTTGCGCCGCTCGCGGCGGGCGACGCGCGGAACATGCCGAATCGATGCACGTCCAGGGTGCTGATGCGGGATATCGCCGCCGGGCCGGTTTGGAACGGCTGGAGTCCTGACGCCACCAATGCACGATTCCATCGTGCGTCCGGTTTGTCGGCCAGCGATGTACCCCGCCTGACGCTGAAATGGGCGTTCGGATTTCCGGGCGTGTCATCCGTGTACGGCCAGCCCAC
>Ga0075420_100001138_pt1 | contig 22291 bp, 19 predicted proteins | sample SoiMetdeltSBSDD4_FD_75296 | JGI IMG/M metagenome (GOLD analysis project Ga0075420, IMG submission 75296) | Bulk soil microbial communities from a Populus tree surrounding site in Tennessee, USA - Soil MetaG P. deltoides SBSDD4 | ecosystem: Environmental > Terrestrial > Soil > Tree plantation...
AGGTCGACACGCCGTCGAACCCGCAACTAAGTTCATGATCAACGGGGTCGGGGGTCGGGGCGGGGTTAGCGGAGCCAGAAGACGGGGGCGCGGGGGGTGAAGGGCAGGGTCGCGCCGGCCGGTACGCAGAACGCGTGCTCGCGCCGGATGCGGACGGTATCGCAGTACCCGTCGGTGATGACCAGAATCGGTCCATCTGCCGGAAAGTCGTCGGCGCGTTCGAGCAGGTTCACGCCTGGCTGCAGGACCGTGCCGCCGCGGCCCCGGACCCGGACGCGACCCGCGATCTCCTCGACCGGCAGGTAGCCGGCGTCGTACGCGACCGCGTCACAGAACACCACGCGCGCAGCCGGTACGTCGCGGGCTAGCGCATACGAGGCGATCGCCCCGAGCGCCTTGCCGAGCAAGGTGGACGACATCGAACCGGAGGTGTCGAGTACGACGCCGAACGTCGGGCGCCGGACCACCTCCTCAGGAGTGACCCAACCCGGTCGCGGAATGTCCGGTGTGGACCCTTGGCGACGGGACGGGCGCGCGTACGAGCGGCGCTTCTCGGTCGCCGGGAAGTGCTCGTCGAACCACCGGGCCAACTGGGCGTCCCAAGGTAGCGGCGGCTGGTCGAGCACGCGGATCTCGTCGACCAGTCCCGCCGGCAGCAGACCACGGCCGTTCGAGTCGTGGTACACCAACCCGGACTGCAGTGCACGCCGGTAGTAGTCGTCGAGGTCCAGACCACGGCACGCCTCACCTCGCCCGGGCAGCGGGCCGCCCAGCACGTCACCCAGGCCGCGCCCGCGCAACGTGGCCAGCTTGCGGAAGCGGCGCATGTCGCGGACGATCCGGTCGTACACCGCCTCGCTCGACAGCCCGCGCAGCTCCGGGTCGTAGAGCACGTCCTCGGGCATCTCGCCGACGCCCATCTCGACCAGCCAGCCGTTGATGACGTAGTCGGTGGCGATGTTCCACAGGAACGGGTCGCGGTGCGCGACACGGTCGGCGTGCCGCAGTGCCGCGTGCAGCATCTCGTGCGCGATGATGAACCGACACTCCATATCGGACAGTCGTACCAGCGGATTGACATAGATTTCCGCGGACGACGCGTCGACCGCGGCGATGGAGATCTCCCATGCCTGGGCCAGCTCGCGGTCCGCGACGATGCGGAAGCCCGCGGCTAGGGCCGCCAGCAGGGGGTACGACGAGACGAACCATCGCCGTGCCTGCTCCCACGGGCTGTTGGGCGGTGGTCCGTCGGACTCGCGGTGGCGCACCTCACCGGCCTGCTCGACCGCGTCGGTGGCCGCCGCGGCCAGGCCGATCGCGAAGCGATCCGTCCAGCCGAGCGACAGCGCGCCGGTCCGCACGACATAGGGGCGTCCGAGCCGCAGATCCGACTCGACACCGCCGATGCCACACGACGCGTACGCCGACGGTACCCCCGTGTCCCGCCACCGCCGGGCGAGCACGGCCTCGTCGGTGGTCGGCAGTTCGGCCGGTACCTCGACCGGCGGCTTGCCCAGCTTGAGCCCGGCCTGGAAGCGGGCCACCGCGACGCAGCACGCGGCCGCGTAGGCCGGGTCGATCGTCGGTTCCCCGTCGAGGTGGCCGAAGCCCAGGTGCAGTACGCAATGGCTGAGTACCCACATCCATTCGTCGGCCGTGCCCCGCTTGCGCTTGTTGGCCGCGATGAACCCGTCGCCGTGGACCCACGCCCAGGCGCCGGTTCGAGCCAACGCGTCGCTGTCCTGCCAGTGCCCCCACACTCGCGGCAGGCCACCGCCGGTCGGGTCGTAGTACAGCGGCCGGAACAGCGGGTGAAAGGCGACGGCGCGGTACGCGTGGTCGAACGCCTCACGCCACGGATCCGGTGCGGTCTGGCGGCGCGGCATGTCAGGCGGCCCGGGCGGCCACCAGCCGCGGCAGGTCCCGGCTCACTTCGACGAGGAACCAGGCCGGGAGTACGGGCATGCCCGCGTCGTCGGTAGCGACCACGAGCTGCGCGCACTCCAGCGAGATCTCGGCCAGCTCGACGAGCAAACCCTTGGCGCGTACGGCGAACCGGCGTACCGATGGCGACGCGTGCTCCTTGCTCGCCGGCAGCTCCTTGACCAGTCGGGCCCGGAACGCCTCGGCGAAGAAGTACAGCAGATCCCGGTCCGTGACGGCACGCGGCCACGAAACGTCGCCACGCACGATCGCGTCGAGGCCGTACCGGTGCCGCACGGTCTTGATGTACGCGCAGAACGACGACGCGTGCTGCGGCGTCAACGTGCCCGTGGCCAGGACCCGCAACGTCTCCTCGGCGATGTCGTCACCCCAGGAGCGCACGGCGTCGGAGAGCATGTGCCACGACCGCGGCGTGGAGAACGGCTCTTCGGTCTTCGGCGGCGCGGTCCACAGGTGATCCGGCCGTTGCGTGAGGTAGTCCACGATCCACGGGTGGATCCCGGCGGTCCCGGCCCACACCAGCCAGTCGGTGACCGACGCGCGCAGGTGCACGTGTACCAGCCGGTTGACCAGCGCGCTGGCCATCGGTCGCGCGAGTGCGTTGTCGGTGGCCCGGTTGCCGGCGCCGATGACGATCGACCCGGCCGGCAGCTCGTACGCGCCGACCCGGCGGTCCAGGATCAGCGAGTAGAACGCCTTCTGCACTTCCTGGGTCGAGGAGTTCAGCTCGTCGAGGAATAGGCAGTACGGCTCGTCGCGGGCGATCGATTCCGGTGGCGCGAACCGGCTGCGCCCGTCGCGCAGCTCCGGCACCCCGATCAGGTCCTCCGGCGCGAGCTGGGTACCGATCAGTGTCACGCAGTCCAGACCGAGCGCGGCGGCGAACTGCCGGACCAGCGCGCTCTTCCCGATGCCCGGCGCACCCCACACGAATACCGGGCGAACTACGGCGCAATGCAGCAGTACGTCCGGTAGCTGAGCGGGCGTCACCGTTACCGCGGATTCCAAGCAGCTCCCTCCTGTGTTCGGACTCACAACCAGACCAGCATCCGCCTCGTTCGGTCCGATCCGCCACTCCAATTCGGTGGGGATTGTCGTACCCATGAGACAAGGTGGATGGATGAACCACGCGATATGGGCAGAGGGGCTGGTCCGGCGCTTCGGGGAGACGACCGCGCTGGCGGGGGTGGATCTGGCCGTCCGCACCGGCAGCGTGTTGGGACTTCTCGGCCCGAATGGGGCCGGCAAGACGACCGCTGTGCGCGTTCTCGCGACGCTGCTGCAGCCGGACGGCGGGCACGCCACGGTCGGGGGGTACGACGTTGTCAAGCAAGCGCATCAGGTGCGCCAACTGATCGGGCTGACCGGCCAGTTCGCCTCGGTCGACGAGAACCTCACCGGGGTCGAGAATCTGGTGCTCATCGGCCGGTTGCTCGGCATTCCGAAGGTCGACGCCAAGCGCCGCGGCCGCGAGCTGTTGACGGAGTTCCGCATCGACGATGCCGCCGACCGGGCGGTCAAGACGTATTCCGGCGGCATGCGGCGCCGGTTGGACCTCGCGGCGAGCCTGGTGGGCCGGCCGCAGGTGCTGTTTCTGGACGAACCCACCACGGGGCTGGACCCGGTTGGCCGGGTCGAGTTGTGGGATCTGGTCCGCAGCATGGTCGCCGGCGGCGTCACGGTCCTGCTGACGACGCAGTATCTCGACGAGGCCGACCAGCTCGCCGACGAGATCGCGGTGATCGACCACGGTCGGGTCATCGCTACCGGCACCCCGGACGAGTTGAAGGCGAAGACCGGCGCGCAGACGCTCGCGCTGCGGCCCGCGGATCCGGCCGACCTGGCCACGGTGGTCACCATCGTCGGCGAGCTGACGACCAGCGAACCGGAGACGACCAACGGGACCGTCATGGTACCGATCACCGATCCGGCCGTCATGCCCGCGGCGGTCCGCCGGCTCGACGACGCCGGTGTGACGCTGTCCGAGCTCGAGCTGCGCCGGTCGAGCCTCGACGAAGTATTCCTGTCGCTCACCGGACACCGGACGGAGGAGTCGTGATGGCTACCGCCACACTCGCCCCGGCCCCGCGGGTCAACCCGATCCAAGGGCTGCGGCAGACGCTCACCCTGGCCTGGCGCACGCTGGTCCAGGTCCGGCACAACCCGTTCGAGCTGCTGGACTTCAGCATCCAGCCCATCATGTTCCTGCTGCTGTTCACGTTCGTGTTCGGCGGCGCGATCTACGGCTCGCCCGGTGACTACCTGACGTTCGCGTTGCCCGGCATCATCGTGATGAACATGGTCTTCGTGACTATGTATGTCGGTCTCGGGCTCAACACCGACCTGACCAAGGGCGTGTTCGACCGGCTGCGGTCGCTGCCGATCGCGCGGTGGGCGCCGCTGACCGGGCGGATCACGGCGGATCTGGTCAAGCAGGCCTGGTCGGTCGCCCTGCTGCTGGGCGTCGGGATGATTCTCGGCTTCCGGGTCGGCACCAACGCGATGGCCGTGTTCGCGGCGCTCGCACTGCTGCTGGTGTTCGCGTTGGCGTTCTCCTGGATCTCGGTACTGGTCGGCGTGATAGCCAAGGATCCCGAGAAGGTCCAGGTGTTCAGCTTCACCGCGCTGTTCCCGCTCACGTTCGTCAGCAACGTGTTCGTGCCGACCGAGACGATGCCCGGCTGGCTGCAGGCGTTCGTGAAGGTCAACCCGGTGACGATCCTGTCCGAGGCGACCCGCGGGTTGCTCGTCGGCGGGCCGGTCGCCCGACCCGTGGCCGGATCGCTGCTCTGGGCGGCCATCATCGTTGGGGTCTTCGCGCCGATCGCCGTCTGGGCGTTCCGTCGCCGGGTCTGAATACTTACATAGAACTGGTCCGATCCCGCCCGGTACGAGACAGTGCGGGGCATGCAGCTGGCGTCGACCGACGCACGGCAGAGCCGGTGTTTGTTGGTGGTGGCGGCCGCCGGGTACGGCAAGACGTCGGCGGTCCGCGACCTGCTGCGCGACGTCGAGTCCAGTTGGCTACCGGGTGGCGAGGCGACCGGTCTGGCCGAGGGCGGGCTGGAGGATCTGGCCTGGGGCTCCGCGAGTCCACTGTGGATAGTGGTGGACGATCTGCCCCGGTTGCCGGCCGAGACGACCCGGGCGTTGCTCGCGGCGGTCGCGGGGCTGCCCGAGGACGTTCACGTCGCGCTGCTGTCGCGGCTACCGCTGGGTGCCCCGGTCTCCCGGTGGCGCGGGCGGGGCGTGCTGACCGACGTCCAGCCGGGGGATCTCACGCTGTCGCTGGACGAGGTCGCCGGACTGCTGGCGGCGGAGTACGGGCTGCGGGACGAGCCGATGTCCGCTCGGATACACGCGATCACCGCGGGCTGGCCGGCGCTGGTCCGCCTGACCGCGGCGTCGATTACCACGCACGGCGTACCGGACGGCTCGCTGCTGGACGCCGTCACCGAACCGGGATCGGCGCTCGCGAGCTTCGTCGGCGAGGAGATCCTCGCGGCACTGCCGGCCGACGCCCTCCGGCTCGTACGCGACCTTGCCGGCATGGCCCCGATCGGGGTACCGCTGTGTCAGTCGCTGGGCCACCGGCGAGCCGAGCAGACCGTGGCGATGCTAGCGCGTACGGGTGTGCTCGACCGGGGATCGAAGCGCATCGTGCCGTTGGTCGGTGCCGTTGCCCGGCACGGGTTCCGGCCGGCCACGGCTCGGACGCGGGCGCGCCTGGCCGCTGAGTGGTACACGGCCAACGGCCCACCGGTCGCCGCCGCGTCCGCGTACCACCATGCCGGTGACGACAAGGAATGCGCCCGCGTCCTTGCCGACTGCGGTGACGAGATGCTCGCCGCCGGCGAGGCGCAGACCGTGGTCGAGCTGATCCGGGCGCTACCCCCCGAACTGCACCACCGCCGCTTGCAGCTGTTGCTCGGGGACGCGTTGCGGACCACCGGAGAGGCAGCGGCCGCGCTGGCCGCTCTCGGCGTACTGGCCGATGAATCTCCGGTCTGGGACGCCGGCCTGGCGTGGCGGATGGGGATGGTGCACTACCTGCGGGGCGAGCCGAAGTCGGCGCTGGAGGTGTACGCGCGGGCCGACCCGGACGCCGGCCCCGCGGTGGACGGGGCGCTGTTGCTGGCGTGGACGGCGACGGCGTGGTGGATGCTCGGCGACGCGGACCGCGCGGTAGAGGCGGCTCGGCGCGGCTGCGAGCGGGCGGCCGTGTCGGGCGACCCGCGCGCTCGGGCCACCGCGCACGTCTCGTTCGGCCTGTGCCTGAGCCTGGTGGGTGACCTGGCCGGGGTGGAGGAGCAGTACGGGTTGGCGCTGCGGTTCGCCGAGACGGCGTGCGACATCGTGCAGGTGACCCGCATCCACCTCAACCGCAGCCACCACCTGCTGGCCGAGGCCCGGTTCGACGAGGCGCTGCGGGTCGCCGGCCTGGCCGTGCGCTCGGCCGAGCACACCGGACCACCCGGCATGCTGGCCGTTGCGCTGTGCAACGAAGGTGAGGCGCTGACCCGGCTCGGCCGGTTCGACGACGCGGTTGCGAGCTACGAACGGGTCGTCCTGCTGGCCCGGCGCCTCGGGTCGCGACGGGCCGCGTCCGCCCTGGCCGGAATGGGCGAGGTGCATCGGCGGCGCGGTGAGCACGAGCAGTCGCGGGCGTGCTACGAGGAGGCGGTACGGCTGGCGCGCACGGGCGGGGAGCGCCAGTCCCTGGTACCCGCGCTAGCCGGGCTGGCCCGGGCGCTCGCCTCGACCGACCCGGACGCAGCGCTGGCGCTGGCCGACGAGGCGTACGAGACGGCGGCCGGCTCGTACGTGGTGCCGGCGACGCTCGCCCGCGGTTGGGTACTGCTCGAGCAGGGGCGGCGGGAGGAGGCCGCGGGGTTGGCCGAGCTGGCCGCGCGGACCGCGCGGGACCGGCGGGAGCGGGCCCGGTTGGCCGACACGCTCGAGCTGCGGGCCGCGGCGTCGGCCTGTGCCGGGCCGGCGCGGGCGGCGCTCGCGGAGGCGTACGGGATCTGGCGCGACGGCGGAGCCGCCGTGGACGCCGACCGCATGCTGGTCGCGTTGGGACAGGTACCGGACGCGAGCACCGAGGACCGGTTGGGCGCGATGCTCGCCGCGGATCGGTTGGCCGCGGCCGGCGCCGCCGCCGGGTTGCCCGGCGCGGCCGAGCCGGGGCTGGTGGTCATCCGCGCGCTCGGGCAGTTCGAGGTGTGGGTCGGGGATCAGCAGGTTCCCGCCTCGGCGTGGCAGTCCCGCAAGGCGCGCGACCTGTTGCGCATCCTCGTCGCGCGGCGGGGGCGCCGGGTACCGCGGTCGGAACTGGCGGAACTGCTCTGGCCCGAGGACGACCCGACCCGTACGGGGCACCGGCTGTCGGTGCTGCTGTCCATCATCCGGACGGCGGTGCACCCGGACGTGGTGGTGGCCGACCAGTCCAGCGTGGCCCTGGACCTGAACCGGTCCCGCGTCGACGTCGAGCACTTCCTCGCCGACGTCGCACACGGCCTCCGGCTGCGGGACCGGGGTGCCCTGGCCGAGGCGCGGCGGGTGCTGGTCGCCGCGGAGCGGTCGTACGCGGGAGAGGCTTTCTCCGACGAGCCGTACGCGGACTGGACCGTCCCGCTGCGCGAGGAGGTGCGGGCGGCGTACCTGCGGGCGGTGCGCGCGCTCGCCGAGCTGTGCCGGATCGCGGGCGAGACCGAGCTGGCGGTGTCCTACCTGCGACGGCTGCTGGAGCAGGACCCGTACGACGAGACCGTGCACCGGACGATCGTCGAGATGCTGGCGGCCAGTGGCCGGCACGGCGAGGCCCGGCGCGCGTTCATCCGGTACGCCGAAGCGATGTCGGCGATCGGCGTACCGCTATCCGCCGAGGCGGAGTTCCCGCGCCTGGCCGGCGGCCCGGCGCAGCGCGGTCGCGATCCGCTTCTCGGTGGACCGGCCGACCCGGGTCGCCGGGATCGATAGGCTCACCGCGTCGACGGCCGGCGTACGCAGCGGCACGGCTACCGCGAAACAGACGATGCCTTCACTGCTCTCCTCGTGGTCGACCGCGTACCCGCGTTCGCGGATCGCGGCCAGCTCGCGGCGCAGCGCGGTGTGATTCGTGATCGTGCTTGCGGTGAGCCGCGCCAGCGAGCGGCCCACCAGGCGGTGGGCCTCGGCGTCGGTGCGCTCGGCCAGCAATGCCTTCCCGAGCGCCGTGGCGTGGGCCGGCAGCCGCCTGCCGATCGCACTGTACAGCCGCAGTGGGTGTACCGACTCGCGCTTGGCGAGGTAGACGACGTACGGCCCGTCCAACCGTCCAAGGTGGACAGTCTCGCCGAACTCCGTGGACAGGTCGTCCAGCACTGTCCTGAGTAGACCGACGACGTCGTCCGCGTCGAGGTACGCCGCGCCCACCTGGAACGCGCGCAGGCCGAGGCCGAACCTGGTCCCGGTCTGATCGGTCTCGACCCAGCCACGGGCGGCCATCGTGCGCAGGATGCCGTGCAGGCTGCTGCGCGGGATGTCGAGGGCGCGGGCGAGGTCGCCCAGCGTCCGCCGGGTCGGCGAGACGGCGAGGGCCTCCAGCACCTCGAGCGTGCGATCGGCGGACTTGACCGGCTGGCTCATCGCTGTATGGTCACATACGTGACGACCGTTCAACATGCTGAACAGGTCATCGGCGTCGATCGGATCGTGCCGGTCGTGGTGCTCGCGGATTCCGCCGGCGCGGAACCGCTAGCCGGCGCCCTCGTCGCGGGTGGCCTGCACTGCGTCGAGGTGACGTTCCGCACCGACGCGGCGGCTGACGTGATCCGGGCGATGGCGGCCCGTCCCGAGCTGGTCGTCGGTGCGGGGACCGTGCTGACCACCGAGCAGGCCGAGCAGGCCGTGGCGGCCGGGGCCAGGTTCGTGGTCAGCCCCGGATTCGGCCCGGCGGTCGTCCGGCGCTGCCAGGAGCTGGGGGTACCGGTCTTCCCCGGCATCGCGACCGCCACCGAAATCCAGATGGCGCTCGACGCCGGGCTCGACACCGTCAAGTTCTTCCCCGCCGAGCAGCTCGGCGGTGTCGGCATGGTGAAGGCGCTCAGCGCGCCGTTCCGCACGGTCCGCTTCATCCCGACCGGTGGCGTCGACACCGGCAACCTCGCGGACTACCTCGCGGTTCCGAGCGTGCTCGCGGTCGGGGGCACCTGGATGGTCGCGCCGGACCTGCTGGCGGCCGGCGACTGGGCCGAGGTGACCCGCCGTTGTGTTGCGGCGGTCGCCGCGGTTCGGGGCTGAGTCCCATGACTGGGTTGGAGATCCGCCCGGCCGCCGAATGTCGCTTCGACCTCGTCTCGCTCGGCGAGGTGATGCTGCGCCTGGATCCGGGCGAGGGGCGCATCCGCACCACGCGCGAGTTCCGCGTCTGGGAGGGCGGCGGGGAGTACAACGTGGCGCGCGGGCTGCGCCGGTGCTTCGGGCTGCGTACCGCTCTGGTCAGCGCGTTCGCCGACAACGACGTGGGCCGCCTGCTGGAGGATCTGATCCTCGCCGGCGGGGTCGACACGTCGTTCGTCCGCTGGGTGCCGTACGACGGCATCGGCCGCACTGTCCGCAATGGACTCAACTTCACCGAACGCGGGTTCGGGGTGCGCGGGGCGGTCGGCGTCTCCGACCGCGGGCACACCGCGGCCAGTCAGCTGCGTCCGGAGGACGTCGACTGGGACCACCTGTTCGGCACGCTCGGTGCGCGGTGGCTACACACCGGTGGCATCTACGCGGCGCTGTCCGGTACGACGCCGGACGTCATCGAGGCGGCGATGGCGGCCGCGCACCGGCACGGCACGGTCGTCTCGTACGACCTGAACTACCGGCCCAGCCTGTGGAAGGCGGTCGGCGGCCAGACCCGGGCGCAGGAGGTGAACCGGCGCCTCGCCGGGTACGTGGACGTCATGCTCGGCAACGAGGAGGACTTCACGGCCTGCCTCGGCTTCGCGGTACCGGATACCGCGGCCGATCTGTCCACACTGGACGCCGCGAACTTCCGCCGGATGATCGAGGACGTGACCGCGCAGTACGCCAACTTCGCCGTGGTGGCCACCACGCTACGGACCGTCCACAGTGCCACGGTCAACGACTGGGGAGCCGTCGCCTGGGCCCGCGGTACGGGTTTCGTCGAGGCCACGCACCGGCGCGGTCTGGAGATCCTCGACCGCGTCGGCGGTGGCGACAGCTTCGCCTCGGGACTCGTCTACGGGTTGCTGGAAAAGGGTGACCTGGCGCTGGCGGTGGAGTACGGCGCCGCACACGGCGCACTGGCGATGACTACTCCCGGTGACACCTCGATGGCCAGCCTCACCGAGGTCGAGGCGCTGGTACGCGGTGCCGGTGCGCGGGTGCAGCGCTGATCCGCTAGCCTGATCGCCGATCCGAGCCAGCCCGGGGAGGGAGATTGGGTATGCGCAACTGGATCTCAGGTACGGCGACCGTCCTCGGCGCGCTACTCGTCCTCAGCGGCAGCGCCATCATCGTGCTACGCGCGCTGAACCGCACGGAGCCGACCGCGGAGGCGACCACCACGGAGGCGCCAACCGGCCCGGTAAGCCGGTGGAGGAACGCGGCGCGCCGGCTACAACCCGCCGAACGGCTCATCGGGTGGGGCATCGTGCTGTTACTCGTCGCGGCGCTCGCCGCCGGTGCCCTCTCCTTCAACGTCAGCGTGGGCGCGGGCACGAGCTGACCCCACCGCCCTTCCCGTCGATCAAGGACGAATGGTGGGTGAGACGTCCGAAATGCCCGCCCATTTGCCCTTGATCGACGCAGAGGTGTCCGACACGATCCGGCCGTCGTCGAGCGTGACGACCCGGTCGGCCATCGAGATGACCGCCTCGTCGTGGCTGGAGATGACGACGGCCGCGCCCCGGTACGCGTGCTGGCGCAGAATGCCGAGCACGAGGTCGACCCGGCCGCGGTCCTGATGCCCGGTGGGCTCGTCGGCCAGCAGGATCGCCGGCCGCAACCGCAACGCCCGACCCAGCGCCGTTCGCTGCTGCTCGCCGCCCGAGGTGTCCGCCGGGTAGCGGTCGGCCAGGTGCTCGATCTCGAGGAGTCGCAACAGATCCGCGACGGCCTCGGTAGCAGCGGCCGGGTCGAGCCGGGCCGGCAGGTCCACGTTCTCGGCGACCGTCAGCTCGTCGAGCAACGCGAGCGCCTGCGGTACGAACGCCAGGTGGCGCCAGCCCAGTGGCCCGGTCACCACCTCACCGGCGTCCGGCACCTCGTACCCCGCGATGATGGACAGCAACGTGGTCTTGCCCGAGCCGGACGGCCCGGCCGCCACCGTGAGCTCGCCGGGGAACAGGTCGAGGCTGACGTTGTCGAGTGCCACCACCGTCTCGGCCGCGCGCCGGAACCGGCGCGAGACCCCAACCAAGCGAACGACCGGCTCGCTCATAGATGGATCCGTCCGTCGCGCATCGTCACTACCCGGTCGGCCCGGCTGGCCACGGCGGGATCGTGGGTCGCCGCGACCACCGCGACCCCGGTCTCGGCCAGCGCGGCCAGCGCGTCGAGTACCGAGTCCACTGTGGCGTGATCGAGCTGCCCGGTCGGCTCGTCGGCCACGATCAGCGCGGGCGGACCGACAGCGGCGAACGCGATCGCGACCCGCTGCTGCTCACCACCGGACAGCTGGAGCGGTCGGTGGTGAGCCCGGTCGGCCAGACCCAGCCGGGTCAGCAGTGCGTCGATCTGAGCGTCGCGCCGGCGCAGCCCGCGCAGCCGGGCGCCGAGTTCGAGGTGCTCCCGGACGGTGAGGTAGCCCAGCAGGTTGTCCGGCGGGCTCTGGAACATGAAGCCGAGCCGGCGCCGGCGCATGCGTACCCGGCCACCCCGGGACAGTCGCGCGACGTTCGTACCGTCGATGTCGATCCGCCCCTCGTCCGGGCGGTCCAGGCAGGCGAGCAGCCGCAGCAGCGTCGACTTGCCGGAGCCGGACGGGCCGACCAGCGCGGTCACGGTACCGCGGGGTAGGGACAGGTCCACTCCGCGCAGCGCGGGAACGGTGCTGTCGCCGACCCGGTAGGTCCGCACGACGTTCGTACACACCACGGCATCAGGCGACATCACGGAGCACCTCCGCGGGGTTGGCCCGGCTGATCCGCCGGTGGGCGAGCAGTGCGGCACCGGTCACCACGACCAGCGCCATCGAGGCGACGACACCCGCCAGCGGGTACGGCAGGACGAGTATCGCCCCGGGCGGCCGGGACGCGTCGATCTCGAAGTAGGCCGCGAGGGCGTACGCGAGCCCGACCGCCAGCCCGAGCCCCACCGTCAACCCGACCATCACCGGCCCGCCCAGCTCCACGATCAACGCCCGGCGGTGCGCACCCGCGCGCAGACCGAGCCGGCGCAGCAGGACGTACGCCCGGCGGTGCGTGGCGGTACGCGACTCGAGGTAGAGCAGCAGCCCGACGACCGCGATCAGTCCGGTGAACACCGACAGCGCGATGAGGTACTGGAAGGTGAAGGTCACCGGCTCGTGCAACGCCCCGACCTGGAGGTCGTCGGCGGACGTGAGCCGGGCCAGCGGCACCTTGGCCGCCGCGACCGTGTTCTCGATCTCGGCCGGGTCGCCCCTGATCCAGAGCTGCCGGCCGGAGTCGAACGAGCGGGGAGGTACCGCGTCGCGGTGCATCAGCAGCACGGGATAGCCGCCCTGAACCCCGGGCAGGAGGCGGCTCGACACCACGTCGACCCGTACCTCGCGGCCGAGCAGGGTCAGCGTCGCCTCGCCGGTGACCACGTTCGAGGAGGCGACGACGGTCGGTACCGGGCCAGCGCGCAGCAGCGCGGTCGCGTCGGCGAGCGTCGGTCCCGGCATCCGGTCGTCCCAGAACGCGCCGTTCGGGAACGTGGCCGGGTCGACCGCGATCACGTCGACCTGGAGGTCACCCAGGTGCTGGGCGTTGATCCGGCTGACCTCGGTCATCCGCCCGGCGAGCCCGGGCAGCGGAGGTATCGGGGGCGGCGTGGCCGCCGTCGCCGAGCCCGGGCTCAGCGCGGCGACGACGTCGCTGCCCAGCAGCAGCTGCAGCTCCGCGTCCGCGGTGGTACGGATCGAGTCGGTCACGGCAGCGCCGTACGCCGCCATCGCTATCGGCACCGCGGTGGCCGCGGCGAGTACCGCCGTGGTCGTCGCGTCCCGGACGATGCGCCGCCACGCGAGCAGCGCCGTCGGTCGCACCGGCGTCCGGGCCAGCCCTCGGCGGCGCAGCCGGCGCGCGCCCAGCCTGCCGACCAGCAGCACCGCGCCGGCGATCACGAGGATGGGTACCACCAGCAGGCGTGCGGGCAGGTGGGCCACGTCCCCGACCCCGCCCGCGGTGTCGGCGGTACGCGTGTCGCTCAGCAGCACCCACGCGGCCGGCGCGGCGGCCAGCGGCAGCAGCTCCCATGGCACCCGGCTCCACCGGTGGTGCCGGTCGTGGCCGCCCGTCTGATCGGTGAGACCGCGGCACCGGGCGGCGGCCACCATCCCGACGAGCAGGAGGGCGACCAGCGCGGTAGCCCCGGCGGCCAGCGACGCCCGCGGTACCGCGTCCGCGGACAGGATCGGACTCGGTCCGGTCCAGCGCACCAGCAGCCACGCGGCGGCCCAGCCGGCGGCGGCTCCGACGAGTACCGCCGGCAGTGCCTCGAGCACGGCCTTGCCGCCCAGCGCCCTCGGGGTCACCCCGTGCGCGGCGAGCACGACCAGCTCCTGGCGCCTCCGCTGTACCCAGAACACCGCCGCCGCCGCCACGACGGCCAGCCCGACCGCGGTACCGGCGGCGGTGATCGGCACGACCGGCGGCAGCAGGCCCTCCCGGACCAGGTCCGCGCGGCGGACCATGCGGCCGAGCCCCGAGGCGAACGTGGTGCGGTTGAAGAAGTCGGTACCCAGGACTTCCTGATCCGCGGTGGCGACCTGGCGCTGCATCTGCCCGATCCGGGTGACGAGCACGGCGGACTCCGGCGCGGGCTGGTCCGGGTCGGTCACGGCGTACTCGATCGTGTGGGTCACCCGCAGCTGCGCCGCCTTGCCCGCGGCGATGAACGTGTCGTTGTCGATCAGTGCCAACGGCAGGACCGGCTCGTTCGTGTACTCCTGGCCCGGCCGGCCGCGGTAGACGTCCCGCAGGCTGCACCAGTGCGGCTGGTCCGGCAGCGACCGCAGATCGCGGAAGATCGCGGCGACCGGCACGTCATAGGTCCTCGGCGCGGGCACCCCTTCGAACCGGGACGAGACCTGCGAGCGCTGGCCGATGCGCACCTGGTCGCCGACCCGCAGGCCCTGTGCGGCGGCGAACGTGTCGGGTACCCAGATGCCCTTGCCCACCGGTCCCTCGACGACCTCGACGTGATCGGCGAAATCGGATGAACCGACCAGGTTGAGCCCCCGGATGTTCGGGTCGAGCGACGGTCGGCCCACCGGATCGACGACGACGTCGCCGACCAGCGAGATCACCGGGGCGGACAGGCCGGGCGCGGACGCGGCGGTGATGACGTCGTTGCGCCGCTGGAAGATCTCGGCTCCGTCCATCAGATACGGGACCGAGGTCAGCTCGAGGGAGTTGGTGATCCGTACCCCGACCGACCACGGGCACGTGGTCGAGACCTGCCGGTGCAGCGTCGCGTTCTGCGCGGCGGACAGGAACAGCGGCGCCGCCGCGACCGGCAGCACCGCGACGAACGCCGCCGCGCCGAGGGCGGCGGCCACGCCAGGCCGCCGCCACAACAGCAGCGGTGCGCGCCGCCAGGGAGTCAGCACGCAGTCAGTGAGTCTCTGAGTACGGGAAAAGGTTGCGCGCGTCCGGGACCCCTTCGTTCGACCCCGCTGTGACCGGGGATATTCTGCGTCGGAAGTACGCCTGCGGATCAGCATGCGCCCAGATCAGGAGGCCCTCGTGACCACCGTCGCACCGAAGCCGATCGTGACCCGGCCGTGGCCGGTGCGGCAGCCGACTCGGGGTAGCCAGATCGCCAAGGTCATGCGCACCACGGACGCCAAGCAGATCGGGATCATGTACCTGGTCACGTCGTTCGTGTTCTTCCTTCTCGGCGGCTTCATGGCGCTCGTCATGCGGGCCGAGCTGGCCCGACCGGGGATGCAGTTCCTGTCGCCGGAGCAGTACAACCAGCTGTTCACGATGCACGGCACGATCATGCTGCTGCTCTTCGCGACACCGATCCTGTTCGCGTTCGCGAACTTCGTCGTACCGCTGCAGATCGGCGCCCCGGACGTCTCGTTCCCCCGGTTGAACGCGCTGGCGTACTGGCTCTACGCGTTCGGCGGCACGCTGGTCATGCTCGGGTTCGTCACCCCGGGCGGGGCTGCCGAGTTCGGCTGGTTCGCGTACTCGCCGCTGAACAACATGGACAACTCGCCGGGCGTCGGCTCCGACATGTGGATCGTCGGGCTGGTGCTGTCCGGCCTCGGTACGATCCTCGGCGCCGTCAACATGCTCACGACGATCCTGACGCTGCGGGCGCCGGGCATGACCATGTTCCGGATGCCGATCTTCACCTGGAACATCATGATCACGTCCGTTCTCGTGCTCATGGTCTTCCCGATCCTGGCCGCGGCCCTGCTCGCGCTCGAGGCCGACCGGCAGCTCGGCGCGCACGTGTTCGACTCGGCGACCGGCGGTGCCCTGCTCTGGCAGCACCTGTTCTGGTTCTTCGGCCATCCCGAGGTCTACATCGTGGCGCTGCCGTTCTTCGGCATCATCTCGGAGGTCATCCCGGTCTTCAGCCGCAAGCCGATGTTCGGCTACAAGACCCTGGTCGCCGCCACGATCGGCATCGCGATGCTGTCGATGAGCGTGTGGGCGCACCACATGTTCGTCACCGGCCAGGTGCTGCTGCCGTTCTTCTCGTTCCTGAGCTTCCTGATCGCGGTACCGACCGGCATCAAGTTCTTCAACTGGATCGGCACCATGTGGCGCGGGCAGCTCACGTTCGAGACGCCGATGCTGTTCGCGATCGGCTTCCTCGTGACGTTCCTGTTCGGTGGGCTGTCCGGCGTACTGCTGGCCGCCCCGCCCATCGACTTCCACGTCTCGGACTCGTACTTCGTCGTCGCGCACTTCCACTACGTGCTGTTCGGGACGATCGTGTTCGCCGTGTACTCCGGCGTCTACTTCTGGTTCCCCAAGATGTTCGGCCGGATGCTCGACGAGCGGCTGGGCAAGGTGCACTTCTGGCTGACGTTCATCGGCTTCAACGCCACGTTCCTGGTGCAGCACTGGCTCGGTACCAAGGGCATGCCGCGGCGGTACGCCGACTACCTGCCGTCGGACAACTTCACGAACCTCAACATGTTCTCCACTATCGGGGCGTTCATCCTCGGCGCATCGACGCTGCCGTTCCTGTACAACGTGTGGAAGTCGTACAAGGCCGGCCAGGTCGTCACCGCGAACGACCCGTGGGGCTACGGCAACTCGCTCGAGTGGGCGACCAGCTCCCCGCCGCCGCTGCGCAACTTCGACAAGATGCCCCGGATCCGCTCCGAGCGGCCGGCGTTCGACGCGAAGTTCCCCGACCTCGCGGTCGACACATCGCGGGCGGCCCGGCTGCGCGCCGAAGAGGTCACCCGCGAACTGGAGGGTCGCGAGCGGCTGTAGCTCGGCCCTACACTGCGCGGCGTGGTCGCTGACGCCGCCCCCGTCGCCGGACTCCGACGAAACCGGAACTTCCGGCTGCTCTGGCTGGGCCAGGCCATCTCGTTCGTCGGCGACTACGTCTTCGACACCACGATCGTGCTGTGGGTCGGCACCGTGCTCGCGGCGGGTCAGTCCTGGGCTCCGCTCGCGGTCAGCGGGGTGCTGATCTCGGTACTCGCGCCGGCTCTGTTCATCGGCCCGTTCGCCGGTGTCTTCGTCGACCGATGGGACCGCCGGCGCACGATGCTGCTGGCCGACGTCGTCCGGGCGGTACTCGTCGGCCTGCTCCTGGTGCTGGTGCTGCTGCCGGCCGGCTCGGTCCCGATGGCCGGCCAGCTCGTCGTCACGTACGCCGTCGTCACGCTCGCCAGCGTGGCCGCCCAGTTCTTCAACCCGGCGCGGTTCGCCCTGCTCGGGGCCGTGGTCGCGCCGGCGGACCAGCCGCGGGCGGCCAGCCTCGGTCAGGCCACCGCCAGCTTCGCCGGAATCGTAGGCCCACCGCTGGCCGCGCCGCTGCTGTTCACGCTGGGCGTCGAATGGGCACTGGTCGTCAACGCGGTCTCGTTCCTGGCGTCGTATGTGGCGGTGCGCGCGGTCCGGGTGCCGGTCGCGGCGAGCCCGGCTGGCGGCCCGGCCTCCGGCGTGATCACCGAGTTCCGCGAGGGGCTGCGGTTCTTTGCCGGCAATCGGGCGCTGGTCGCGGTGGTGGGTGCGGCGGTCATCGTGATGGCCGGCGCCGGCGCCGTCAACGCCCTGGACGTGTTCTTCGTCGTCGAGAACCTCGGCGTGGCCCCGAAGTTCTACGGACTGCTCGGCGCCGCGTTCGACATCGGGGCGGTAGCCGGGGCGTTGTTGGCCGCGGCGTACGCCGCCCGGATCGGGGTCAACCGCTCGTTCTGGCTCGGGCTGATCTTGGCCGGGCTGGCGTTCGTCGTGTACTCGCGGAGTACCGATCTGGTCGTGGCGCTGGTCGTGCTGCTGCTGACCGGGGTGCCGATCGCGGTGGTGAACTCGGTGGTCGGGCCGATCGCGCTGCGGGAGACGCCGCAGCACCTGCTCGGCCGGGTGATGTCGGTGTTCAACCCCGTGGTCCAGCTCGCGTCGATCGGCTCGATCGCGGTAGCCAGCGCGCTGGCCAGTACCGTCCTGCACGATCTGGACACCACCGTGCTCGGCATCCGGTTCCGGACCTTCGACACGATCTTCCTGGTGAGCGGGCTCTTCATCGTCGCCGGTGGGGTATGGGCGCGCCGGGCGCTACGTGGCACCGACCGTCCGAGCGAGGTCGGCGTCGCCTAACTCCGGCTGCCGCCGACGTTGCCGGCGCTGGATGGGCAGGACCACGAGCGCGATCGTCGTGCCGATCAGCCCGGTGGCCGCGAAGCCCCAGGCCGGGCCGAGGGCGTCGATCACCGTACCGGCCAGCGGTGCGCTGACCGCCAGGCCGATGGTCAGCGCGGATCCGTACAGCCCCATGGCCTCCCCGCGCGCGGCGGCGGGCGCCAGCCGGCTGACCTCGTCGGCGGTCGCGGCCAGCGTCGGCGCGCACAGCAGACCCGCCGGGATCAGGACCAGACACAGCCACCACCAGTCGCCGGCCAGCCCGACGGGGATGGTCAACAGGCTCATCAGGCCCATGAGCATCGCGGGCTGCAGCACTCGGGTGACCCCGCCGTAGACGAAGCCACCCACCAGCGAGTACGACCCCCAGAGCGACAGCACCACCCCGGTCCACTCGACCTGTCCGGCATCGCGTAGCACCGCCACGACGGACACGTCGGTGGCGCCCAGGACGAGGGTCGTGGCGGCCGCGACCACGAACATCGCCACGAGCCGCGGGCGCAGCCACTCCCGCCGCCGCACCGGCACGGCCGCGGCCTCTTCCTGCTCCACCGCGCTGCGGGTCGGTGGGTTCAACAGGAACAGCGCGATGCCCGAGGCAACGGTGCTCACGCCCACCGCGATCATCGCCGCCCGCGCCGACACCGTCGTGATCAGCAGGACCGCCACCGCCGGGCCGACCATGTACGACAGCTCGACCGACATCGAATCCAGCGAGTACGCCGGGCGGCGCTGGTGCTCCGGTACGAGCGCGGCGATCGACTGGCGGACGACGGAGAAGACCGGGATAGCCAGCAGGCCGGCCACGAGCGTGGTCGGCAGCAGCACCTGGTACGGCAGCGCGGGCGCGACCGCCCAGTAGACCGCTTCGGTGACCGTGGTGATCACGAGCATCAGCCGCAGTCCGCGCCGGTCGACAAGCCGGCCGAGCAGCGGTGCGCCGATCGCGGCTCCGACGGTGAACGCCGCCCCGACCAGCCCCGCCGCGCCGTACCCCCGGTCGAGATCGAGCACCACGTGCAGGGTCAGCGTGATGCCGGACGCCACCACCGGCAGCCGGGCCAGCATCGCGACCAGCAGCAGGCTGCGTACGCCGGGCAGGCGCAGCACAGCTCGGTACGGCTCGATCTTCATCTTGACCATCCTGGCGCAGGGGTACGACGATCTCGCTGGTTTACCGTGACCTTATGACGGACTACGGCGTGCGGTCCTCGGTGTCGCGACTGCGCTGGGCTGCGCTGCGGCGCCCGGCCGTGAGCGGCGATTTCGCCGAGGCGGGCTGGCGGCCGCCGGATCGGACCCGGCTGGTGGCGCAGCATGAGGCGTTCGCGGAGACCCTGGCCGGGCTGGGTGTCCTCGTGACCGTGCTCGAGGCGATCGACGGCGAGGTGGACGCCTGCTTCGCGTACGACCCGGTGTTCGTAGTGGGTTCCGGCGTGGTGGAATTCCGCGCGGCGAAACCCGGTCGGGTGGCCGAGGGTCCGCGGCTCGTGGCGGATCTCGCCGAGCTCGGCGTACCTCTCGCGGGGCGGCTCGAGCCGCCGGCCGTCGCGGACGGTGGGGACTTCTGCTGGCTGCGCCGGGACGTACTGGTCGGCGGACGCAGCTACCGCACCAACCAGGCCGCGCACGACCAGCTGCGGGACCTCCTCGCCCGGGAGGGGCAGCAACTGTACACAGTGGACATGCCGCACGACCGCGGGCCGGCGCACGTGCTGCACCTGATGTCGTGCCTGTCCCCGGTCGCCGACGACCTGGCCGTGGTCTTCGAGCCGATCGCGCCGGTACCGCTGCTGCAGCTGCTGACCGAGCTGGGCATCGCGTGGGTGGCCGTGGACCCGGACGAGTACGACGCGCTCGGCTCGAACGTCCTCGCTGTGGCGCCCGGTGTCGCGGTGATGTACGACGGCAGCCCGCGCACCCGCCGCGCGCTCGAAGCGCGCGGGGTAGACGTACACGTGGTCGACGCCAGCGAGCTGGCCAAGGGCGACGGCGGCCCGACCTGCCTCACCCGCCCGCTATTACGCGACTGACCGCTAAAGATCGAGGTCGAACGCGGCGGCGATCGCCTCTGCGAGTTCAGATTCCTGGGCGTGGTGCAGGTAGCCGAGCAGCCTACCGATCGCCGTCGTGGACAAGGTCGTGATGTTGTCGCAGGAGACGACGGACTTGTGATCGAGACCATTGGCCGGGCCAACCGCGACCTCTGTGGACAGCCCACGAATGGTCGTCGTGATTGGCGCGACGGTTAACGACGTCAGGTACGGGCGCACCTGTTCGCGGGTCAGAATCAACACCGGGCGTGTCTTGTCGAGAGCTGCGAGATGGATTGGGCGCATCAGTCGATGTCCATCGGCTGCGTCGTTGCCCACGAGGCGAGGTCGTCCAGATCGGTTCGTTCACTGCTGGCGTAGATCTGAGCGTCTCGTTCGGCGATCTGCCGCCGGCGGTCGCGTTCGAGCGCCCGGGCGACCACAGCCGCTCGGCTGGGTGCCGCGCCTGAGGTGACCTGCTGGTCGACGTACTCCACGATGTCGTCAGGCAGGCGAACGGCGATCTGAATGGTCATACTTGTACGGTACCAAATTGGGATGCGATCTGGTAGCGGCAGCTAGCCGGCCACGACGGGGGTGCCGACGAGGGTGATGCCGGCCTCGCGCAACTGGTCCAGCGCCCGGTCGGTCGTCTCGCGGGCCACGCCGGCAGTCAGGTCCAGCAGGATGGTCGTCGCGAAGCCCTCCTGCGCGGCGTCGAGCGCGGTGGCGCGTACACAGTGGTCGGTCGCGATACCGACGACGTCCAGAGAGGACACGTCGTGCATGCGCAGCCACGCGGCGAGGCCGATGCTGCCGGCCTTGCCCTCGAACCCGGAGTACGCCGCCGCGCGCTCACCCTTGTGGAACACCGCCTCGATCCGGTCGGTGTCGAGCTCGGGGTGGAAGTCCGCGCCAGCGGTACCGACGACGCAATGCGCCGGCCACGAGTCCACATAGTCCGGTTGGTCATTGAAGTGCTCGCCCGGATCGACGTGGTAGTCCTTCGTCGCCACCACGTGCCGCCACCGGTGCGGCTCGGCACGCAACAGATCCGAGATGGCCGCGGCCACCCCGGTCCCGCCGGTCACCGGCAGCGAGCCGCCCTCGCAGAAGTCGTTCTGAACGTCCACAATGATCAGTGCGTCGCTCATTGCTAGCCTCCGCCTCCGATCACGGTCACCGGGATCGCCGGGTCGCCCGCCGACAGCTTCAACCCTTCCCAGGGTATCGAGATCAGGCACTCCCGCAGGTGCTCCCGGCTGTCCACTAGGGACGGCAGATCACCCACCGGCGAACCACCCCGGACGAAGGGACGTTGCAGGAGGCGGTCGCCTGGTTCGCCCGGCGGCGTGCCGCGCGACACCACGATCTCCTCGGTCGCGGTACCTGTCGGCTTGTGCCGGCGTACCGCGGTTTTGCGCCCGCCGATCGTCGCCTTGTGCTCCGAGCGTTTCACCACCGGGCGGCCGGCTACCTCGACGAGCTTGTAGACCAGGCCTGCCGTCGGCGCTCCGGAGCCGGTCACGACGGCGGTACCCGCCCCGTACACGTCCACCGGTTCGGCCGCCAGCGCCGCGATCGCGTACTCGTCGAGGTCCCCGGACACCACGATCTTCGTGTCCACGGCGCCGAGGGAGTCGAGCAGCTCTCGCGACTGCGCCGCGAGTACCGACAGGTCGCCCGAGTCGATCCGGATCGCCCGCAGGTCGGGCCCGGCCACCGCGATCGCGTTGCGGATGCCCTGGCTGATGTCGTACGTGTCCACCAGCAGCGTCGTGTTCTTGCCGAGCGCGGCGACCTGCGCGGCGAACGCCGCCGGCTCGTCGTCGTGCAGCAGGGTGAACGCGTGCGCCGCGGTGCCCGTGGTCGGCACCCCGTGCCGCCGGCCGGCCTCCAGATTGGAGGTCGCCGCGAAGCCGGCGAGGTACGCGGCGCGGGCGGCGGCGACCGCGGCATCCTCGTGGGTGCGGCGGGAGCCCATTTCGATCAGGGGTCGCCCCCGCGCGGCGGTCACCATCCGGGCCGCCGCGGACGCGACCGCGCTGTCGTGGTTGAGCACCGAAAGGACAAGCGTCTCGAGCACCACACATTCGGCGAAGGTGCCCGAGACCGTGAGGATCGGGGAGCTCGGGAAGAACAGCTCGCCCTCGGCGTAGCCGTCCACGTCGCCGGCGAAGCTGTAGTCGGCCAGCCAGTCAGCCGTGGGTTCGTCGACCACCCCGGTCTCGCGCAGGAATGCGAGCTCGGCCGGGCCGAAGCGGAAGGCGGCGATGGCGTCAA
>Ga0075420_100001140_pt1 | contig 22266 bp, 20 predicted proteins | sample SoiMetdeltSBSDD4_FD_75296 | JGI IMG/M metagenome (GOLD analysis project Ga0075420, IMG submission 75296) | Bulk soil microbial communities from a Populus tree surrounding site in Tennessee, USA - Soil MetaG P. deltoides SBSDD4 | ecosystem: Environmental > Terrestrial > Soil > Tree plantation...
TCGTTGCGGCTACGCCGCGCCGTGCCCCTGGAGGCCCCATGCCCGTAGACGCGGAACTGCTCGAAATCCTCGCATGCCCCAATTGCAGGACGCCCGTCAGGCTGGTCAAGAACGACACCGCCCTCAAATGCGACCAGTGCCATCGTGTATACCCGATCAAAGACGACATCCCGGTGATGCTCATTGACGAGGCCACCATAGAGAAGGACTAGGCCTCAGGCCTCAGGAATCAGGCCCCAAGGCCTCAGGTTGATGAAGATACTGTTGCTTCGTCTTCGCCTCTTAGGTGACGTCGTATTCACCACGCCTCTGATACGGGCATTGCGGCGACGATACCCCGAGGCCCACCTCGCATATGTCGTGGAGCCGGCGGCCGCCCCCGTCGTTCGCGGCAACCCAAATCTGAACGAGGTCATCGTTCTGCCCAGAAATTCGGGATTTCAACGCCTCGGCGACGACATCTCCTTCGCTCGAACCCTGCGGCGTCAGCGTTTCGATGTCGCCATCGACCTGCACGGTGGTCCGCGCGGTTCGTGGCTCACGTGGGCAAGCGGCGCCCCCATGCGGGTCGGCTACCGTACGGCCGGACGCAGTTGGATGTACACCCACGTCGTCGCACGCCCTGAAGACCTCTCCGCGCAGCATTCCGTACTGAAGCAGTGGGAGTTACTGGCGCCGCTCGGGATCATCGATTGCGATCGATCACGTGACGCTGTTGAAATGTTCGAGAACGTGGCGGCGGTCCAGCGGGTTGAGCACGTGTTGGCGCAGGCTGGTGTCGGCCCGAACAACCAGCTCATCATGCTTCATGTGAGTGCAGGGAATCCATTCCGTCGGTGGCCACAGGATCATTTCGCGGCGCTCGTCGTAGACCTCGCGCACCGCGATCCGCGCCGGCGATTCATCCTGACATCCGGACCGTCCGACGCCAGCGCCACACGGGCAATAATGGACCGCATACAGGCGCGTTCTGAGCGGGCTGCACGTGCGGTATCCCACCCGCAGCTCGACGTTGACGACCTGCGGGCGCTCATCGCGCGGGCGGCATTGTATATAGGAGGCGACAGCGGGCCTCTCCATATTGCGGCGACGACAAGCACGCCGATCGTCGCGCTTTTCGGCCCGACACTCGCCGAGCGCTCGATGCCATGGCGGGATCCGCGCTGGTTCGCCGAATCGATTGATGCAGGGCCGCTCTCCTGTCGCCCGTGCCGGCAGCAAACGTGTGAGCCTGGAGATTTTCGCTGTCTGAGCCGAATCCGTCCCGAGGACGTGGCGGCCGCGGCAGAACGGGCGTTGGTGGCAGCAGAAGCAGAGGCCGAGCCTCGACTGAGGGCGATTCTCGCATGAATGCGATCACGATGACGGTGCCGCAGGCACGAACGACATCAGTTGCCGAGCGCTTGTCCGCCGCGTCGCTGCTGGGATTTGTCGCCGCGCTGCAGGTTTCGATCGTGCTTGCCCAGTTCCTTCTCGCCGTCATGCTCGTGTCCTGGGTCGCCTCCCACATCCTTGGCCGATCCCGTCTGTCTGCTCCGCCCTTTTTCGCACTGCTGCTGGCCTATTGTGCGCTGACCCTCGTCGCGTCCGCCTTTTCGATCGATCCCATCGAGAGCTTTCGCGACAGCAAACAACTCTTGCTTTTTGCGATCGTACCAGCGGTCTACGACATCGCTCGCGGTCCGCGCGCCTCCACCGTCGCCGACGTCATCATCTCGGTCGGGGCGGCAGTGGCGATCATCGGCGTGCTGCAGTACACCGTGTTGCACTACGACAACCTGGGCCAGCGGCCCCAGGGGACCCTTGGCCACTACATGACGTATTCGGGTCTCCTGATGCTCGTCATCTGTGTGGCGGCAGCCCGGCTCGTGTTTGGATCCCGGGATCGGATCTGGCCGGCGCTCGTCATGCCGGCGCTGGTTGTGGCCCTCTCGCTTACGTTCACTCGGAACGCATGGATCGGCGCCTGCGCGGCGGTCGGGTTGCTGTTCGTGATGAAGGACTTCCGGCTGACAGCTCTGCTGCCTGTCATCGTCGCGGCGCTATTCGTCATGGCGCCTCAGGGACTTATGTCGCGTCTGACCTCAACGTTCGACGCACAGGATCCGGCGAACCAGGACCGGTTCGCCATGATCGAGATCGGCGCGCTGATGATCAGAGATCATCCGCTTACTGGCGTCGGGCCTAACATGGTGCCGCGGGTGTACGAGCAGTACCGGCCGGAATACGCCGTAAACCAGACCAATCCTCATCTTCACAACGTGCCGCTGCAGATCGCGGCGGAGCGCGGCGTCCCCGCGCTTACTGTGTGGCTCGGGTTCATCGTGGTCGTAGCGCGCGCGCTGTTTCGGTTGTTCCGCCGATGGTCCCCGACGGCGGTAACCGATGCGCGGCAGTCAGGCCTCTCGGCAATCCGCCCCTCCGGCTCCGAGCAAGTGCTCGCCGCGGCGGCACTGGCGTCGCTTGCGGCGATGCTGGCCGCGGGATTATTCGAATACAACTTCGGTGACTCCGAGTTTCTGATGCTCCTTCTTGTTCTGATCACGCTGCCGTTTGCGGCAGCGCGTCCCGTCGATGCTGCCGCCGATCGCGCCTGACCGGGCACGCACTCTCGTGACCGGCATGGCACGCACCCACGTGCTCGTCGTCGGCGACGCCATGCTCGATAAGTTCATCGCGGGACGCGTCACGCGCATCTCTCCAGAAGCCCCGGTGCCCGTCGTCATGTTCGACCACGAAAGTCATCGGATTGGTGGCGCGGCCAACGTTGCTCACAACGTGGCAGCCCTCGGCGGCCGAGCGACGCTCATCGCGCTGGCCGGAGCCGACGACGCATCGGCCACGCTCGCGCAGGCGTGTCGCGAGGCCGGCATCTCGCCTGCCATTGTGAGCGACGGCGGCCGTCCGACCACCACGAAGGTCCGCATCGTGACCGAGCGCAATCAGCAGGTGGCGCGGGTCGACTACGAAAGCGACGCAGAGATCACCGGCGACGTCGAGCAGCGCGTCGTGTCTACCGTCCAGCAGCATGCGGGAGAGGCAGCGGCGATCGTGATCTCGGATTACCTGAAGGGCTGCATCACCGCCCGCGTCATGCACGCCGCTGTCGAGGTCGGCCGTGCCCGGCAGATCCCTGTCCTGGTCGATCCGAAGATCCCACACATCGACTATTACTCGGGAGCCGCGGTCATCACGCCAAACCACCACGAAGCGGAAATCGCCGCCAACATGCGCGTCCGAACCGACGATGACGCACGTGCGGCAGCACGTGTCCTGCGCGAGCGCGCCGCCTGCGATGCGGTGCTGATGACTCGCGGAGATCAGGGGATGTGGCTGCTGGGGGACGGGCTCGAGGGCTCGCTGCCCGCGGCGGCACGCGAAGTATCCGACGTCACGGGGGCGGGTGACACCGTTATCGCACTCCTGGCCGCAGCGCTCGCGGCAGGCGCGACGCTCGTCGAGGCGGCCCGCCTGGCAAATCAGGCAGCCGGGATTGCGGTCGCCAAGTTCGGACCTGCGGTCGTCACACCCGCGGAGCTGCTCCGCAGCATCGACGAATCAGCGGCCGTCTGATTCATACACCACCCTGCCGCCGATGATGGTGTAGGCGACTCTGGCCTGCCTGATCTCGTCCTCGGGCACGGTGGTGATGTCCCCCGTGAGCACTGTGATGTCGGCGAGCTTGCCGGCCGAGAGCGTTCCCTTGATGTCGTCTTCGAACGCTGCAAACGCGTTTCGAATCGTGTAGGACCGAAGCGCGTCGGTGCGGCTCATCTTCTGATCTGCGTAGAACGGACGCCCGTCTGCAGTCCTGCGTGTGACCGTCGCGTAGTAGTTCGCGATCGGGTCGATGTCCTCGACAGGCGCGTCGGTTCCGTTGGTCACAATCGCGCCGCTCTTCATCAGGTCGCGCCAGACGTAGGCGCCCTCGCGCGCACGAATGTCGCCGAGTCGGGCGCCGACAAAGGGCGCGTCGGATGTCGCATGCACGCCCTGCATAGACGCGATCACGCCAAGCTGGCCAAATCGCGGGATGTCTGCGGCCGACAGATGCTGTGCGTGCTCGATGCGCCATCGCAGGTCCGTGCCTTTCCTGCGGGCCTTTCGGAAGACCTCCTCATACACGTTCAACACTTCACGATTGGCGCGGTCGCCGATCGCGTGTACCGCCATCTGATAATCGTGCTGGATTGCCAGTTCGGCCGTCCGCTTCAGCACATCCAGCGATCTCGGCAGACCCGTACTGCCGGGCAGATCGGCGTACGGTTCGAGCAGCCACGCGCCGTGAGATCCGAGGGCGCCGTCCATCGTCCATTTGATCGAGCGAACGGTGAGGTGATGATCGCCATACCCCAGGATCTTTGCCGCTCCCAGGTCGATCCCAGATAGGCCATCGTCTCCTGCCCGGAGCATCACGAACAGCCGGGTCTGCAGTGCCCCTTCATCGATCATCCGCTTCATGCTTTCGATCACGTCGGGTGTCGTGCCAGCGTCGTGAAAGCTCGTAACCCCCTTGGAGATGGCTTCTCGATCCGCGAGCGCAAGCATCTCGCGCAGCCGTACCTGCGCCTCCTCGACAGTTGCGGGAGGTTCGCCGGCGCCTTTTCGAATGAGGTTCGATGCCGTCTCTCTCAGCACGCCGGTCGGCTCGCCGTTGGCATCTTTCAGAATCTGACCACCGGTCGGGTCGGGTGTCTCGCGGTTGATTTCCGACAGGACCATCGCCCGCGCGTTCACGAAAGACGCGTGGCCGCTCGCGTGACGCAGGACGACGGGGTTGTCCGGGGAAACGCGGTCGAGCGACTGGTGAGTTGGAAACCCACCAACGGTGGGCTGCGGCACCGTCGTCCATTTGTCCTGATGCCATCCGCGGCCCTCAATCCATTGGCCAGGTCTGGCCTTCGCGACCGCCTGCCCCACCAGATCCACGATCTGCTCCCAGTTGGTGGTATCGCGGAGATCGATCCCCATCTGATATTCGCCGAGACCCGCGAAATGCCCGTGCCCTTCGATGAAACCTGGTACGGCGACGTAGTCGTCGAGGTCGATGACCCGCGTCCACCATCCGATATGTGGGGCGACGTCCTCGCTCGATCCAATCGCAACAATCCTGCCTTCCCGCGCCGCCAGCGCCTGCGCCTCGGGGATCGATTCGTCGAGCGTGATGATGCGGCCACCGCGAAGGACGAGATCGGCGCGAGCACGCTGCGTTCGGAGCCAATAAAACGCTGCCGCCCCGAGAACCACGAGGACTGCAACGACGATCAACAGCGCGCGCAGCAGGCGCAGGACGCGACCAGCGGTCATCAGGAGTCGTTATTTCACGATTGTCGCCCCGGCCAATTGCGCCACCGCGCCAAGCGTCGTCTGCGCGGCATTGAGACCGAGGAGAAAGTCCTTGTCGGAGAACGTCGTGAACACGTCTGTGGGCTGGTGCCAGTGTGGATTCCACCCGCCACCGGTATGCATACCTCGCTCGTTCTCGCGCAGGCTGATGGCGGGCACCAGATCCATGAACGGTGTGGAGTCCGTGTTGGTCATATGGCTGCCGACGGCGGCTGGGTAGTCAGTGGCGTATTTCTCGTTCGCACCACGAAAGAAAAACGCGAGCTTCATGGCCTCGTCGGCACGCTTCGCGTTCGATTGGAACTCGATGTTGACGTCGGCCTCAGGCCTTTGCTCGGGGCTCACCGTGCCGTCGGCGCGGGGCATCCCGTGGTCGAACAGCATCATGTCGTGCTGGATCATGCCGAGCCACCACGGTTCGGGATATCGCTTCGAACCTGCCGGATCCTCCCTGCCCTGGAGTCCGGCGCGTTGCTCGACGTATGCACGAGCGCCGTTCAACCCGGTTTCCTCGTTGTTCCACAGGACAAATCGAATCGATCGCTCGGTCCGGACATCGGGAGCGCTGAGGACGCGTGTCAATTCCATTACCAGCGCCGTGCCCGAGCCGTTGTCATTGGCAGCTTCTCCCCATCCGATGCCGTCCATGTGGGCTCCGACGATGTACATCTCGTCGGGACGAGTGGTACCGACTTTGGTGCAATAGACCTGCTCGCGTGGGCCGGGTGTGCTCGGCTGCGTGTTCAGCGTGCGGAGCGCGATGTCGGACTGAGCCTCCGGGTTGTTATTCACGCCGGTCGCTCGGGTGATGCCACGCAGGCGGGATCCACCCTGGCCCGAACGCACCTCGCCGCTCGCAATCACCGGGCTGGGAGGCCCGCCGGCTCGCCCTTGGGGCTGCGCAGGCGGCGGAGGCTGGTACATGTAGCGAAGCCGCTCGGTGACACAGCCGTAGCTCTGGAGTTGCGCCTCAATCCAGTTCACCGCTGCCAGGTTGCGATCGGTTCCCTGCCGCCGATCGCCGAACTGCGTGAGGCCCTTGATGGTCGCCTTGTACCGGCCCAGTTCGAGGCGCGCGACCAGTGTCTTTACAGGGTCATCGGCGGGTGCCGTCTGCGACGAAGGAAGCACGCCGACTTGCTGCGCTACCGCTGCGCCAGCCACTCCGATGAGGATGCCGATCGAAACGATGATGTCTCTTGTCTGCATGCCTTCTCTAATCAGCGCCGCTGTGCGACGCTTCGGGATTGGACGTGACAAAAATGCCGAACGCCCGTACGGCCGACGCGGCAGATTCTGCCACACGACCCGATGGCACCCGGCAAAAATCCGGTCCGAGCATCCGGTACGACCTGTGCCGTTCGACGATGTAGAATCGGTGCACTGTGCCCCGGTTCGAGGAGGCATCGAGATGCCTGATCTCGACGACAGGGTCACAAAGGTCGAGGAGCGATCCGACGCTCACATTCGCACGATGGACTACCTGCGCGCCGAAATGAGCGATCTGCGGGGTGAGATGCACGGCCTGGCAGGCGAACTACGCTCGGAGATCAGCGAGCTGCATGGTGAGATGCGCGCCCTGGCAGGCGAGCTACGGAGCGAGATGCATGTTCTGCGAACCGAGATGCGACTCGATTTCGCCGATCTGCGCGCCACCGTGGATCGACGTTTCACGTGGCTGACCGGCATCCTTGTCGTCGGGCTCGTCGGTGTCATCGGCGCGCTAGTCGGCGTACGGTAATCCTCGCCACCCAAGTTCAAGGATCCTCCGCGCGAAAGCACAGAACAGGATGTCGATTAGTGACGGAAGTGCCGTCGCCCCGTGAAGACCATCGCCAAACCGTTCTCGTCGGCGGCGGCGATGACTTCCTGATCGCGAACGGACCCGCCCGGCTGAACTACAGCGGTTGCGCCCGCAGCAGCCACGGCATCGAGACCGTCGCGGAACGGGAAAAACGCGTCCGACGCGGCCACTGATCCGCGAAGCGCGTCTGGCCCGGCCGCTTCCGCTTTCGTGCGCGCAACGCGGACCGCATCCACGCGGCTCATCTGCCCGGCGCCGATCGCCAGCGTTCGATCGTGGGTGGTGAAGATTACCGTATTCGACTTCACGTGCGCGCAGATTCGCCAGGCAAACCTGAGCGCCTGCCACTCCTGCGGCGTCGGCTGCCGCCTGGTCACGACGTTCAATCCCTGAGAGGGCCAGGGTGCGTGCGCTTCGCGGACCACATCGCGAGTCTGCACGAGCACGCCGCCCACAATTGAGCGCATCTCGAGTTCCTCGGCAGAAGTGGCCGCTGGAAGCTGGACGGCATCCGGAACAACCACGCGCATGTTCGGCTTGGCCTGGAGGATCGCTTGCGCCTCGTCTTCAATCGAGGGCGCGCTGACCGCTTCGATGAACGTCGACGCGATCGCTTGCGCTGTATCCACATCGAGTGATCGGTTCAATCCGACGATTCCGCCGAAGGCGGCCAGCGAATCTGCATCACGTGCACGGATGTACGCATCTGCGGCGCCGCTGCCCGTCGCCGCTCCACACGGATTCGTGTGCTTGATGACGACGGCGGCGGGTTCGTCGAACTCGCTCACGATCCTGGCGGCAGCATCCAGGTCCAGGAGGTTGGTGTAGGAGAGTTCCTTTCCCTGGAGCAGTCTGAGCCCGGGATGGCTGCCTGATCGCTCATAAAGGGCCGCGCGCTGATGCGGATTCTCGCCATATCGCAGATCACGCACCTTCCGGAGGTCGGAAAGCAGCACGGCGGGCATTGCCGCTGTCCTTGCGCGACTGAAGCCGTCTGGACCGGTGGCGACGGTCGACAAAGTGGAGGCAATGGCGCTGTCGTACTCCGCCGTGTGCGTAAAGGCCTTGCGCGCCAGCTCAAATCGAAATTCGCGAGTAGGGCCGCCAGCGCGATCGAGCTGCTCGACAACCATCGCATAATCGGCCGGCGACACGACCACGAGCACGTCTTCGAAGTTCTTGGCCGCCGCGCGCACGAGACTTGGTCCACCGATGTCAATCTCTTCGATCAATGCGTCGAAAGGGGTATCCGGATTCGCGGCTGCCCGAACGAACGGATACAGATTGACGACGACGAGATCGATCAGCGTGATGTCGTGTGCTGCAGCAGACGCCAGATCCTCCGCCTGGCGGCGACGCGCCAGAATGCCGCCGTGCACCAGTGGATGGAGCGTCTTGACGCGTCCGTCCATCATCTCTGGAAACTTGGTGACCTCCGAAATCGGCGTGACTGCGAGGCCCGCTTCCTGCAGCGCGCGCGCGGTGCCGCCGGTTGATACGAGCTCGAATCCGCGCTGCACCAGCTGGCGCGCAAACTCGGCCACTTCCGACTTGTCCGACACACTCAATAGGGCTCTTCGCATAAATGCACTCACGTCCGCCGAGGCGCGCGCGACGCGAGGGCGGCTTGACAGCCATAGGGCAGGCATTTAGGATAGGCCTGCGTTAAGGGGCGTTCTCTCACCCCTCGACACGCTCGGGGTGAATCTGAGTCGAGTCGAAGGATCTGCGTAGAAGTCGAGGCCGCGCAAGCACTCGCGGTCTTTTTTTGTGTCTCGAAGCTTACTGTTCGAGCAAGGGAAGAAGAACGATGCGTATTACAGGCAAGGTCAAGTGGTTCAACAACGCCAAGGGCTACGGGTTTATCGAACGCGACGGGGGCAGTGATGTGTTCGTGCACTACTCCGCGATCAGCGGCAACGGCTTCCGGTCCCTTGACGAGGGCCAGGCGGTTGAATTCGAGATCGTCGACGGTCCTAAAGGTCCGCAGGCGGGGAACGTCACCAAAGTTTAGAACCACGCTCTGACCTGCCCGGCGTCGCCACGCGGCGCCGGGCGCAATGCGCTCGGCGCCCTCACCGCTCACTCCTCCGATTTCAACTTTCCTCGCATCGCCCGCGCAGTAAAGGCGACTTTTCCATCCTTCAACGCCACGCGAAACGCAACCTCCTCGCCACCCTTTTCCTTCAGGGTGCCGAGCTGCTTCCTCACCATGTCGACAAACTTGTGGAACGGGACGGGTGCGGAGTTCTGCTGCGACTCCTGGCGTGCCTGCGTCAGGCGTTCGTACATCTCCTGCACCTTCTCCATGTCCCGAAGCGGATCGGCAATCGTGGTTACGAAAACCACGCGATCGTTCACCCGTTGCGGCGTCGCCGCAGCCTTCGGCTGCGCAAACGGCCCTCGTCGCCCTTCCTCGCGAGCCCGCAGCCCGCGATCCCAGAGGTCGACGAATCTGGCGTAGCGAGTCTGCAGCGTGTTGAATCGAAAGCGCTCCGCGTAGTTGCTGAGGTGCTGGCGATCCAGCTGCTTGATGAGCGCTTCCACGCGGGTGCGGGTCTCCCATGGCGGACGAGGGAGCCGGCCGGCGAAATACATGTTGTATTCGGATTCCAGCCGTTTCACCTCCGATTCCGCAATCTCGACCTGGCGGCTGAAGTCTGGAGTTGAGTCGTCCACTCGCGATCATTTTGCCACGATCAGGAACTACGAGAAGCGCGGAGCGACGACGTACGAACATTCGTGCACATCTGTGACTCGCGTACGGACAGGACGCGGCGCTCTTCAGAAGATCGTCGCGATCGATTCGGCCGCGAGGTTCAGAACCGGCGTCGGCAGGATCCCCAGAGACAAGATCATGGCGACCGAGGCGGCGAGCGCCACCATGCCGACCGCTGGCACAGCTGGTGGCGGCGCCGTTGTCGGTCGCTCCGCCATGTACATCATGACGACGACGCGAAGATAGAAGAACACGGACACCACACTGGTGAGCACGCCGATTATCGCCAGGCCGTAATAGCCTGCGCTCACCGCGGCGCTGAAGATGTACCACTTGGCGATGAACCCTGCGGTCGGCGGCAGCCCGCCGAGTGACAGCAGACACACCGTCATCAACGCTGCAAGCGCCGGGCGGGTATGCCACAGGCCGCTGTAATCCCTCAAATCATCACGCCCATCGTCTTTGGCGCCCAGCAGCGCAATGACACCGAATGCCGCGAGGTTCGTGATGGCATACGCGAGCAGGTAAAACAGGATCGACGCCTTTCCCACTTCGTTGGCGGCAACGAGACCGACGAGCAGGTAGCCGCCGTGCGCGATGCTCGAATACGCGAGCATTCGCTTGAGATTGCTCTGGGCCACGCCCACAACGGTGCCCAGGATCATTGTCGCCGCCGCCAGGAGCCACACCATCGGCGCCCACTCTCCGCTGAAGGGCTCGAATGCCGAGAGAAACACCCGCGCGAACGCCGCGAATGCGGCCGCCTTGACGCCGGTGGACATGAAGCCGGTAACGACGGCGGGCGCCCCCTCATACGCGTCGGGCGTCCACATGTGGAACGGCACGGCCGAAATCTTGAACGCGAAACCGACGAGCAACAGGCCGAGCGCCACAACCAGCAGCGGGTTGTCGTTCATTGATTGGGCCGCCACATACGTCCCCACGCGATCGAGGCGCGTGCTGCCGGTCAGCCCATACGTGAATGCGATGCCGTATAGAAAGAATGCGCTTGAAAACGCGCCGAGCAGGAAGTACTTGAGCGCCGCCTCCGTGGCACGCGGATCCTGCCGCCGGATGCCCGTCAGGACGTAAACCCCAATCGACAGAATTTCGAGCGCAATGAACACCACCAGCAGGTCGTTGGCGACGGCCATCATGATCATGCCGGCAATCGAGAAGAGCACGAGCGCGTAGTAGTCGCCCTTGGGAAGTCCGTCGCGCCTCACCACCGGCGCCGAGAACATGAACGTCAGCACACCGACGATGAGCAGCACCATCGTCACGAACAGGCCAAAATTGTCTGCGACGATCACACCGAAGCTGGAAGTGTTGCGGTTCCACAGGAGCGCCGCGGCAATCGCCGCACCTACGAGTCCGATGATCCCAAGACCGCCGAGCGGCATGTTTTCGTCCTTGGCGCGGAAAGCCTCGGCGCCCATGACGGCAAGCGCCGCCATGGTCACGCACAGCATCGGCACGGCGGCGTCAAAGGAGGAGCTCAGCATCAATCACCGTTCGAGGCGTTCGGCACGTTCGGCAGTTTCGAGCCGCTCGGCCCGAAGCGTCTGGCCTTGCTGGACGCGTTGCACGATGGCGTCAACGGACGCCTCCATTGGTTTAAGGAAGAATGTCGGGAACACGCCCATCACGAAAGCCATAACGCACAGGGGCACAACCGCCGCCCATTCGCGCGGCAGCAGATCGCGCAGCGTGGCGTTTTCCTCGTGCGTCACTTCGCCGTAGTAGACCCGCTGGAACATCCACAGCATGTAAACCGCCGAGAGGATTACACCCAGTCCGGCAACAACAACGAACCGCGCGTCCCATCGAAACGCACCCAGCATGATGAGAAACTCGCCGACGAATCCGTTCAGGCCGGGCAGTCCAATCGACGCCAGCGTGATGATCATGAACGCCGCCGTCAGCCGCGGCACCACAGCTTTGAGCCCGCCGAACTCGCTGATGAGTCGTGTGTGGCGCCGGTCGGACAGCATGCCGACGAGCAGGAACAGTCCACCGGTGCTCACACCGTGCGCAAGCATCTGATAAATCGCGCCCTGCACACCTTGCAGGTTCATGGCACAGATACCGAGAACCACGAAGCCAAGGTGGCTCACCGAGGAATAGGCCACCAGCTTCTTCATGTCGGGCTGCACCATCGCCACGAGCGCGCCGTACACGATGCCGATGACCGCGAGGAGGGCGAGCACCGGCGCAAAGTACGCAGCCGCGTCTGGAAACAGCGGAAACGAAAAACGCAGCAGCCCGTACGTCCCCATCTTGAGCAGCACACCGGCCAGGATCACCGAGCCGGCGGTTGGTGCCTGGACGTGAGCATCTGGCAGCCACGTGTGGAACGGAAAGAGCGGGACCTTGATCGCGAACGCGACCGTAAAGGCCAGGAAGAACCACACCTGCGTCTGCGGCGCAATGTCCAGTGTGTACAGCTTGAGCAGATCGAATGAGTACGTGCCGGTCGCGGTGCGATGAAGGTATGCAAGGCCGAGGATCGCAACGAGCATGAGCACGCTGCCGGCCATCGTATACAGCATGAACTTGATGGCTGCGTAGATACGCTGGTCGTAGCCCCAGATTCCTATGAGGAAATACATGGGGACGAGCATGGCATCCCAGAACACGTAGAAGAGAAACAGGTCGAGGGAGACGAACACGCCGATCATCGCGGCTTCGAGCACCAGCATGAACACCGAAAACTCTTTCACCTTGCGATCGATCGAGCCCCACGACGACAGCAGCGCGATCGGCGTGAGAAAGCTGGTCAGCACAACCAGCAGCAGGCTGATGCCGTCGACGCCGAGGTAATAGTCGATGCCGAACGCCGGAATCCACGGATATCGCTCCACGAACTGGAACTCGGAAGAGGCACCGTCGAAACCCGCCCACACGAGCACGGTGACCGCAAACGTCGCAACCGCAGCCGCGAGCGTCAGCCAGCGAATCACGCCGTTGCGTCGGCCGTCGGCGTTTCCGATGAGCAGCAAGGCCAGCGCGCCGGCGACGGGCAACAACCAGGAAAGCGTCAGCAGCATCTCAACTCCCAACTCCCAACGCCCAAATCCCAGCTGCGGGAGTTGACGGATTTATCTCCACAGGTAAAAGCCCAGAATGACAATGACGCCGATGAACATCGAGCCGGCATACGCGCGCACCGAGCCGGTCTGCAGACGGCGCAACACACCTGAACCGGTCGCAACGACCAGTGCCGTTCCATTGACCGCACCGTCGATCACTCCTTCATCGACTCCCTGCCACAACACGTGCTCGGAGCCAGTGCGGATCGGCTTGACGACCGCCGCGTCATACAGCTCGTCCACGTAGTACTTGTTCAGCAACAACCGATACAGACCCCGGAAGCGCGTCGCAATTGCCGCTGCCAGATCGCGGCGACGCACCCAGATGAACGCCGCCAGCGCGATTCCGGCAATCGCGATGGCGCTCGAAATGGCCATCAATCTCAACTCAAGGGCCGCGTTTTCAACCTCGGCTTCGGTCTCTACTCCGGAGGCCTGAAGGCCTCCGGCTACCGCGGTCTCAGCCTGAAAGCCTCCGGCCACCGCGGTCTCGCCCGGAGCCTGGAACGATGGCTCGAGCCACTCTCCAAGCCGGTTCTGGCCGCCAAGCACAGAAGGGACGCCGACGTATCCCGCTACTGCAGATCCAATCGCCAGCACGATCAGGACGAGCGCCATAGCAGGTGGAGCGTCATGGACATGCGAAGAGAACGGTGCGAGGTGCGAGTCCTCACGTCGCTCGCCGTAAAAAGTCAGGAACACAAGTCGAAACATGTACGTCGCCGTCAGCAGCGACGTCACTGCCGCCATGGTCCACAGGATCCAGTGGCCGGCGTGGTAGGTCTCGTACAGGATCTCGTCCTTGCTGAAGAAGCCAGCCAGTCCTGGTATGCCGGCAATCGCAAGCGACCCAATCAGAAACGTCCAGTACGTAATCGGCAGATACCGCCTGAGCCCGCCCATGTTGCGAATGTCCTGCTCGCCGTGCAGGGCATGAATCACGGCGCCCGAGCCCAGGAACAGCAGGGCCTTGAAGAACGCGTGCGTGTAGAGATGGAAGATGCCGGCGCCGAACGCGCCCATCCCCATCGCCAGAAACATCAAGCCGAGCTGCGACACGGTTGAGTACGCCAGCACACGCTTGATGTCGTTCTGCACCAGACCAATCGTTCCCGCCATCAGCGCCGTCAGCGCACCGATGATCGCGACGATCAGCATCGTGGCCGGCGCATGACTGAACAGCACGGCATTCCGGCCGATCATGTAGACGCCCGCCGTGACCATGGTTGCCGCGTGAATCAGCGCCGAGACGGGCGTCGGGCCTTCCATCGCGTCAGGCAGCCACGTATAAAGCGGAATCTGCGCCGATTTGCCCGTGGCGCCGATGAACAGCAGAAGTGTCGCCATCGACACAACTCCGAACATTCCTTGTTCGGGCGGCAAAGCGGCGACGACGGAGGCGAGCTGGCGGAAGTCGAGCGTGCCGAACCGCACCACGAGCAGCAGCATTCCCAGCACAAAGGCATAGTCGCCAATCCGGTTGACGACGAAAGCCTTCTTGCCGGCGTCGGCCGCCGACTTTCTCTTGAACCAGAACCCGATCAGCAGATACGAACAGAGCCCGACGCCTTCCCATCCAACGAACATGACGAGGAAATTGGCGCCGAGCACCAGCACGAGCATGAACGCGGCAAACAGGTTCAAGTACGAGAAGTAGCGCGCGAACTCGCTGCCGACCTCCTCGTGCATGTATGCGGTCGAGTAAATGTGGATGAGCGCGCCAATACCCGTGACGACCAGAATCATGAGCGCCGCAAGCGGATCGAGCCGCAGCGTCATATCCACCACGAAATCCCCGGAAGCGATCCACGTGTAGACCGTCTGCTCCATGACCCGTTCGCTGACGGGCAGACCGACAAGGGTCAGTACGCTCATCACCGACACGGCGAAGGAGGCGACCATTACCGCGCACGCGATCGCGCCGGAAATGGACTTCGGCAGGCGACGCCCGAGCGCGGCGTTGATGACGAACCCAATCAGTGGGAAGAGGGGAATCAGCGCGAGCACACTGTCACCATCTGAGGGAGGTGAATGCGTCCGGATTCAACGACTCGCGATGCCGGTACAGCGCAATGATGACAGCGAGACCGACGGCAGCTTCCGCCGCGGCTACGGTGATGACAAAGAACGTGATGATCTGGCCGTCATAGGAACCGAGCTGCCGTCCAAAGGCGACAAAGCTCAGATTCACGGCGTTGAGCATGATCTCGATCGACAGCAGGATCGTGATCAGATTCCGCCTCAGGAAGACGCCTGCTGTGCCGATGGCGAACAGGATGGCCGAAACGATCAGGTAATGGCCCAGCGGAATCACGCTTGGTCGCCTTCCCGCCGCGCAAGGACGACCGCGCCGACCATCGCCACGAGGATCAGAATCGACGTCGCTTCGAACGCGAACACGTAGTCGGTGAACAGCGTCCGCCCGAGCGCCCGCACAGAGCTGACCGTTTCCGACCCGGCACGGGCCGCCACGGGGGCGTCGGTACCCGCGGCCGTCAGCAGCGCCCAGACGAGCTGGACGACAAGCAGCAGCGCCAGCAGGGCGCTGAACCGCGCGAATGCCGGCTGTCGCAGAGGATGTGTTCGATCCCACTCCGCCGCATCTTCCTGAGGCGCGTTCAGGAGCATGACCACGAAAAGGAACAGCACCATGACGGCGCCGGCGTAGATGATGATCTGAGCCACAGCGACGAACGGCGCGTCGAGCTGAATGTATAGCCCGGCAAGTGCGCCGAAGGATGCGACCAGCAACAGCACGCTGTACATCGGATTGCGCTGGCCGATAACCAGCCCCGACGTCACGATCGCGAGGCCGGAGAGCAGATAGAACACGAGCGTCTCAGGCATTGAGATACAGCACGGCTGCTGCAGTCAGAATCAGGTTGACCACCGCCGCCGGGAACAGCCATTTCCAGCCGAACTGCATCAGCTGGTCGTACCGGTAGCGTGGCACCGTCCAGCGAACCCAGATATAGAGGAAGAGGATCGCGCTGACCTTCAAGAGGAACCAGATCCAGCCGTACTCGACAGGCAGGAATGGTCCGTGCCATCCGCCGAGATACAGACCCGTCGCCACCGCCGCCATCGTCGTCATGTTGATGTACTCGGCCTGCGGGAACAACGCGAAGCGGACAGAGCTGTACTCGGTGTTGTAGCCGGCCACGAGCTCCTGCTCCGCTTCCGGAAAGTCGAATGGTGCTCGATTCGTTTCAGCCACACCCGCAATCATGTAGATGATGAACCCCAGCGGCTGCAGGAAGACGTACCAGCGCGGCACGATACTGAACCACGAACCCGCCTGTCCGTCCACGATTTCCCGGATCGACATCGAGCCCGCGAGCAGAATAACGGCAGCGATCGCCGTCGCATATGACAGCTCGTAGCTGATCATCTGTGCCGCCGAACGCAGTCCGCCGAGCAACGAATATTTGCTGTTAGACGACCAGCCGGCGAGAACGATGCCGTAGACGCCCATCGAGGTGATGGCGAAGACGACGAGCACGCCAACGTTGACATCGGCCGCGCCAAGCTTCACGGGCTCGTCGAGCAAGCCGAACAACGTGGTCTCGGCGCCCCAGGGCACGGTAGAAAACGCGGCAAACGCCGCGGTCACGGAAAGGATCGGCGCCAGCGTGAAAAGCCAGCGATCGGCACCCTTCGGCCGCAGCTCTTCCTTCATCAGGAGCTTCAGGATGTCGGCCAGCGGCTGCAACAACCCGTGCGGGCCCACAAGGTATGGTCCGTATCGCTGCTGCATGAATCCCATGACCTTCCGCTCGGCGTAGACGAGCAGTGCCGATGCGTTGATCAGCATGAAGAAGGTCAGGCCGATGATGCCGAGCTGGACGAGAAGCCTCAGATCCATGGCTGCGTTAATGAGTTCCAGCGAAGATCGCCTGTTTCGCCCGCCACTCGGCGGGCAGCGTGCACCGCCCTTCGCGCACGTGTGCTTCGTATTCCTGTCGAAACAGCTTCATCGTCGAGAGCACAGGCGTCGCAGCGGCATCCCCGAACGCGCATAACGTCTTGCCTACGATGTTGCTGGAGACGCCGAACAGGAGATCGAGATCCTTCTGTTGCCCTTCGCCGGCTTCGAGACGGACCAGAAGCTTGTAAAGCCAATCGCACCCCTCGCGGCACGGTGTGCACTTGCCGCACGACTCGTGACGGTAGAAATGCAGCAGGTTCATCGCAAGCCACACCATGCACACGCTGTCGTTCATCACGATGAGCCCCGCCGAGCCCAGAAGCGATCCCGCCTTCTGGATGGAATCGAAGCTCGCGGGGATGTCGAGCTGCTCCGGCAGGAGCAGCGGCACCGATGACCCGCCGGGAATAATGGCTTTGAGCGGCCGATTGTCGATCATCCCACCGGCGTAGTCGTAGATCAGCTCGCGCAAGGTGGTGTTCATCGACGCTTCATATACGCCGGGCTTCTTCACGTGGCCGCTGACGCAGAACAGCTTGGGGCCGCCGTTTTTCTCGGGACCAAGGCTGGCGAACCATTCCGGGCCGTTCAGCACGATGAGCGGCACATTGCACAGCGTCTCGACGTTGTTGACCGCGGTCGGGCATTGGTAAAGACCGGCCACTGCAGGGAACGGCGGCTTGATCCGGGGCTGTGCACGGTTCCCCTCGAGCGATTCGATGAGCGCCGTCTCCTCGCCGGCTTCGTACGCCCCGGCGCCGCGGTGCACGTAAACATCGCAGTCGAAGCCGCTGCCGAGAACGTTGCGGCCAAGATACCCGGCCTTGTACGCCCGCTCGATCTCCGCTTCCAGAATCTCCTGAACGTGATAGAACTCGCCGCGAATATAGATGTAAGCGACCTTTGCGCCGATTGCGTAGCAGCCGATCGCGCAACCCTCGATGAGGAGGTGCGGGTTGCGCTCCATCAGGACGTGGTCCTTGAAGGTGCCAGGCTCGCTTTCATCCGCGTTACAGCAGATGTACTTCGGCTTCGGCGTGTCCTTGAGGACGAACTGCCACTTCATTCCGGTCGGAAAACCGGCGCCGCCGCGGCCGCGCAGCCCCGAGGCCTTCACCTGCTCGATGATGTCGTTCGGCTGCAGCGACAGTGCTTTTCGCAGCCCCTCATATCCACGCTGACGTTGCAGGTAGAAGTCGAGCGTGTAGGAATTCGGCTCGTTGACGTACTTGGTCAGGATCGGCTCGTACGTCATCTTCCCGCTTCCCCCTTCGCCCTTCCCCCTTCGCGGTGCAGGTGACACCCAGTTAGCGAGGCGTAGCCACGTGCGTGCAGCTGCTGGAGAAACGTCACGACCTGTTCGGGCGAAAGCTGTTCATGCCAGTCGTCGTTGACCATGACCACCGGCGCCCGATCGCATGCGCCCAGACATTCGACCTCGAGCAGCGTAAACGTGCCCGTCGGGTCCGTCTCTCCAGGGCTGATGCCGATTGCTTCGCTGAGCGCCTCGGTGACGCGCTCGGCGCCCATCAAGGCACACGACAGCGTCCGGCAAACGTTCAGGACGTACTTGCCGACGGGTCTGGTGAAGAACATCGTGTAGTACGACACGACGTCCTCGGCCTCCGCCGCCGTGCATCCGATCTGATCGGCGACATACCGCACCGCGGCCGCAGTCAGATAACCCTGCTGCGCCTGCGCAAGATACAGGGCGTAAAGGATTGCTGACTTCCGCTGGTCAGCTGGGTACTGCTTGACGTTGGCGTCGAACTTCGCCTGATTCTCGGGCGTGTACGCAAAGTCCGGCCCTTGCTCGAGTAACGTGCGCGCCGACGCATGGAACCTCGCCGGCGTGTACTCCATGCGGGGATGAAAGCTCACCGGTCGCAGTCCCCCATGACGACGTCGTTGGAGCCGATGACGGCGACGACATCAGCGATGAGGCCCCCCTTGATGAGGCTGGGCAGCGCCTGGATCGCAAGCAGTGACGGGGCCCGCATCTTGATGCGCCACGGCCGGTTCGTGCCATCGGACACGGCGTACACACCGTGCTCACCTCGAGGGCCCTCCACGGGGACGTACACGTCGCCCGCCGGTACCGTAAACCCCTGCGAATAGATGAGGAAATGCTGAATCAGCGCTTCCATCTCCGTGTACACCTTGTCCTTCGGAGGCGGCACGACACGCGGATCGTCACACGCCCAGGCGCCACTTGGCGTGATGCGTTTGATCGCCTGCCGGCAGATCTTCACGCACTCACGCAGCTCCCTCATACGTACGCGATACCGTGCGTACACGTCCCCTTCGGCCGCCGTAGGCACTTCGAAGTCGTAGGTCTCGTACCCGGAGTACGGGAAGTACTTGCGGACGTCGTAGTTCGATCCCGATGCGCGCGCGATTGGTCCGAGCAGTCCCCAGGCGAACGCATCTTCCTGCGAAATCACCCCGACGCCCTGCGTGCGCCGCATGAAGATGTCGTTCTTGCTCAGAAGCCCCTCGTACTCATCCACCTTCTTGGGAAACCGGTCGAGAAAGGCGTTGACCGCCTCATGAAACCCGCGGGGCAGATCCTCGCGAAGCCCTCCGATCCGGATGTAGCTTGGAAAGAAACGGAATCCGGCGATGAGCTCGTTGATGTTCATCAGGAGCTCCCGCTCGCGGATTGCATAGAACAGCATCGACACCGCGCCGATTTCCATGGCGTGCGTGCCCAGCCAGATCAGGTGACTGGCGATACGCTGCAGTTCCGCGATGAGCACGCGGATGTCTTTGACACGCTGCGGCATCTCGAGGCCGAGCAGCTTCTCCACGCTCAGCGCATACGCGAGGCTGTTCGACTGTGCGGCCAGGTAGTCCATCCGCTCTACGAGCGGTACCACTTGCTGCCATTTCTTCTGCTCCGCGGTTTTCTCGATGCCCGTGTGCAGATATCCAATGGCTGGTGTGGCAGATTGAACGATTTCGCCATCGAGCTCCAGCACAAGCCGCAACACGCCGTGCGTGCTGGGATGCTGGGGTCCCATGTTGACCGTCATCGTCTCGGTGTGCAGCTCTGCCACGTCAGTGCGTCCGTTTCAGGCGGTCCCGTTCGAGATTTGCCCTGAATTCCTCTTCGCTGATCTCGAGCGGCTCGTAGGTCTGCGGAGCCTTGCGGATCTGGACGGGATAGTCCTTGCGCTGCGGATGTCCTTCCCAATCGTCAGGCATGAGCAGGCGCCGGAGATCCGGATGACCGTCGAACACAACGCCGAACATGTCCCAGACTTCGCGTTCGAGCCAGCCGGCCGCCGGCCAGACACCTTGCACAGTCGGTATCGCCGCTTCGGCGGACGCCCGGACTTTGAGGCGGAGGCGCAGCCGATTGGGAACCGACAGCAGGTGGTAGACGACCTCGAAGCGGGGGTCGCGCGGAAAATAATCGGCGGCCGTCACTTCGACGAGCACATTGAACCGAAGTGATGGGGTGTCACGGAGAGCCAGACACGTATCAACCAGACGACCGGCAGGGACGTACAGCGTCGCGAAATCGATACTGGCCCCTGCTTCGTACGACGCGTCCGGCACCAGCGGTGTCAGGGTTTCGATCACTTGGTGCGAATTCATCGCCCCCTACGCCCTCGACCGTGCGATCTTCTGCTGCAGCTGCACGATCCCGTAGATGAGCGACTCGGGACGAGGCGGACAGCCGGGCACGAACACGTCGACAGGCACGACCTGATCGACGCCCTGGACGATGGCGTAGTTGTCGAAGACGCCGCCGATCGACGCGCAGGCGCCCATCGAGATGACCCACTTGGGCTCGGGCATCTGGTCGTAGACCCGGCGCATTGCAGGGGCCATTTTTCGCGACAGCCTGCCGGCCACGATCATCAGATCCGACTGCCGTGGAGAGCCGCGGAACACCTCCGCGCCAAAGCGAGCGATGTCGTAGCGGCTGGCCACCATCGCCATCATCTCGATCGCACAGCATGCAAGCCCGAACTGCGCCGGCCAGATTGCCGACCGGCGCGCCCACTGGACAATTTTTTCGACCGTCGTCGTGATGATCGGAAGCTCGGAATCGAGGCCGTGCAGATGGGCGTCGGGCTGTGCCATCGGCTACGCTGCCTGGCGATCGGTTTGACGCCGCACGCGCGCGGCAGGACCCCAATCGAGGATCCCCTTCCGCCACACGTACACGTAGCCAACCGTCAGAATCAGGAAGAAGGTAAGCAGCTGGACGAATCCAGGCCAGCCAAGATCGCGCAACGCGACTGCCCAAGGATAGAGAAAGGCAATCTCGATGTCGAAGAGGAGAAAGATCATCGCGACCAGGTAGAACTTCACCGAGTGGCGCTCACGCGCGTCGCCCACGGCAGGCATCCCGCACTCGTACGGCGCGAGCTTTTCGGGAGTCGGGTTGCGAGGCCCCAGGAGAACGGAGAGGCCGATCATCACCGCGGCGAAGCCCACGCCGAGCGCGATCATGATGACTACACCAAGCCAGCCGTCCATGCGGGGAATCCCTTGTCGGCCTCGGGCCGCAGCGGCCCGGGGGGTTTAGATGCAGGCCTCGGACGAGGCCTCTTCACGTGTGCCCAATCGCGCTTGTGAAGAGTTTCTCAAGCCTTCATGCTATTAGAACGACATGAACACGTCAATCGAGGACGCTACCCGATGAGGCTCGCTTGGTTTCGCCCGAGCGATGACGCCGCCGCTCATCCATTCGATGACACACCGACGCTCGTGCGCGCTCTCAGCGCCGAGCACGAGCTGCACGTGTTCACAGAGACGAACGCGCACGACTTCGTCTGGCGGCACTTCCGCGTTCCGTACGACTTGTGCGTGTTCGAACTGGACAACACGGCCGCTCATCGGTTCGTCTGGCCGTACCTGCTTGATTACGGCGGCGTGGTGCTGCTCCGGACACGGACGCTGCACAACAGCCGCGCCCGCGCGCTCCTCCATGCCGGCCGTCTCCAAGATTACCTCGCCGAGTTTACATTCGACGCAGGACATCCCCCGTATCTCGCCCACGGTACCGATTACATCCGTAGCGATGACTGGCCAATGCTGCGTGTGCCAGTACTCGCTTCGCGCGTCACCGTTGCGACTCATCCGGGCGTCGCTCAGGCGCTGCAGGACGAACACCCTCACGCGCGCGTTCGATGCGCGCCCGTGCCGGTGCACGCGGGCCAGCCGCGTGGCGAGAATCAACGACCTGAGCGCAGTTCAGGTCCTGAGGAAGTGGTCTTCGGAGCGCTTGCGAGCGATCGGGTTGACGTGGCCCGGCGTGCATTCGCACACGCCGAAGAAGGAAGCCTCTCGGCAAGACTGCTGATTGACGAAGCCGATGCTGTCATGGGGCGTGCGGATGTAATCCTGACACTGCACTGGC
>Ga0075420_100001148_pt1 | contig 22215 bp, 17 predicted proteins | sample SoiMetdeltSBSDD4_FD_75296 | JGI IMG/M metagenome (GOLD analysis project Ga0075420, IMG submission 75296) | Bulk soil microbial communities from a Populus tree surrounding site in Tennessee, USA - Soil MetaG P. deltoides SBSDD4 | ecosystem: Environmental > Terrestrial > Soil > Tree plantation...
GCGGACCATGGCGGCGCGCGCCACGCCCGGCCCGCTGCTGGTGCGCGGGACGGTGTGGGTGGCCGGAGCCCTCGCGATGGTGCTGGCGTACCCGATCCCGCTGCTCCTCGACCGCTATGGCCTGGTGCTGCTCGCACTCACCGCCCTGCCTGCGCTGGCGCCCAGGTCGCTGTTTGTCACCCCGGTCACGCTGGTCGCCGTCATCGGGTGGGTCGCCTCCACCACCGGGTACGGGGCAGCGCCCAGCCTCCTGCTCCTGCTCGGGCTGGCGACGTGCCTGTATGTCGTGCATACCGGAGCGGCGCTGGCGGCGCAGGTGCCCTACGACGCGATCGTCGACCCGGCGGTGCTGGTGCGGTGGTTCGCCCGGACGGGACTGGTGCTGGGCGCCACCGCCGCGCTCGCCGTCTACCTGCTGGTCCTGGCCGACCTGCTGGGCGGTACCGGGACGCTGCTCGCCACGCTCGCCGGGTTCGGGGTGGCCGTCGGCCTCGCGCTGTTCCTCGCCCGGCTGCTGCGCCGCCCGGGCTGACCACTTTGTGATGTCCAGGACAGCCCGTGCGGTCCGAGGGGGTCCTGGGCGGTTTCCGGGCGGTCATGATCGCGATCAGGCGCGCCGGATGTGAAGTCCGGCTTAACGTTTCGCGTACCAGATCGCGATCTTGTGGAGAGCCTACGCGGTCAGTCGAGATGGTCCGCGGGTGCCGTCTGCAGCAGCCATGCCAGTGGCATCCTCGCTCGCTCGTGGTACGCGTCGCCCGACGCGAGCCGGTAGAGGGTGACGGTCTGCGCGCTGTCCCGGCCAACCACCCAGTACTGCGGGATGCCGGCTGACGCGTACTCGTGGCGCTTTGTCACCTCGTCGAGGGCCTCAGATCCCGGCGACAGGATCTCGACCACGAGGAGAAGGTCGGCGACCGCCAGCCAGACGCCACGCGGCAGCGGCTTCCGCCACACGGTCACGTCGGGGATCCGGCCACCGTAGCCGTCTGGGCCGGGGATGCGGACCCCGGCCACCTGCAACAGCTGGTCGGCCGGCCAGCCCGCCATGATGAACCACGCAAAGAGACGGCTGGCGATCGTCGCATGCTCGGAGTCGGGCGGCGGCATGACCGACAGGACCCCCTCAGGGCTGGTCTCGTACCGGTGCCCGTTCCGGTCTGTGGCGTTCATCGCCGCCAGGTCGTCGAGCGTCACGCTGGCAGGCATATGCATGCCGACCGCCTCTGCGCTCATGTGAGCATCCTACGCGGCCAACCGACTGGTCGGTCGGTCCTTGCGCAACCCTGCGTATCGACCATGTTGCCAACTCGTTATCACTCGACGCTCCGCAAGGGCTCGACAAACTGACCTTGCAGCGGCTCTCATGCGGAGGACACAGCACGCACCGGGATGCGGGCGACGCTGGTTCGCCCGGACCGGCCCTAGCAAAGGGGGCAGGACATGGCCGTCCTCTCGAGGACGTGTCGGGCGGTTGCGCTTGCCGGTGTGGCCGCTCTGGCCTTCACCGTGGCCGCATGCGGAGGCGATGAGGACTCCGGCGGCTCCGCGGACACGAACCTACCGGAGTGCGCCCCGTACACGCAGTACAAAGTAGACAAGAAAGCCACTGTCACGATCTATGCGACCATCCGTGACGTCGAGGCGGACAAGCTGCGCAAGTCCTGGGAAGAGTTCGAGAAGTGCACCAACATCAAGGTTGACTACGAGGGCACCGGCGAGTTCGAGGCCCAGATCAAGGTACGCGTCGACGGCGGCAACGCCCCTGATCTCGCCGTCTTCCCGCAGCCCGGCCTGATGAACACGTTCATCAAGTCCAACAAGGTCAAGCCGGCGCCGCAGCAGGTCAAGGACCTGGTGTCGAAGAACTGGTCGGCAGACTGGGCGAAGTACACCACTGTGGACGGGACGCTGTACGGCGCCCCGCTCGGCTCGAACGTGAAGTCGTTCGTCTGGTACTCGCCAGGGCTGTTCAAGGAGAAGGGCTACCAGATCCCGAAGACCTGGACCGAGCTGGTCGCGCTGAGCGACAAGATGGCGGCCGACAAGGTCAAGCCCTGGTGCGCCGGCATCGAGTCCGGCGAGGCGACGGGCTGGCCGGCGACTGACTGGATCGAGGACATCATGCTCCGCGACCAGGGCCCGGACGTGTACGACCAGTGGGTCAACCACACCATCCCGTTCAACGACCCGAAGGTGCTCTCCGCGGTCGACCGTGCCGGCAGCATCCTGAAGAACGCCAACTACGTCAACGGCGGCATCGGCGACGTCAAGAGCATCAGCACCACCTCCTTCCAGGAGGGCGGCCTGCCGGTCAAGGACAAGAAGTGCGGCATGCACCGCCAGGCGTCCTTCTACGCCAACCAGTGGCCAAAGGGTACGAACATCGGCGAGAACGGCGACGTGTTCGCGTTCTACTTCCCGCCGATCGACCCGAGCAAGGGTAAGCCCGTCCTGGTTGCTGGCGAGTTCGTCGCGGCGTTCGCCGACCGCCCGGAGGTCGTGAACGTGCAGACGTACCTCGCGTCGGCGGAGTGGGCCACCAGCCGCGCCAAGCTCAACGACTGGGTGTCGGCCAACAAGAACGTGGACCCGTCCTCGTTCGCCGGCGTGATCGACAAGCTGTCCGTGCAGATCCTCCAGGACCCGAGCACCGTGGCGCGCTTCGACGGCTCCGACCTGATGCCGGGTGCCGTGGGTGCGGGCTCCTTCTGGAAGGGCATGACCGACTGGATCAACGGTAAGGACACCAAGAGCACCCTCGACTTCATCGAGAGCTCCTGGCCGAAGTAGCCGCTGCGCGGGGCGGGTGCGCCAGCGCCCGCCCCGCTGGCGAACGGGTTCGGTAACCCATCTAGACCGGGCCCGGTGCGCAAAGCGATGAGCACCGGGCCCGGGACGGGGTAGGACACTTATGGACTACGACTTCTCCGCGGACATCCAGAAGCTGTGGCCGCTGTTCATCGGCATCGGCCTGTTCGCAGCCGTGGTTGTCGCGCTGCTACTCGTGCTCGACGTCCTGCCGCGGTGGGGCCGGGACCGGTGGCAGGTCGTCGGCTTCTTCGGCCCGGCGCTCATCCTGCTCGCGATCGGCCTGATCATCCCGGCGGTCCGGACGACCTTCCTGTCCTTCATGGACGCAGACAGCAACGAGTTTGTGGGGCTGGACAACTACGCGTGGATCTTCCAGCACCAGGAGACCCTGCACATGCTGCGTAACACGCTGCTGTGGGTGGTCTTCGTACCGACGCTGTCGACCGCGATCGGCCTGCTGTACGCGGTGCTGGTGGACCGGGCGAGCCTGGAGGGCATCGCGAAGTCCCTGATCTTCATGCCGATGGCGATCTCACTGGTCGGCGCGAGCATCATCTGGAAGTTCGTCTACGCGTACCGCTCCGAGGAGCAGACCCAGATCGGCCTGCTCAACCAGGTCCGGCTGTGGCTCGGCATGGAGCCCAAGCAGTTCCTGCTCGACCCGCCGATCAACACGCTCTACCTCGTGGTCATCATGATCTGGATCCAGGCCGGCTTCGCGATGGTGGTGCTCTCCGCGGCGATCAAGGCGATCCCGTCCGACATCACCGAGGCGGCCCGGCTGGACGGGGTCAACGCCTGGCAGATGTTCTGGCGGGTCACGCTGCCCACCATCCGTCCGGCCGTGGTCGTGGTCACGATGACCATCACGATCGCCACGCTGAAGGTCTTCGACATCGTGCGTACGGCCACCGGCGGCCAGTTCGACACGAACGTGCTCGCGTACGAGATGTACAGCCAGGCGTTCCGCTCGTTCGATGACGGCAAGGGCTCCGCCCTGGCCGTCTTCCTCTTCGCGCTGGTCGTGCCGATCGTCATCTACCAGGTCCGGACGCTGCGGCAACGAACGGAGATCCGATGAGCAGCACCGAGCGTTGGAGCGAGGCCAGCAGCACCGAGCGTTGGAGCGAGGCCAGCAGCACCGAGCGTTGGAGCGAGGCCAGATGAGCACCGTTACCGCAGCCGAGGCGGAAGCCAGCCCGCTCTACCGCCCGGCGGTCGCGACCACCATGGCCGGTCGGGTACGGCGCCGGCTCACCTCGCGCGCGGCCAGCGTCGTCGCGATCCTCATCGCGGCGTTCTGGACCGTGCCAACGTTTGGCCTGCTCGTCTCGTCGGTCCGGCCGGAGGAGCAGATCAAGACCACCGGCTGGTGGACGTTGTTCAGCGACCCCAAGCTGACGTTGGACAACTACAACGACGTGCTGTTCGGCACGTCGAGCTTCTCCGGCCAGCTCGCCAGCTACTTCGTCAACTCGTTGGTGATCACCATACCGGCCGTGGTGTTCTCGGTGTCGATCGCCGCGATGGGCGCGTACGCCTTGTCCTGGTTGGACTTCAAGGGCCGCGACTGGGTCTTCATTGGGGTCTTCGCCCTGCAGATCGTGCCGATCCAGATGGCGTTGATCCCGCTGCTGCGGCTCTTCTCCACCGGCTTCTCCCTCGGCGGGGTGCAGCTGGTCCCGGCCCTGCCCACGGACAGCGCGGGCACGGCGTACCTCCAGGTCTGGATCGCACACACCTGTTTCGGCCTGCCGCTGGGCATCTTCCTGCTGCACAACTTCATGGCCGAGCTCCCGCGTGACCTGTTCGAGGCGGCCCGGGTCGACGGGGCCGGCGCCGCGATGATCTTCCGGCGGATCGTGCTGCCGCTGATCACGCCGGCGCTCGCCTCGCTGACCATCTTCCAGTTCCTGTGGATCTGGAACGACCTGCTCGTGGCGCTGACCTTCACGCAGAGCGACAACGCGCCGCTGACGGTACGGCTGGCCCAGCTCGCCGGCACCCGCGGCAACGAGTGGCAACGGCTCACCTCGGGCGCGTTCGTCTCGATGATCCTGCCGCTGGTCGTCTTCCTGTCGTTGCAGCGCTATTTTGTCCGCGGCCTGCTCGCCGGTGGCGTCAAGGGATAAGGGGTGCGTGGCGTGGCACACATCGACCTGGGCGTGGATGAGAAGGAGTTTCCCGGGATCACCGGCCCGATGCGGTTCCGGCCGGAGACCGCCAAGCCGCTCAACGAGCTGGCCGAGGCGCTGCTGCGCGGCCCGAGCCCGCTGTCACCCGGGGAGCGGGAGCTGATCGCGGCGTACGTGTCCGGGCTCAACGAGTGCCGGTTCTGCTGCGGGTCGCACTCGGCATTCGCCGCGGCGCAGCTCGACGGGGGCATGCACCTGGTCGACCAGGTCCATGCGGATGTCGACGCGGCGCCGGTGCCGGCGAAGCTGCGGGCGCTGCTGCGGATCGCCGGGACCGTGCGCGAGGACGGTCGCAAGGTCACCGCGGCGATGGTCCAGGCCGCCCGGGACGAGGGCGCCACCGATGTGGAGATCCATGACACCGTGCTGATCGCGGCGGCGTTCTGCATGTACAACCGCTACGTCGACGGCCTTGGCACGCGACCGCCGGAGGACCCCCAGCGGTACGCGGAGAGCGCGCGCCGCATCGTCGAGGTCGGCTACGTGGGCTAGGTCGCGGTCAGGTGGCTGCGTGGCCACATCCGTCCACCGCAGACCCGGGTACGGCACTCGGGCGGACGCTGGGGTGCGGGGATGTGCTGCGGCGACCTTATGCTCTGCACCATCTGCGCTAGCAGAGCCTGCGTGCCAGCACAGGCGGGCCAGGCGGGAATGCCATCCGTCCAGGCTCTGCTAGCGGCGATGGTGCAGAGCATAAGGACCGCGCACCACCCCTCCTGGCTGGCCGGGGCAGCTCGCCGAGGGAGTCCGGCATGCCAGTGTGCTACGCCTGCCGGCGGTCAGCCGAGCCGCTTGATGTCCCACAGCCTGGGATCGTCCTCGTCCACCCTCTTGGCAAGCTCATAGAACTCGTGGGCGCTGGTCTGGGCCAGGAGCACGGCGACGGCCACGCTGGCGACCAGCATGCCGGCTTCGCCGGCGTAGTGGACCGGGACGTACCAGTCGGGAAGCAACGCGTCCCAGCCGGCCTGGATCTCTGCCGACACGTGCTGGAGCGGCTCCGCGAAGAGGTTGGGGTTGCCGGCGACCGTGCAGACCAGAACGAGTGCCAGCAGGGCGCAGCTGACCCACGCCGCGACCCGGGCCCACGGCCTCGGCCGCCGGACCAGCACGGCGAGCGCGCTCATCGCAAGCAGGGCGCACCCGCTCACGGTCGCCGCGACAACGGCTCCGTTCAGCACCTCCGCCACGCGCCCGTCGAAGTCGTTCCCGGCCACCGCGCGGAACGCGTCCACGTGGCGGGTCAGCTGCAGGATCGCGGTTAGCGCGGCAACCGCGTCCACCAGGCCCAACACCGCTACGAGCAGAAGCAGCCGCGATGCCTGCACCACGGTGCCGGGCGGTCTGGGTGCAGAAGCGTACGAGGGTTGCATCAATGCTCCACAGCGGATAGGCGGCCAGATTAGCAGGTACTCGTGGTCGTCTTGAGCTTCGGACAAGCCGCGGCGCGACCCGTCCGACGCGCGGCGGTGCCGGCCTGGCCGGTGTGCGGCGGTGCCGGTGTGCGGCGGTGCCGGCCTGGCCGGCGCGCGTGCGGTCCGCCGCTGGCTCAGGCGTGTTCGTGGCCCCGCCGGTGGTACGCGAAGCGGCAGCCGTTCCCGTCGACAAACACAAGAACGTCGCCGGCGAGGGAGAACTCGTACGTGGGGCGCGCGTCGTAGGAGGTCGAGATGGCGATGCGCCGGTGGCCCAGGATCTCGTAGCTTCCTGCGTCCCAGAGCGGATGCGCGCGCGCCCCTTCGCGGTTCCGCCCGACGTAACGCCCGCCGGGCCGCAGATCAAGCTCATCCGGGTACGGCGCGGCGCAGGCCGCGCCCGCAGCCTTCGCCCAGACCCCGACGAGCGCGTCCGCCACCGCCCCGACGGGCTCCCCGCCCGCCTTCGCGTCCTCGGTGTCCATCACAGGCTCGCGACGAGATCTTTTGTGTCCTGGTCGGCGCCGACCTCGGCGGCCTTGTTCCGCAGCACATCGACCAGTGTTGCGGGCGGCGTCACCCCGTCCTCTGCCGCGGCATCCTGGACCAGCTCGGCGGCCCGCTTGACCTCGGCCTGGCTCAGCACCGTCGACTCGTCGACCAGCGCCGCGGCGGCGTCGATGTCCGCCGGGCGGTCGCGGAAGTGTTGTCCGACGCGCTTCGCCTCGATGAATGCGTAGTGCGGCCGGAGCACGTCGTTGTCGAGGCCCACGTGCACCGCTCCGATCCCGTCGGCGAGGTGGTCACCACCGATCGCGAGCGTCAGGAGGGCGTCCGGCGCCGACAGGATCTGCAACGCGGCCTCCGCGTGCCGGTCATCGACGGCGGCTGTCACCATCACGCTCGTCTCCCCGACCACCGCGACCGGGAGCCCACCATCGTCCCACTCGACCCGCACGATGATCCGGTGGATGCCCGAAGCTGGGAACAGCGGGCCCTCCGCGCCGCGCAGCAGGGTCACCGAGTGGGCCATGCTCTCGGCCGGGGCGAGCTGGTGCAACGGGTGTTCGTCCAGGCAGCGGACGATCGAGCGGAACGTCCGGACGGTGCCCGACGGATCGACGACGCTCCCGCTGACGCTGCCGCTCTTCATGCTCAGGCTTGCCGGGACCGGAAGCGGCTCGTCGCTGACGTTCCTGAGCAGGTAGTCGACGCGGACCGGCGCGCCGATCGGAAGGACCGGGAGCAGGGCGGACACGGACAGCTCGAGCCCCTCGGCCTCCTCGACCTGGTCGCCGGGGCTGATCGGTGCGGTCGTGTAGGCCTCGCCGAAGGCGACACCGCCGGGCCGTACCCACATGTCCGGCATGTGGCGCAGCCGCTTCTGGTCATCCGGAGCGTGCGACCATTGGATGTTCTGCGGGAACTGCTGCGGCGGCACGGCGTTCGCCGCGATATCCGGCGTCGTGTGCATGAAACCGTTGTCGACGGCGTTGTGGTAGAGGCCCATGGCGTGACCGAGCTCGTGCACCGCCGTGCGGAAGTAGGGGTCCGGGGCGTCGCCGAAGCGCGCTCCCTTCACGAGCCCCCACGGATCGGCGTTCGGGATCTCCCAGTGCGACGAGATGCCCGCCCCCTCACGGGGAATATTGTTCGAGTCGCCGCCGTACGCGTCGAACATGATCCCTCGCTCGGTCGAGTCGAGGCGCCGGACGCAGATCAGCCAGTAGCGCCACTCGGCATCGAGGTCGGCGGAGTCCCGCCGCGCGAGCATCTCGGCGTGCATCTCAGCGTCCGACCACGACTCGCCGCTCGGCTCGGTCATGTCCAGGTCGCTCTCGTCCACCGTGACGTCCCAGCCGACCTGTTCGAGGATCCCAGGCCAGTCCAGTCCGGCCGCATTGGCGAGCGCCGACTCGGACACGGCGACGCGGTCGATCTCGATGACCGCCCGCCGTAGGTACATGGAGACCCATCCCATCGTGAGATGACCGACCATGCTCCCCGAGCTCGACCTGACATCACCCCTGAGGTAGTCGCTGGCCGTCGGGTACCCGTGCGGGGCAGCCGTCCAGTGGAGGTCCGCGGTGTATGCGTCATCGAACGACCAGGTCCTCGTGGCGTGGTCGAAGCGGTGAAGCTCAAAGCCCAGCACGAGGTGCGTGCCGGCGGCTCGCGGCAGGATCTGCGTCACGCGCATGTAGTAGCGGTAACGGCCTCGCGCGAAGATCGGGATGCCGGCGGCCGGGTCCGGCTCGGTGAGCAACTGGCGCCCGGACCGCCAGGGTGGGCGGAACCGCACGCTGTGCAGGTAAAGGTCGCCGCTGGCGATCGTGCTCGGACCGTCGTGCTGGACGCGGAACGTCCCGTCATAGTGCGGTGGAACGAGCGCCGTCGCGGACGGTAGCGGCGTGTACCGGAGGAGGTAGCAGCCGGCCCGGAGCGTCCGTGGCTTGACCGCCGCCACGGACGCCCGCGACTCCGGGGAGAGCCCCGGGACCGGCACGCCGAGCGTGAGCGTCGCCGCACCATCGCCGATAGCGCCGATCGCTCCGGTATCGCTGATCGTGCCGGTCGCGCCGATAGCGCCGACCGCGTCCGGAAGCGGCGGCAGCGCCGACCGGCGGCCACGTCGCACCGCGGCTGGTCCGTCGATGGAGGGGCTGGATGTGACTGAGATTGAATCGGTAGTCATAACTATCTCCCGGGATCCTTCCAGCAGCCCGTCCCGGGTCCATCCAGCGTCCCGCTGGCATGGACCGGACCGATGACAAGGGGGGCCGGCGATGACGGGGAGAACTGACACAGACACGACCGCAGCTGGCCAGTCCGAGCCGGTCGGGTGTCGAGCACGAGTGACGGTGGCGGCGGACTGGGGCGCCTCGGCCGCTGCGGCACTGCCATCGTCCCCCGGACCGGCGCAGCGGGCTGTCAACGGGCCGACTGGCCGGCCTGTCGGCAGGGCGACAGGCGCCGGCAGGACGACGGATCCTTTGCGCGTCGGATCCTTTGTGTGCCCGGGGCGGGGCTCGAACCCGCACGCCTTTCGGCAGCCGCTTTTAAGGCAGCCGTGTCTGCCTGTTCCACCACCCGGGCAGAGGGGGACTCCTACGGTATCGGGTTCGTCCACTGGGGCGCACCGGCGACGCTGCGGCGGTTATCGTCGGCGCGGGGCCGCGCCCGTGCCCGGCGCCTCGGTGTCGGGACCCAGTGACCTGGGAACCCTTGGTGGCCAGGGGACACGAGGGGACCCGGAGGAAGGAAGATCCGGCCGAGGTAGGAGAGCCAGTGACGTTGAGAACGGAGACCTGCGGTCGTCCGGACGCCGACGCCGAGCTACCCGAGCCGGCACGCGCCCGGCGGCCACGGATCTTGAGCTGGCTGGCTGCGCTGAGCCGCCGCCCGCTCGCCTGGGACGTCGCAGCCTGCCTGGGCTTTGTCGCCCTCGCTGGCTGGCTCGCCGCGGGACTGCTGGTCGACCCGGCCGGCCGGGCGCTCGCGCTCAACCCCGAGGACCAGATCCTGGTCGAGTGGTTTCTCGCGTACGACTCCCGGCTGCTCCTCGGCGACTTCGCGCTGGTGACCGACCGGCTGAACGCGCCGGACGGCATCAACATGCTCAGCAACGCCACCACGATCACGCTGGGCGCGCTGCTGAGCCCGGTCACGGTCGCCTTTGGCGCCCCGGTCACGTTCGCGGTCGCCCTCGCCGGCAACCTGGCCGCCACCGCCGCCGGCTGGTACCTCCTCCTCGCCCGCGGGCTGGGCCTGCACCGGGCCGCCGCCGCGGTGGGCGCGGCGGTGTGCGGGTTCGCCCCGGCGATGGTGTCGCAGTCAAACAGCCACCTGCACATGACCGCGCAGTGGCTGGTGCCGGCGATCGTCTGGTACGTCTTACGGATGGCCCGCGCGGCCGACCCGGACGGGCCGTACGGCGAGCGGGCACCGGCCCGCCTGCTCAGCTCCGCGCTGGCGCTCGCCGCGCTCGTGGTCGTGCAGGTCTTCCTGGGCGAGGAGGTGCTCTTCCTCACCGCGCTCACGCTGCTGCTCTTCGCCCTGGGGTACGCGCTGGTGCAGCCCGCCCGGACGGTCCGGCTGGCCGGCCGCTTCCTGGCCGGCATGGCGCTGGCGACGGCGGTGGCGACCGCGGTGCTGGCGTACCCGCTCTGGCTGCAGTTCGCCGGCCCGCAGCACGTGCCGAACGGGCCGTTCAGCCCGGCCTACTTCTCCACCGACCTGGCCAGCTTCCCGGCCTTCTCGCCCTTGTCGGTGGCGGGCCAGGACCCGATGCCGCTGGCCGGCAGCGGGGTGCGTACCCGGCTCACCACCGGCGCCTCGGAGTACAACACCTTCTTCGGCTGGCCGTTGCTGGTCGTGCTGGCCGGCTGCGTGGTGTGGCTGCGCCGGCACCCGCTCACCTGGCCGTGCGTGTTCGCCGGCACCGTGATGGCGTGGCTCTCGCTGGGTCCGCAGATCGTCATCGACGGGGAGCGGACCTCCCAGCGCGGGCTCTACACGCTGATCGAGGGCGTGAAGGTGATCGACGGCGCGCTGCCCATGCGGTTCGTGCTCGCCCTCGTCCCGCTGATCGCGATCCTGCTCGCGCTCGCCTTGGACCGGGCGCTGCGGGACCGCCGGCTCAGCGACGGCGTGGCGGGCCCGGCATCGGACCGCCGGCTCAGCGACGGCGACCTGGCCGGCCCGGCACCGGACCGCCGCCGCGCTGGGCGGCTCGCCTGGCTCGCGGTCCCGCTGGCGGTCGCCGTCGCCCTGCTGCCGCTCGTCCCCCGGCAGCTGCCGACCACCGAGCGGGCACCCGTACCGGCGTTCATCGCCGAGGGGCACTGGCGCGGCTGCGTCGAGCCCGGCGAGGTGCTGGTGCCGGTGCCGTTGCCCACGCCACCGAAGCCGGAGGCGATGCGCTGGGCGACCGCGGCCAACGCGGCCTTCGGCGTACCCGAGGGCTTCTTCATCGGACCGTACGGCCGCAACCGCCGGGCCTCTGTCGGCACCTATGCCCGGCCTACCTCCAGCATGCTCGCCAAGGTCGCGCAGACCGGGCAGGTGCCGGCGGTTGACGACGGGCACCGCGCCCAGGCCCAGACCGACCTGGCATTCTGGAACGCGTCCTGCGTGGTGCTCGGCGAGCACCCGAACGGGGCGGGGCTGCGTACGACCCTGGAGGCGCTGCTGGGCCCGGGCGAGTACATCGCCGACGCCTGGGTCTGGCGGGTCGGGCGTGCGGGGTGACCTGGCCAGGCCACGAACTGGCCTTTCCGTGCTAGCCAGGTTTGAGGCCGTCGAGGAAGCGGCGACCGCGGTCGGTCGCCTGGACATGGGTGGCTTCTCGCCAGCGTCCTTGCGGTGCCGGATAGACACCTATGCGGGGAGCGTCCTGTGTGGCTTCGACTCTGATCTTCGAGGAGCTGTGCTCGACATCGTGGACCTCCACCAGGTGGCGAGTGCCGCAGCGCGAAGCCTCGACTCATTGGCGCGCGAGCAGGGTGTGCGCCCAATAGAGTCGGCTAGTGAACTGCGCGGAGAGCCCATCGATGACTTCGATGAGTTCCTGGCAGCCATTGAGCCTGAGGTTCCCCGGTCTGTCGTTGCTGTAGCCCGGTAGTGCGTCAGAGGTGGCGGCACAGGTCAGGCGTGCGGGGTGACCTCGGTGAAGGTCTCGCGGGGCTGGTGCAGCTGGCCGAGGGAGACGACCTCGCGCTTGAGGAACAGAGCCAGGGTCCAGTCCACCACCACCCGGATCTTCCGGTTCAAGGAGGGGATCCGGCTCATGTGGTAGGTGCGGTGCATGAACCACGCCAGCCGGCCACGCAGCTTGAACCCGTACACCTGGGCAACGCCCTTGTGCAGGCCGAGGCTTGCGACGGAGCCGGCGTGCCGGTGCCGGTACTCCACGGGGGGCTGGCCCCGCAGCACCGCGCGGATGTTGTCGGCGAGCCGTACCCCTTGGCGGACGGCGTGCTGCGCGCTGGGCGAGCAGAGCGCCCCCGGCGGGCCGGTCAGGTCCGGTACGGCGGCGCAGTCCCCGGCGCTCCACGCGCCGTCGACCACCCGGTCGCCGTCGGCCACCTGGAGCGTGGGCAGGCAGGTGACCCGGCCGCGGTCGTCCCGGGGCAGGTCCGTCGCCGCCAGCATGGGGTGCGGTTTGACCCCGGCGGTCCACACGATCGTGTCCGCGGGCATCTCGTCGCCGTCGGAGAGCTTCACCACGCCGTCCACGCAGGACTCCAGCCGGGTGCCGAGGCGGATGTCCAGCTGGCGCCGCAGCAGCTGCTGCACCGTGTACGCGCCCATGTCCGGGTCGACCTCGGGCAGGATCCGCTGGGTCGCCTCGACCAGCACCCAGTGCATGTCGTCCGGGGTCAGCTCCGGGTAGTAGCGCAGCGCGTCGCGGGCCATGTCCTCCATCTCGGCGACCGCCTCGATGCCGGCGTACCCACCGCCGACGAAGACGAAGGTGAGCGCCCGGCGGCGTACCGCCATGTCCGTTGTGGTGGCCGCCACGTCGAGCCGGTCCAGCACCTGGTTGCGCAGGAAGATGGCCTCACCCAGGGTCTTGAAGCCCACCGCGTGCTCGCGCAGGCCAGGGATCGGCAGGGTACGGGAGACGCTGCCGGGCACCACGACGATGTCGTCGTAGCGCACCTCGCGGGGCGGGCCGACGATCGGCTGGACCGTGGCCACCCGGCGGGCGTGCTCGATGCAGGTCACCTCGCCCGACAGCACCTGGCAGCGGCGCAGCTCGCGGCGCAGCGGCACCACCGTGTGCCGGGGCTCGATGTTGCCGGCCGCGGCCTCGGGCAGGAACGGCTGGTAGGTCATGTGTGGCTGGGGGTCCACCACGAGGATCTCAGCCTCGCGTGGACGCAGCTTGCGGGAGAGCCGCAACGCGGTGTAAAGCCCGACGTGCCCGGCCCCGACCACGACGATCCGCCTCACGGACGCAACGCTACCCGCGCCTGGCACCACCCGCCCGGCAAGTGACGGACGTCGCGCCGCGGCAGCGGCGTGACCATGGCGGTGACCAGCCGTAATGCCGTGGCCTGTAGGGCTGGCCTGGCAGCGCCGCCGTCACCGGCAGTCGTCGCAGCCGGTGGCCTGCTTCACGGCGGTCTCGGGGACGGGGGCGCAGCACGCGTCGCCGCGCCGCGCGTCCCGGCCCTCCTTGACCGCGACCGCGGCGATGACCAGGGCGGCGAGCGGGTCAGCCCACCACCAGCCCAGCGCGGCGTTGGCGAGCAGCCCGACCAGCAGCACCGCGGACAGGTATGTGCACAGCAGGGTCTGCCTGGAGTCGGCCACCGCCGACGCGGAGCCCAGCTCCCGGCCGGCACGGCGCTGCGCGTACGACAGGACCGGCATCACCAGCAGGCTGACGCAGGCCAGGCCGATGCCGACCGGTGAGTGGTCGGCCTCGGCGCCGGTGACCAGCGCCCGGACGGACTCGACTGTGACGTAGCCGGCGAGGGCGAAGAACGACATCGCGATGACCCGCAGGGCGGTCTTCTCCCGCTGGCCCGGGTCGGCCGCCATGAACTGCCACGCCACTGCCGCAGCCGAGGTCACCTCTACCAACGAGTCCAGGCCGAACCCGATCAGCGCTGTTGACGAGGCGATGCTGCCGGCGGTGACCGCGACGACCGCCTCGGCCACGTTGTAGGTGATGGTCGCGGCGACGAGCAGCCGGACCCGGCGGTGCAGCACCGCCCGGCGGTCCGGCGCCGTGGCCGGGTGCGGTGGGCGCAGCGGCACGGTCATACGCAGGTCGCCTCCAGCAGTGCACGGCCGGACCGGGCCAGCCCCCGGGCGTTGGTGGCCAACGTCAGCACGGCCACATGGTAAGGCCCTTGACGGGCCCAGCAAGAAGAATACGTATCAAAATATTTATATTGATCTCTATATCATCTATCCTGCGGCTGTCGGACCAGCATCCCGTCTCCAGTGAGGAGTACGACGTTGAGATCTCATTCGCTGCCCCGTGGCCTGCTGACATTCGCCCTGGCCGGCACCTGCGCACTGGCCATGGCGGCGCCGGCGACCGCGGCGACGACCGTCACCGCGCCGGCGGCGCCGGATGCGGTCGTCGCGGCGACCCCGGACATCTCGCTGGCCAACACAAAGGCCCACCTCCAGCAGTTCCAGAACATCGCAACTGCCAACGGCGGTAACCGCCGGTCCACCGGCCCCGGCTACACCGCGTCGGTGAACTTCGTCTACGACCGCCTGGTCGCCGCCGGCTACACCGTGGTGCGGCAGAGCTGCACCTCCGGCTGCTCCCTGGGCGCGGGGCCGAACGTGATCGCCGACTGGCCAGGCGGTGACCCGAACGCCGTCTACATGTTCGGCGCCCACCTCGACAGCGTCTCGGCCGGCCCGGGGATCAACGACAACGCCTCCGGCTCCGGCACCCTCCTGGAGATCGCGCTGACCCTCGCCGCCACCCGCCCGACGATGCGCAACCACGTGCGGTTCGCCTTCTGGACCGACGAGGAGCAGGGCCTCAACGGCTCGCAGTTCTACGCCAACACGCTGCCCTCCACCGAGCGGGCGAAGATCCGCGGGTACTTCAACTTCGACATGGTCGCCTCGGTCAATGGCGGCTACTTCATCAACCGGCTCACCTCCAGCCTCGGGCAGACGCTGAAGGCCTACTACGACTCGATCGGCGTGCCCACCGAGGAGAACACCGAGGGCGCCGGCCGCTCCGACGACGCCTCGTTCAACGCCATCGGCATCCAGACCTCCGGGGTTGCCGCGGGTGCCTCGTACATCAAGACCGCCACCCAGGTGTCCAAGTGGGGCGGCACGCAGAGCGCGTTCGACCCCTGCTACCACCGCTCCTGCGACACCTACAGCAACATCTCCGACACGATCCTCAACCGCTCCGGCGACGCCGCCGCCCACGCCCTGTGGACGCTGGCCACCGGCGCCCCGGCCACCACGGTGTGGTCGGACACGTTCGAGACCGCGACCGGCTGGACCACCAACCCGAACGGTACGGACACCGCCACCATCGGTGTCTGGGAGCGCGGGGACCCGGCGGCGACCTCCTACAACGGCGCCAAGCAGCTGGGCACCACCGTCTCCGGCGTCAACGACCTGGTCACCGGGCGGCTCGCCGGCACGGACGCGGGCAGCTATGACATCGACGGCGGTACCACCAGCATCCGGTCCCCGGCGGTCACCCTGCCGGCCAGCGGCACGCTGACCCTGTCGTTGTCGTGGTACCTGGCCCACGCCTCCAACTCCTCCAGCGCCGACTTCTTCCGCGTCTCGATCGTCCACAGCGCCGGGACGACGACGCTGTTCACCCAGGCCGGTGCGGCGGTCGACCGCGACGCCGCCTGGGCGGTCGGCAGCTGGAACATCAGCGCGTACGCCGGCCAGTCGGTGCGTGTCCTGGTCGCCGCCGCTGACGCCTCCACCGGAAGCCTGGTCGAGGCGGGCGTCGACGACGTCCGGATCACCCAGCAGTAGCCCCGAGCGGGTGGCCGGCCGGTCGGATCGCCCGGCCGGCCACACCGCCGCCAGCCTCTAGCCGAGCGGTCATGAGGCTTGGGCGTGGACACATTGCAGAGTAGAGTGACCACATGAGTAGTCCGGCCTACGACTACCGCGAGGACGAGCACACGGTCGGGGTCCGTGACCTTTCCCATCACACAAGCCAGGTGCTCAGCCGGGTCAGGGCCGGGGAGCGGCTCGTCATCACCGACCGTGGAGAGCCCATCGCGGTTGTGGTTCCGCTCCGCCGCCGGGGCATGGTCCTGCCCGCCGTCGGTTACGCGCCCAGTGGTGACCCGACCTGGGCTACCCGCGCGGCAGACGAGCTGCGCGGGTTCGGAGAATGATCATCGCGGACACGAGCGCGATCCTCTCCACCATCGACCCAGACGCCGCAGAACACTCCTCGTGCGTTGAGATCCTTGGGCACATCCAGCGCCCGATGCTCGTCTCCCACATGGTCATCGCCGAGACCGACTACCTGCTCACCACCAGGTTCGGCATATCGACCGCCAACCGTTTCCTCGCTGACGTCGCCCGCGGCGCCTGGGAGCTGGCTGAGAGCAACGCCGAGGACATCAACGACGTAGTAACCGTGAACACGCGGTACCAAGGGCTTAGGCTCGGGGCGACGGACTGCCTCAACATCGTGCTAGCCGCACGCTACGGCACAGCCATTCTGTTCACGCTGGATCATCGCCACTATCGCGCCACCGCACCCTTGAACGATCCGGATGCCTTTATCCTGCTGCCAGCCGACCGCGACCAATGGCCTGCGCCGGCGGGCCGGCGTTGAGCGCGTTCCGGGAGCCAGCGGGAGCCGGGCTCACAGCAGGCGGTCGGCGAAGTTGGCGACCCGTTCGTTGCCGTGCTCACAGAGCAGGCGATGGAGACCGGCGGTGGCGCGCGTAAGGTTCGCCTGCGCCAGCCCCATCTGCTTGAGAGCCGCATGCCAGGAGCGCATCCAGGTGCTGCCCTCGTCCCGGTCCTTCGCGACCGCCTCGATCAGGCGGCTCAGGCCGCTCGGGCCGTCATCAGACCGAGCCAGTGCCGGCACGAGCGCTGGCCAGCGGCGGACGATCTCGGCGAGGGTCAGGGCGTCACACGCGTCCTGGACGTTGGCCGTGGTACCGGGCGGCATCACGCGGTTGAGCAGTCGCATGTAGAACGCCCACAGGGTGAGCAGGCGCTTGGTCTCCCGCATGGTCTGCCGGGGCCGCAGCCTGATCAGCCGGCGGAGGTGCTCGTGGACCGTGGGCTCACTCTCCAGAGGCAGCACCTTCGCGGCCATGGCCGTACCGTCGCCTGCGGGCGGACTGGTGGTGGGGTGGTAGGCGCTCTCCGGGGCGGCCGCCCGCGTCCGGTGTGCCGGTGGCGGCGTGGTCACCGGCCGGCGTCGGGGCTCGGCGCGGTCGTCCGGCGGTGCGGGAGGCATGGCGCTGGCGGTGCTCGGAGCCGGCGTGTGCTGCCGCAGCAGGCGGGTGGTGTGCGCGCTGCGGATTCCCGGGAGTACGACGGTGAGCTGGCTGAGCTTGCGCAGGATGCTCCATCCTGGCCCGGGGTCGTCGGGGTCGGGGTAGGACGGCTCCAGGCTGGTGCCGGTCTCCGCGAGCCGGCCGGCCACGACGGTGGCGTCGAGGCCGATCACGAACCTGGGAGACGCCTCCGGAAAGTGCCGGTCCGACAGGAACGAGTTGATGGCCTCGAACACGTCCGCAGTGCTGCGGCGGCGGCAGCGGTCGAGGTCGTCGATGAAGACGACAAGCTGGTAGCCCCGGTCCGCCAGGTCCTTGGTGAGCTGATGGACGTCGTCGTTGATCTGGTACAGCTGGCCGGCGGTGCTGATGTACGGCAGCTCCCGCAGCAGGCGCTCACCGGCCACCGTCATGAAGGAAGCCGGGTCGACCGGGCCGTCGAAGATGTCCGCCGGCAGGTAGGCGGTGGCCTGTCCGAAGAAGTACTGCCAGAGCCCGTACGCTCCCAGCACCAGGACCACGAGCGTGGTGACCGCGGCCAGGCCGATCGGCAGCAGCTCGATGGGGTTTTTCGCATCGAACGTGTCGACCCGCACGAGCGTCACGCCCAGCGGCAGGAGCAGGCCGGCGAGCGCGGCGAGGGTCGGTCGCCAGATGCGCTGCCGGATCGTGCGCCGTAGTGCCGCCCGGTCGAGCCGTTGGATGTTGCGGCTCAGCCAGTACTGCTGGCGTTCGGCCACGGTGTCGCCGAGCCGGTCCCGAGTCGCGTCGATGATGGTCCAGGCGAGCCCGGACCATACCTGCTCGGACGACTCGTGTGCCCACGGGTTGAACCAGGCGGTAACCGTGTGCCGTACCGGCTGCGGCTCGGCCTGGCGGGTTGGGGTGCCGCGTTTGATGAGGCGGCTCGTCCGCCAGGGGCTCAGCTCGCGCTGGCTGCGTCGCGGGGTGGCCGGCGCCGACCCGTCTTCGAGCTGTTCGCGCAGGTCGTGCATTACGGAGCTCTTGCCGGTGCCCCAGGCGCCCTGGATCATGACGACCTGCGGCCCGCTCGTCACGACCTGCGGCCCGCTCGTCACGACGTGCGGCCCGCTCGTCACGACGTGCGGCCCGCTCGTCACGACGTGCGGCCCGCTCGTCCCGGAGCCGTCGGCGGGTTCGGCATCGGGCTTCAGCAGCGCGGCCAGCTCGTCGACGATCGTGCGCCGGTCGAGCAGGTCCGTCTTTGCCAGGCGGTCCCGGAAGCCGCGGATGGAGAGCTCGTGCGCGCTGCGGACCAGCCTCCGGTCGCGTACCTGCCAGAGCCGGATAGCGCCTTCCTCGCCGCCGCTGGCGAGATGGGTCAAGCTCACCGTTTGACACCTGCGTCAACGCGCGTACCCAGCTGTCGTGCGCATTGGAGATCTCGCTGATCGAGCTGTCGATCTCCGCTGGGTCCCACAGCCGGATAGAGCGGTCCGCGCCGCCGGAGGCGAGCAGGTCGACCTCGCCGTCGCGGACGGCGCAGAGCGCCACGACAGGCCCCCTGTGCCCGGTGCTGGTCTCGCTGACGAGCCGCCGGTCGGCCAGGTCCCACAGCCGGATCTCGCCGGCACTGCCGCCCGATGCGAGAAGCGCCCGTCCAGCGACATGCACCACAGCCAACGACCGGACCTGGGTGGGATGCGCCCGGTCCAGCGTCCAGTACACCGCCCCGGTTGACGCATCCCAGACCTCGATCCGGCCGCCGAAGTCGCCCGCCGCGACGTACCAGCCGCCATTCACCTCGGCTGCGGCCACCGCGCGGACGGGAGGGTAGGCATGGTCCTGCGCCGCGCCAGGGCTCGGGCTGCGCAGGATGAGTGGCTCGGCCTGGCCATCCGCATCCCACAGCATGCAGTGGCCGCCGGCGCCCCCGGAGACGATCCGCCACCCATCTTGGGAGTAGAAGCTCGTCATGGCGCGGACGGCACCGTGGCTGTTGTGCCGCTCCCACCGGGGACCCATGGCGGCCTGCGTGGACCATACGCGTACGCCGCCATACTGGTCGCCGCTCGCGATGAGGTCGTCGCCGATGGCCGCCAGGGCCTGGACCTGGGTCGTATGGTCACGCACACCGGGATCAGCCGGTCGTGAGTCGAGGTTCCACAACCGGACCGTCCGGTCGTCGGAGGCCGACGCCAGCATCGGCCGCCGGGCCGCCCCTACCACGACGAGATCATTGACCCAGTCCTTGTGCTTGCCCACCAGGTTCGCGGCCCGGCTCTTCGGCAGCAGCCGCCAGACCGCCACCGCGCCCTTGTCATCGGCGGCGGCCAGTAGCGTGCCATCGCCAGTCAGGATCTTCGCCAGCACCTGCACGGCACCGCTGGGAGCACCGGCAAGCTGGGTCCTCGCCGGGGACTCGGTGGCTGGGCTCCAGAGCGTGACCGTGCTGTCGCTGGCCACCGCGAGGAGTTGCTCATCGTCCTCGGCGTCAAAGGCGACCACCGCGGACGCATTGATCTGGTAGGCGAAGTGGGCCAGCTCGGCACCGGTCTCCGGATGCCAGAGCCGGATGCCGTCCCCGGTGGCCGACACCAGACGCACCTGGCCCAGGTCCCGGAGCACCGCGAGCGAGCGGCAGCGTCCAGGGCAGGAAGATATCGACTGCGGCTCGGCGGAGTCGATGCTCCACACGGTGATGCCGTACTCGTCAGCTACCGCCAACCGGCGCTCGGTACGCAGCGCCTTCAGCGCCCGGACCGGCCCGATGTGCCCGGTCAGCGGTACCGGCGCGGGCCCGTCGCCGCGCCACAGGTAAACGGTGTCGCCTTTACCGGCGACCGCCACCGTCGCCGAGCCGTCCGGATCTTGGAAAGTCTCGATGACCCGTAGCTCTTCCCTGGTGTGCAGTGGTTTCTCGGAGTACTGAAACCCGGTGGAGATGTCGTACACGCGGGTCGTGCCGTCGCCGCCGACCGTCGCCAGGGCGGGCCATCCGGAAGGGCGAGGAAGGTGGCTGAGGGCGTGCACCGGAGCGCCGTACGGTGCGCTGATGCGAATCGGACCCGTGCCCGCTCCGGTAAATGGCTCGCCGGACTCCGGAGCGAAGAGCGCGACATCGCCTCCGGTGTCGGCGATGGCCAACAGGACGCCGCTCTCATGCCGGAAGAAGTCCATCGCCCGTACCGGTCTGTCCACGGCCCAATGCCACTAACTTAAGGATCCGTCCGGTAGCGTTGCTGGCGTGATTGGTGTTGCTGAGCGGACGGCGGTGCGCTTGCCGGACCGGATCGGGGTCGGGGTGTTGACGGCGGCGTTCCCGCCGGAGTTGGTGGATCTGGCGGTCGAGGAGTGGGACGTTCGGGAGCAGCGGCATCGGATGCTGCCGGCCCGGGTGATGGCCTACTACGCGATGGCGTACGCGATGTTCTCCGGTGACGGCTACACCGAGGTGTGGAACAAGCTGCTGGGTGGGTTGACGTGGGCGAAGCGGTACCGCCAGCGTCGCCAGGTCGGGATGCAGCCGACGACGGCGGCGTTGACCAAGGCCCGGGCGCGGTTGGGGTGGGAGGCGATGGCGGCGATCCTGGACGCGACCGCGACGCGGTTGGCCGCGGACGCGAAGGCGGCGCCGTGGGCGTACTTCCACGGGTTGCGGGTGTTGGCCGTGGACGGGTTCACGATGAACGTGGTGCGCACCCCAGCGACGGTGGCCGCGTTCGGGGTGCCCGGCAACGGCGGGGGGAAGGGCCCGTATCCGCAGGTGCGGGTGGTGGCCCTGGCCGAGGCGGGGACCGGGTCACTGCAGGGGGTGCAGGTCGGGCCGCTGGTGGACGGGGAGCAGAGGATGGCCCGGCGGCTGTGGCCCCGGCTGGGCCCCGGGGATGTGGTCGTCGGTGACCGCGGGTTCCTGTCGTATGCGGACCTGGCCGCGATCATCGCGACCGGGGCGCACGCGGTGCTGCGGGTCAAGGCCGACACGGACCTGCCGGTCCTGCGGGTGGCCGAGGACGGGTCGTGGATCTCGCGGATCGCCGACCCGGACGCCGCCCGGCGGCTGCGCCGCAAGGGCATGACCGGTGCCGACATTCCCGGGATCGAGGTCCGGGTCATCGAGTACACCGTGGCCGGCGATCCCGGGCACCCGCTGGGCGCCGGCGCGGAAAGCGAGCTGTTCTGCCTGGTCACCACGCTCCTTGATCCGCAGCGGTACCCGATGGAGGACTTTGCGGATCTCTACCACGACCGGTGGCAGATCGAGACCGCGATCGGGGATGTCGAGACCCGGCTGCGCGGCGGTCCCGACGTGGTGCTGCGGTCCAAGAGCCCGGACATGGTCCGCCAGGAGGTCTACGGGCTGCTGTGTGTCTACCAGGCCGTGCACGCGCTGATGAACGCCGGCGCCGAACGCGCCGGGATCGACCCGGACCGCATATCGTTCACCCGCACCCTGCAGGCAGCCGCTCGTCACCTCTCCGACGACGCGGCCATTTCCCCCTGAGCGTCTGCTCGACCTCGTTGACGACGTCATCTACGAGATCACCGACGAACGCCACCTGCTGCCAGAGACCAAACGCGAACGCAGCTTCGCCCGCGAGCAGAAACAGCGAGGACGACGCTTCCCGGTCCAGAAGACCGAGTACAAGCAACCACTCCCACCCCGCACGAAGGTCACGTACTGGCCCCTGACCACTAGAAGATCCCTAAGTTAGCGGCATTGTTGTGTCCCGAACGCGAAAGGCAGGAATATGTAGGAACTTCTGTCTTGTGGCGACGCTGTACGGAAGATGAAGGTTTGGCCCTTCGGAGTCGCCCTGCTGGGGGAGGCTTCAA
>Ga0075420_100001149_pt1 | contig 22204 bp, 20 predicted proteins | sample SoiMetdeltSBSDD4_FD_75296 | JGI IMG/M metagenome (GOLD analysis project Ga0075420, IMG submission 75296) | Bulk soil microbial communities from a Populus tree surrounding site in Tennessee, USA - Soil MetaG P. deltoides SBSDD4 | ecosystem: Environmental > Terrestrial > Soil > Tree plantation...
GCTGCGATGTGCTGGCGAAGAATACGCTCGACCTGAACTACATCCCGGCCGCCGAGCGGCGTGGCGCCGAGGTCCGCCCGCTCCACCTGGTCAGGACGATCGCGCCGGAGGCGGATGGCTACCGCGTCACCTTCGACCGTATCCAGGACGGCCGGCTGCGGCGCGGCGAGGAGCGGGCGGCACGCGTCGTGGTGGCGGCCGGCTCGCTCGGCACGACCGAGCTGCTCTTGCGCTGCCGCGACCAGTACCAGACCTTGCCCGGGCTCGGGCCGTGGCTCGGACGAGACTGGAGCGCCAACGGCAACGTCTTCACCCCGGACGTCTACCCGGACGCGAGCACGGTGCAGCAGTCGGTCGGTCCGACCATCTCCGGGGCGCTCGATTTCTCGGATGGGGCGGTCGGCGGCCAGCGCTTCCTGATCGAGGACGACGGCTTCCCGAGCCTGCTGCTCAACGCGCTACGGGCGAAGCGGCGGGCCGACCGGCTCAGTCCGCTGGCCTGGGCGTTGGACGCGCACCTGAGCCGGGAGGCCACCGAGAACGGCCCGCTCGGCAGGGTCATGCTCTGGCTGGGCGCTGGCGTCGATTCGGGGGACGGGCGGCTGACGCTGGGGCGGCGCTGGCTGACCCCCTGGGAGCACGAGCTGAAGCTGGCCTGGTCCAGCGAGGGGTCCCGGGCCCTGGTGGACGCCGTCATCGCCACCGAGCGGAGGCTATCGCAAGCCGGCGGCGGCAAGCTGCGGGTGCCGCTCTACTGGAAGCTGCTGCGGTCGCTGATCACGGTCCATCCGCTGGGGGGCTGCAAGATGGGCCGCTCAGCCGCCGAGGGGGTCGTCGATCACCGCGGCGAGGTGTTCGGCTACCGGAACCTGTACGTCAGCGACGCCGCCATCCTGCCCCGACCCGTCGGGCGGAACCCGTCCTTGACGATCGCGGCGCTCGCCGAGCGTATCGCCGAGCTGATGACGAGCACCGGCGGGGCCGCGTAGATGGCGATCTCGAAGGCGGTGCTCATCACCGGCTGCTCGTCTGGTATCGGACGAGCCACGGCCGGACGTCTGGCTCGGGCCGGGTGGACGGTGTACGCGACGGCCCGACGTCCGGAGACGATCGGCGACCTGGCGCGCCTGGGGTGCAAGACGCTGGCCCTGGACGTGACCGACGAGCCGTCCCTGCGCGCGGCCGTGGCGGCGATCGAGGCGGCCGAGGGTGCCGTCGGCGTGCTGGTGAACAACGCCGGGTACAGCCAGTCGGGCGCCCTCGAGACCGTGCCGCTGGAGCGGATCCGGCGCCAGTTTGAGACCAACGTCTTCGGCCTGCTGCGGCTCAGCCAGCTGGTCCTCCCCGGCATGCGACGCCAGCGCTGGGGCAGGATCGTGAATCTGAGCTCGATGGGCGGCCGGTTCACCCTCCCCGGCGCCGGCGCGTACCACGCCTCCAAGTACGCCGTGGAGGCCCTGAGCGACGCGCTTCGATTCGAGGTCGGTGGGTTTGGGGTCGACGTGGTGGTGGTCGAGCCGGGCCTCATCCGCAGCGAGTTCGCCGAAGCGGCAACCCTGGCCATGGAGGGCGTCGACGACGGCCCATACGCCGACTTCCAGGCGAGCGTCGCAGACACGACGAAGCGCGCCTACCAGCGGGGCCTGCTCGCGCGGCTCGGCGGCGAGCCGCGCGATGTGGCGCGGGTCATCGAGCGGGCCATCGTCGCCCGCCGCCCCAAGACCCGCTACCTGGTGACGCCGTCGGCGCGGATCCTGGTCGGGCTGCGCGCGATTCTGCCGGATCGGACCTGGGATGCCTTCCTCCGACGGTCGTACCCCGAGCCCGGCCGGTCGGCCCGCGCCGCCTCGGCGGGACGAGCACGCGGCGCCGGATGATGCCGGGGCGCCTCGCGGGGGCATGCCGGAGGCCACCCGATCGGCGGCCTACGTCAACCAGGCGCCGGGCCTACGCCCGGCCGTCGGAGTCGAAGTCGACGTCGCGGGCGAACCGGCGGAGCACCGCTCCCGCGGGCACCGGGCCGCGGTGGCCGGGCAGCAGCGTGGTGGGCGATCGTTGCATCAGGGCCCGCAGGCTGCCTCGCAGTTGCTCCAGATCCTCGGCGAAGTAGGGGTAGCGGGCGTGGTGGCGGCGTAGCGTCCCCCCTGCCAGCAGGTCGCCGACCACCGCCTCGCCGCTCGACAGGAGGACCGACACCGAGCCCGGCGTGTGGCCCGGTGTCGGGAGCACCATCGCGTCCACCCCGAACCGGGCCAGGCTCGTCTCGCCGTCGAGCAGGATGTCGGGCTCGAACGGTGGGCCGCGCCGACGGAGGACCGCGCGAATGAGGTAGCCGAGCGGGTCAGTCGGACGGAGCGGCGGGTTGCGCCCGCGCCGTGGCGCGGCCGCGTCGAGCCGATGGATGGCGACGGGGGCGCCGGTCAGCGCGCGCAGCTCCGGGGCGCTGCCGAAGTGGTCGAGGTGCCCGTGAGTGAGCAGGATGAGCGACACCTGGCGGGGGTCGGCACCGTGGCGGGCGATCCTCGCCACAATCGTGGCGCCGTAGCCGGGGTCGCCGGTGTCGACCAGCACCGCCCGCGGCCCCTGGCGTACCAGGTAGACCATCTGAAACCCGAGTGGGGCCAGGGAGATCGGGAGGATGGTGGGGCCGGACATGCCGAGGCGTCCGCGCGGGCGCTGCAGTTCGGTCATGCCCGCTCCCCTCAGAGCGTCTTCAGATACTCGAGCAGGACGGCCTTCTCCTCCGGGGTCAGGTCGGTGCCGTAGACGTGGCCGCGATTGCCGTTGCCCCGGACGGTGGTGTCGTAGCGGAAGCCGGCCCGCTCGGCCTCGGGGCCGCTGGTGACGAAGCCGACGTTGGCGTAGTCGTAGACGGTGTACCCCCGGTAGAAGAGGGTCGGTCGACGCTCGGGCGGCTCCAGCAGGTCGCGCAGGGTCGGGACCGAGCCGTTGTGCAGGTACGGGGCCCGCAGCCAGAGTCCGTCGAGCGGCATGTTGGCGTAGCCGTCCGACTTGCGGAAGTGCGAGAACCGCCACGGACGGCCCGTGCCGAACGTGTTCATCTTCTCGGCCAGCTCCGGCGTGAACGAATTGAGGCGCTCCGCGTCGGTCCCGATCTGGGCCAGCGGCGTCACCTGGCCGATGCGCTCCGCCCCGATGTCGTGGCAGGCGGCGCAGCGGGCCTGGTAGATCGCCTTGCCGGCCTCGACCCGGGCCCGGTCGATCCGGTCTTCAGGGAACCGGAGCGGTGGCTGAAAGTCCATGGTCCAGTCGGCGATCCGGTTCAGCGAGGGCTCGTCCAGGCTGTCCTCGGTGGCGCCGGCCCCGAGCGCGGCGCTGATGTTTCGCTCCTGGACCCGGTCGTTGTTGCCGTCCCAGTGCAGCCAGAGCCCCTGGCGCGGTCGCTGGTTCCAGAGCGATGGCAGGTCGGCGATGCCGACCAGGTCGGCGTCCCCGATGGGCAGGCCGAAGTGGATCTTGTAGGCACCGAACGTGTCGACCCGACCCGGCCCGAAAGGCGGCTGGTTCGCGAGCTGCGCGATCTCGGCCGCCCGGCGGTTGAGGCCGTCTCGCGCGCGCGGGATCACGATGAAGCGATACATCAGCTCGTCCAGGAGCCCGAAGCTCGGGTTCTCCTGCTTGATCGCGGGGATCAGCGTGTCGGCGTTGAACCGAGGATCGGCGGCGCAGGCAAACAGGAACCGGAAGTACATCTCCAGGTCGAACTGGATGGCCGGCATGCCGAGGACGATTTTGGCCGGGCCGTCGGGCGCGTCCTGGAGCACGCCGGTGTGGCAGACCGCGCAGTTCAGCCCGACCAGCGGGATCGGATGCTCGCGGACGCTGGTGCCGATCGGGCGATCGTTGCCGGGGGCCTCGTAGATGAAGCCGATCCGGGCGTACCCCTCGCCGGGCCGATCGGGCAGGTACTCGGGGAAGAGGCGGGGCAGGACGCGCCAGATCCAGTACGGCACGCCGTTGTCGGTGTCGGAGCCGATCGAGCCGTACTTGAAGTGCTGCTGGATGTCGGCGTGGACCTCCGGCACGTTGCGCGTCAGGTAGGTCATCAGGACCAGGCTGCCGACGGCGGCGACGACGACCAGGATGCCGACGACGGCGACCGCCTTACGATACGTCGCGGCTGACATGGGCCACGGCCTCCCGGAACGGCGGCGGGTCGTACACCGACATCACCTGCTGGATCATCGCCTCGCGGCTCTCGAAGCGGCTCTCCTCGTAGCAGCCGAGCGGGTTCTCGATCACGTTGCCGAGGCACTTGTTGCAGTAGGTGCACGGCTTCGGCGGCCGGTCCAACCCGGCCGCGAACTGGTGGACCAGGTCGTTGTTCGCGACCAGCGGCCGGGCGATGCTGACGGCGTCGCAGTAGCCCTGCTCGATCGCCCGGCGGATCACGGAGGCGGTCTGGAAACCGCCGGTGCACAGGACCGGCACCGTGACCGCGCGTTTGATCTCGCGGGCATCCGGCAGGCTCAGCCCCTCGATCCTCGGGCCGCCGTTGTTCTTCACCCACCACCAGCGGAACAGCCGGCTGGTCAGCGGCAGTCGGAAGAAGACGTAATTGCGGAAGGCGTTGCTCCCGCTGGAGATCATCGAGTCGTACGTCCTGCCGAGCACGTCCACGGGAAAGTCGCCGGCCGGGTTGCGCGGGTGCGGGAACGAGCTGCCGGTCGAGACGTGGAACGCGTCGACGCCGGCCTCCTCGAGCCAGCGGCAGACCTGGACCGAGTCGCGGACCGTGTTGCCGCGCCCTTCCCAGCGCAGCAGCGCGTTGTTGTGGTCGGTGGCGCTGATCTTCATCTGGAGATGGAAGTCGTCGCCGACCTCCTGCCGGATCGCCCGGACGATCTCCAGGACGAAGCGGGCACGATTCTGGAGCGAGCCGCCGTACTCGTCGTCGCGGTCGTTGATCGCGGAGCTGAGGAACTGGGTGATCAGGTAGCCGTTGGCGCCGTGCAGCTCGACGCCGTCCAGCCCGGCCTCGCGGGCGCGGCGGGCACCCTGCGCGAACGCCCGGACGGTCTCCTGAATGTCCCGCTTCGTCATCGGCGCGCACGGAAAGCCGTGCAGCGGCTCCGACTTCCCGGTCGAACTGAGCGCGACCTGGTCGTCGATGTCGACGCCACCGATGTCGCGTTGGCGGCCCGAGTGGCTCAACTGCATGATGAACTTGCAGCCGTACTCGTGAACCCGCTCGCCGACCTCGCGCCAGAACGGGATCGCCTCATCACGGTGAACCGTCGCGTAGCCTGGGATGATCCGACCGCGCAGCAGGACCGGGACGAACGACGAGATGATCGCCCCGACGCCGCCACGCGCGAACTTGGTCTCCCAGTTGATGCGGGCCGGGTTGCCGGAGCCGTCGTAATTGTCGAAGCGGCCCGCGATGTTGGATCGGAAGATCCGGTTCTTGACGGTGAGGTTTCTGAACTCCAGCGGCTCGAAGATGACGTCCATGTCCGCCCCATGCTTCGGTCCCCGCGCCCGTCGTCGCGTGCACGGGGACCGGCGTTGCCGCTCTGCTACCAGGACTACGCAGGAGCACGCCCGATCCTGTGTGTCCATCAACTTACGTAGGATCGTGCTCGCCGAATCGGTCAGGTGTCTGATTTCGGACGCTCGTGGGTCACGTGCCGCCTTTGCCGGGCCGGCGGGCGTTCCGCTACCTGGCGAGTCTGTCCGGCTGACGCGGCGAGCCGCCCCGGTCAACGTTCTGCACGGAATCTGGGCCCATGGCACACTTCAACGAGAAGACCGACAAAACGCGCAGCCGGCGCCTGCGCGTCAACGGCGACCCCCACGACGAGTCGACCGGCAACGAGGTCGTCCCCGGCTGGACCCCGCCATCACAAACCTCGGGAGGATAGGCAGTCATGAGTCAGCGCAACAGCTCCGGCCTGTCGCCGCTGTGGAAGGTGCTGACCCGCGTGGCCGTGAAAGTCGACCAGTCCGTCGGCTGGGACAAGCTGCCGACGCCGGTGGCCGTGCCGGTTCTGGCCACGCTCCGTCGCCTCTATCGCTGGACCAACCTGTACGACACCGCCACCTTGCCGACCACGGGCGTGCCGGCGGTCCCGAAGCCGGAGGGCCAGCGCTACCTCACCGCGCGCACGGCCGACGGCACCTACAACGACCTGAACGACCCGAGGATGGGCAGCGCCGGGACGCGCTTCGGGCGGAACGTCCCGCTGCGCTACGCCTACCCGGAGCCGGCACCGGCGATCATGGAGCCGAACCCGAGGGTCATCAGCCGCGAGCTGTTGACCCGCGACCGGTTCGAGCCGGCCACCACCCTGAACGTCCTGGCGGCGGCCTGGCTCCAGTTCATGATCCGCGACTGGTTCAGCCACGGCAAAGGCGACATGTCCCGGCCGTGGGAGGTGCCGGTCGCTCCCGACGACCCGTGGCCCCAGAAGCCGATGCTGGTCCCGCGCACCATCGCGGACGCGACCCGGCCGCCCGACGACACCAGCGGCCCGCCGACCTACCTCAACACCGAGACCCACTGGTGGGACGGCTCGCAGCTCTACGGCAACAACGCCGAGATGCAGCGGATGGTCAGGTCCGGCGTGGACGGCAAGCTGCGTCTCGACGAGCACGGGATGCCGCCGCGCCCGCTGCTGGAGATGGCCGGCCAGGAGCCGGGCTTCTGGGTGGGCCTGGCGCTGTTCCAGGTGCTGTTCATGCGCGAGCACAACGCCGTCTGCGATCGGTTGCGCGCGGCGTACCCGTCCTGGTCGGACGACGACATCTTCGACAAGGCGCGCCTGGTCGTGGCGGCGCTGCTGGCGAAGATCCACACCGTCGAGTGGACGCCGGCGATCGTCAGCCATCCGACGACGGTGTTCGCGCTCCGGGCGAACTGGTGGGGGCTGCTCCAGGAGAACCTGACCGGCCTGGTCGGCCGGACCGGCAAGGACCTGTTGACCGGCATCCCCAGCTCCCCGACCGATCACCACGCCGCGCCGTACGTCCTGACGGAGGAGTTCACCTCCGTCTACCGGATGCACCCGCTGATCCCGGACGACTACTCGTTCCGGGCGGTCGCAGACAACCACGAGCTGGAGGAGCGTAACTTCCGCGAGATCGCCGGCCCGCACACGCTCGGCCTGCTGGACCGCCTCTCGCTTCAGGACCTGCTCTACTCGTTCGGGACCGAGCACCCGGGCGCGGTCTCGCTCCACAACTTCCCGAAGTTCCTTCAGGAGTTCGAGCGGCCGGACGGCAAGATGCAGGATCTGGCGGCGATCGACATCCTGCGGATTCGCGAGCTTGGCGTGCCGCGCTACAACGAGTTCCGGCGGCTGCTCCACCTGAAGGCGCCCAGTACCTTCGAGGAGATGACCGACAACCCGACCTGGGCCGCCGAGATGAAGCGGGTCTACGGCGACGTCGAGCGGGTCGACCTGACGGTCGGGATGTTCGCGGAGCCGAAGCCGAAGGGGTTCGGGTTCAGCGACACGGCGTTCCGGATCTTCATCTTGATGGCATCGCGGCGCCTCAAGAGCGACCGCTTCTTCACGGTGGACTACACGCCGCGGGTCTACACGCCGGAGGGTATCGCCTGGATCGACGCGACCGACATGTCGGCGATCCTGCGACGGCACGTCCCGGAGCTGGCGCCGGTCCTGGCCCGCGTCGAGAACGCCTTCGCGCCGTGGCCCGCCGTCGGCGCTGGGGCGAAGGTGTAGTGCGCCGAGCGCGCGGTCTGGGAAATGTGGGAGCGCGGCCAGGATCGCCGCGCTCCCAGGGCGAGATCACCTCGCTCTCGCTGCTCGACGATCTGCTGTTCAACCTCGGGTATGCGATCCCGATGGCGTTGCAGGGGACGTTCACCCGGAACCCGCGCCGGGTTGCCTTCTTCACGCGCGTCCACCCCGATCCGGCGGCCGTCCGCTTCGTCGGGCGGCTGCGGGAACGGTACGGCGGCGGCGTCCTCGGCCTGCACCTCGGCCTGACGAAGTCGGTGCTGGTGCTCGACCCGGACGCCGTCCAGCGCGTGCTCGACCGCTCCCCGACCGTGTACGCCGACCCGCCGCCGAAGCGGAACGGGATGTCGGTCTTCCAGCCGAACGCCGTGACGATCTCGCGGGGCGAGGCGTGGCGCGACCGTCGACGGTTCAACGAGGCCGTCCTAGAGTCCGAGCGCCCGGCCCACCCGTACGCCGAGTCGATCCTCGAGATCGTCCGGGCGGAGGTCGTGCTGGCGCCGAGGCTCGAGCGGTGGGACGACTTCGACGGGCTGTTCGCGCGGATCATGCGGCAGGTGATCTTCGGCCGCTCGGCCCGCGACGACGCCGAGCTGACGGATCTGCTCCGGCGGCTGCTCCAGGAGGCGAACCGTCAGGTCAGGCGCGGGACGCCGAAAGAGTTTGCGCCGTTCTACGCCCGCATCCGCCACTACCTGAACGATCCCGAGCCGGGCAGTCTGGTCGCGCGCTGCCGCCAGGTCCCGGCCACCGAGCGGACGAAGGTCGAGAACCAGATCCCGCACTGGATGTTCGCGATGTGGGAGACACTGGGCGCGAACACGGTCCGGGCGCTCGCGGCGATCCTGGCCCACCCCCGGGCCGAGGCCCGCGTCCACGAGGAGCTCGCCGGTGCCGATCCCGCGACGCCCGACGGGATCGTGCGGCTCAGATACCTGGACGGGTGCTTGCAGGAGGCAATGCGCCTCTGGCCGACCACCCCGATGCTGGTGCGCGAGGCGCTCGCGGCGGACGCGCTCGGTGGCATCACGGTGCCGGCCGGCCGGCAGGTGGTGATCTGGAACAGCTTCAACCACCGGGACCGGGCGGCGTACCCCCAGGCCGACACGTTCGCGCCGGAGGCCTGGGCGGCCGGCCGGCCGAGCCCGCTGTTCAACCACTTGAGCAGCGGCCCGCAAGTGTGCGCCGGCGTCAACCTGCTGCTGTTCATCGGCAAGGCGGTCCTCGCCACGATGCTGACGCATGGGCGCTACGTCCTGCTGGAGCCGCCGCTGGACCCGACCCGGCCGCTGCCGTACGCCTACAACGTCTTCGAGGTCCGGGTGCGGCGCCGAGCGTGACGCGCTCGGGGGCCGCGGGCGGGTCTTCCTACCGGCTCCTCGACCCATCGGCAGGTCGGGGGCCGTGGCACGGCAGCCGGACTGCTCCGGAAGCACGAGTCGGTAAGTCGCCCGGTCCGGTTGTCGCGGAAATGTCGGCCAGTTGACAGACTTCTCACGCCGATGCGCCTAGAATCGGCGCACGATGACCGTGAGGCTGCAGGAGATGGTAATGCAATCGCTCAGTGGGCCAACGACTTCACTCGACGGTGCCGTAGCAGAGCTGTGCCGGTTGATCGAGGCGATCGATCAGAGCACCGACCTCTTCGAACGGCACAGCCTGGCTCGCCGTCTCGCCGGGGCTGCCAACGTCGTTCGCGTGCTGCGGGCGCGGAACGGCGCGTCATACGTGAGCCCGGCGGACGCTCTACCGTCTCCGGCGCATCTCGCCCCGGGCCGTTGACGGCCGTCGAGACGGCGAACACCTCCGGCAGGTCGGCCGGAAACGGCGTCCCTATGAAGACGGCATGGCCACCACGGCCGGCGGCCGTACCGTCGCGCCGTCGGTCGCCGGGGACGTATCAGTTCACCCCGCGGCCATGATCCCCGCTCCGGAGCGATCGTCAGTCGAGCGCCCGCAGCCGGGCGAGCGGCGGCGGTCCCTCGACGACGAAACGCGCGCGGCCGGGGGCCGGTGCCCCGAGGTCGACCGGCGTCGGCGGCAGGTCGGGATGCCGGCGGGCGAGCTGGTCCCGATACCACGCCCTGACGAGCCGCCGCTCGTCGACGACCACGACGTCGCGACGCCGGCCAGTCGCCTGGGTGTACCACAGGGCGAAGGTGGTCTCGTCCGACCGCGAGAGCAGCAGCGCGCCCGGCGCGGCCTCGTCCAGCAGCCGCCGCGCGACGGTCGGCGCCACGGTCGGCAGGGACGTCGCCAGCGCCACCAGCCCGCAGACGGCGGGAACGAGCAGGGATCCGTCGGTCGTCCCCGGTGGTGGGCTGCGCTCGTCGCCGATGTGATAGCGACAATTCAGGCTCGGACCGATGCCGTCCGCGTCGTGGTCAGCCTGCCCACCCATGCGCGTTCGACCGTACGGCCGGGGCTCCCCGGCGATGCCGAGCGTGCGGAGTGGCCCGGATCGTGATGGGGGTCGCGCGGCGGCGGTGAAGCGACCGTCGGTGCGGCACGTTCGCCTGGAGGATCCCGATGACCAGCACGCCGGCGTTCCTGTTCGACCTCGACGGCACGCTCGTCGACTCGGTCTATCAGCACGTGCTCGCCTGGCGGGCCGCTCTTGAAGGGGCCGGGATCGAACTGTCGGTCTGGCGGATCCACCGCCGGATCGGCATGAGCGGCGGCCTGCTGGTCAACGCGCTGCTCCGTGAGACCGGCGCCACGATCACCGCCGAGCAAGTCGCCAACGTCCAGCGCCTCCATGCCGAGGAGTACGCCCGTCAGGTCGCCCAGGTCCGACCGCTGCCCGGTGCCCGCGAGCTGCTGGCGTACCTGGCCGATCGCGGCGTGCCGTGGACGATCGCGACCAGCGGCCGGATCGAGAGCGCCCGACCGGCGCTGGACGTGTTGGGCGTCGATGCCAGCGTCCCGGTCGTGACGCGCGACCAGGTCGAGCACGCCAAGCCCGATCCCGACCTGTTCCTGGCCGCCGCCGAGCGACTCGGCGTGGCGATCGAGGACTCGATCGTCGTCGGGGACAGCGTCTGGGACCTGCTGGCGGCGCGCCGGGCCAGGGCGCTCGGCGTCGGCCTGCTCTCCGGCGGGTACGGCAACGACGAGCTCCAGAGCGCCGGCGCCTACCGCGTCTACGAGGACCCGGCCGACCTGCTGCGCCACCTGGACGAGGTGGGCGTGCGCCCGGCCCGGTAGGGGCCGGGCGGTCTACACGGCGTCGGGCCGCCTACGGGATGTCGTCGACCTGCTCGCAGGAGGCGTCGGCCGTGTCGCCGTGCCCGTCGGCGCCGTCGCACTCGTCGGAGCCCGGGCCGCCGATCAGCGTGTCGTCGTCGTCGCCGCCGCCGAGGTCGTCGGCGCCGTCACCGCCGTCGAGCCGGTCCGCGCCCTCGCCGCCACGCAGCAGGTCGTTCCCGGCCTCGCCCTGGATCGTGTCCTGGCCGTCGCTGCCGCGCAGCTCGTCGTCGCCGGGGCCGCCGGCGATGGTGTCGTCGCCGTTCTGGCCCTTCACGAAGTCGTTGCCGTCGCCGCCGGCCAGCGTGTCGTTGCCGTCCCCACCGCAGATGACGTCGTTGCCGGCGCCGCCGTCGATGGTGTCGTCGCCGTCACTGCCGTGGATGACGTCGTTGCCGTCCGTGCCGACGATCAGCCCGGCGCCGGTGATCGTCGGGTCCTGGAGGTCGCAGGCGTCCGGCGGGTCCGGCTGCTGCGCGTGCGCGAGCGGGACGGTCAGCATCATCAGCCCGACGAGCAGGGCGAACGCCTTCAGCACGACTGGCGGCTTCATGGGGGTGGTCTCCGGGGTGGGATTCGGAAGGCAAACGTCATGATGTTATGCCATCGTGAGGCGTCGTCTGCCCATGACTCCGGCGCGCTTTCGATGCGCGCCGTCGCGTCGCGCCCCGGGGCGATGGGCTGCGGCCCCCGGACACCGCGCGGCCCCAGGCCTGGTCCATGCCGTACCCTTCCGCTGCCGATCTGGCACCGCGAGGTCCGCCGATGCGCCTGCTCGTCGTCAACCCGAACACCAGCGCCGAGATGACGGCCGCGATCCACCGGGCCGCGGAGGCGGCGGCCGGGCCGGGCGTCGAGGTCGAGACCGTCCACGCCACGGCCGGCCCGAAGAGCATCGAGGGGGCGTTCGACGAGGCCGCCAGCATGCTTGGGACGCTCGACCGGGTGCTGACGCGGGCCGACGACGTCGACGCCTTCGTCTTCGCCTGCTTCAGCGCCCACGGCGCGATCGACGCGACGCGCGAGCTGTCGTCGAAGCTGGCCGTCGGGATCGCCGAGGCGGCGATGGCGCTCGCGAGCCTGGTCGGCCACCGCTTCAGCATCGTGACGACCTCGCCGCGCTGGAAGCCGCTGCTCGAAGACGCCGTCCGGACGTACGGCTACGAGACCCGCTGCGCCTCGGTGCGGTCGTCCGGGCTGGCCGTGCTGGACCTGGACACCCTGCCGCGCGAGCAGGTGATCGAGCGGCTGGTCGGCGAGGCGCGGCGGGCCGTGCACGAAGACGGCGCCGAAGCGATCGTGCTGGGATGTGCGGGCATGGCGGACCTCGAAGCGCGGCTGCGGACCGAGCTCGACGTGCCGATCGTCGAGAGCGTGGCGGCCGGGGTCGGCCTGGCCTGCACGCTGGTCCGGCTCGGGCTCGGCACCAGCAAGGTCGGGGCGTATCAGCCGGTCCTGCCGCGCGCGGTAGACGGCCTGCCGGAGCTGTTCCGGCGCGTCTACGAGGGCCGGGAGCGGTGAGGCCACGCGCGATGCGGGGGCCGGCACGGTTCCCGCACCGTCCTGGTGTGCCGTCAGGCCGGGGCCCGCCCGCCGGGGTTGACCGCCCTCGCGTTCTCCAAGCATCATGCCAGCACACGCTGAGCGACTCACCGGCCCATACTGAACGTTGCCGCGACGGGAGAGCCCTCGATGAAACGCCAGAGCATCGCCGACGCTGCCGCGCGGATGTCCGCCCCCGGCCTCCCGGAGCTGCCGTCCCCGGAGAGTCACGAGGCCGTCTCGCTCGTCGTCCGGGGCGGTGAGCTGATCGCCGTCGTGCCGCGGGGGACCGGCGACGACCAGGTGGAACGCCGCGCCACGGTCCTGCGCGGCTGCCTGCGCCTGGAGGACGAGCGCGTCCTGACGTTCCAGGTGCCGGTCGGGCCGGAGAGCACGAACTTCGAGGATCTGAGCGCGACCCTCCATCCCGACGACGGGGACACGGCCGAGGCGTCCGCGGCCTCGTCCGCGGCGCTCACGGCCAGGGACATCATGGCCCGCGAGATCGTGACGGTCGGGTCCGACATGCTGGTGGAGGATGCCGCCAAGCTGCTCGCCTACCACAACATCAGCGGCATGCCGGTCGAGGACCCGGACGGCAAGGTCGTCGGGATCGTCAGCGAGGCCGACGTGATCGGCCACATCGGCGCGATCGTCTCGGACGTGATGACCGAGGACGTCATCAGCGTTGGCGAGGACGCGACGGTGGAGGAGATCGCGACGCTGCTGGCGAAGCACCGGATCAAGCGGGTGCCGGTGATGGCGAACGGCGCGATCCGGGGGATGGTCAGCCGCTCCGACATCGTGCGGGCCATCGCCGACCGGAGCTGATCCACGGCCGCGCGCTCCCGACGCCCGGCCCGGCGGTCAGGCGTCGGGGGCGGGGCCGGCGCTCGGCCGATCCGGCGGCTCGTCCTCCCGGTCGCGCAGGCGGAGGGCGCCCCAGAGCACGGCTATCGCCATCAGCGTGATGACCACCTCGATGAGCAGCAGACCGCTCGGGCTGGCCGTCCCGCCGACGACCTGGAGGAGCCCCAACGCCACGGCGTTGACGGCGCCGTGGACGAGGATCGCCGCCAGCAGCCAGGCCCACGAGACCCGCCGGAACGCCCGGAGCACGAGCAGCGACAGGCCGACGTGCAGCGTCATCGCGCTGAGCCGCTCCCAGGCGCCGAACAGCGGGTACCAGGCCGGCTGCGCGGCCACGGCGGCAAGCTGCGCGGCCAGGGCCGCGCGCTGCTCCGGCGGCACCTGGGAGAGGTCCGCGCTGCTCGCGGCCAGCAGCCCGACCAGGCTGAGCGCGCCCAGTCCGGCGATCAGCACCATCGATTCGAGGCCGCCGTGGCCGAGCCCGTACATGACGGCACGGCGCCAGGTGCGGTCCTCCGGACGGAACAGCCAGCGGTAGCCGAGCCAGCGCCCACCCTCCTCGAACAGGCCGGCGCTGAACGAGAGCGCCAGCAGCCAGGTCCAGCGCACGAGGCTCGACGATGGCAGGGCATCGGCGAGCAGCAGCTGCCCCACCTGGACCAGCGGCAGTCGCGTCACCATCTGCGAGACGAAGAAGACCAGCGCTCCGAACCAGAAGTAGCGCCAGCCCACGCCGAGCCGCCGCCTGGCGACCCAGCCGGCGATCAACGGCGCGACGATCTCGACGGCGAGCGCCAGCAGGGTCACCGCGACCCAGGCCGGCGCCGTCGCCAGCAGCGACGCCGTCACCGGGCGCGACCGCTCGGCCCGGGGGCTGTCGCCGACCCGCCGCGCGCGGTCACCGGCATCGTCGCGCTCGTCGTGTACGTGCACGGTACGCGTCGCGGTGGCGACCGGCGCTCGCGCCGGTCGGGGTCGGCGTGGGCACTCGTGGTAGCATGCTGCCGGGTGATCCGAAGCGCCCGGTGACGAGGGCGCGGATCCGACTCCCTACGCCGTTGGAGGGCGTATGTCTGGTTTCAGGAAGTTTATCCTCAGGGGCAACGTCGTCGACCTGGCCGTCGGCATCATCATCGGCGCGGCCTTCACCGGGGTCGTCCAGGCGCTGGTTAAGGGGTTGATCACGCCCCTTATCGGGGTCTTCGGCGGCATCCCGGACTTCACCGACTGGTACTTCACCGTCAACGGCAGCCGTTTCGCGATCGGCGAGTTCATCAACGCGCTGCTGTCGTTTTTGATCGTGGCCGCCGTCGTCTACTACTTCGTCGTCGTACCCGTCAACGCGTTGATGGACCGCTTCAAGCCCGAGGAGTCGATCGAGCTGCGGAAGCGCGACTGCCCGCGGTGCTTGAGTAAGATCCCCTACCTCGCCGAACGATGCGCCTTCTGCACCGCCGACATCGGACCGGCGGAGGTGCCGGAGGGCGTGCGCCCGGCGATCTAACGCCGGCGGAGAAACCGCCCTCCCGCTTCGGCGGCTCCGGACTCGCGCCCGTCGCCGGTCCGGCGGTGCCAGGCGGATCGCGTCGACCGTGGGCCGGGATCGTCACGGCCGGCGCGCCCTGACTGGCCGACCTTGGCCATAATGATCGTGGCAGGGCCGGCCCGACCGGCGCGCGTGGGAGGCGACCGATGCAGCTTGACTCGTACCTCCGGACCGAGGCGGCGACGCTCCTCGAGAAGTGCACCGCCTGCGGCAAGTGCGTCGAGGCCTGCCCGAACCTGCCGCACCTCTCGGAGGCCGCCGCTGAGCCTTCCGCCACCGCCGCCGGCATCCTACTGCTGCTCCGCGACGTTCCCACGTCAAAAGCCGCCGAGTCGTTCGTCCAGGCCTGCTGCGGCAGCGCCCGCTGTCGCGAGGTCTGCCCCGAGGGCCTGGACGCCTACGACCTGATGCGGATCGCGAAGGTGCGCTCCAACGTGCTCGCGCAGAAGAAGCCGCCGGTCAGCGACTACCACCTGATCGACCTCTCGCGGCGCTCCCAGCTCGGACCGGCCGAGCCGCGCTGGTACACCCGCCGTCCCCCCGCCGACGCCCGCGCCGAGTACGTCTTCTACATGGGCTGCAACATCATGCGGACGCCCCACATCGCGCTCGGCGTCATGGCGATCCTGGACCTGCTCGGGCTCGACTACGCGACGGTGGGCGGCGGGGCGAACTGCTGCGGCATCAAGCAGTTCAGAGTCGGGCTGCCGGCCGCCGAAACCGTCGCCTCCAACACCCTGACCAACTTCGGCTCACTCCAGCCGAAGGAGGTCGTCTCCTGGTGCCCCACCTGCGAGGTCCACTTCAACGACTTCGGCGCCAGCTACCTGGACCGTGAGTTCCCGATCAACCACCTGAGCCGGTTGCTGGTCCAGCACCTTGACCGGCTCCGGCCCCACCTGAAGCCGCTGCCGATGCGGGTGGTGGTGGAGGTCCACGCTCAGCTCTACGAGGACGACACGGTCCAGCAGGACGTGGCGACGCTGCTCGCGGCGATCCCCGGCCTGGAGCTGGTCGAGACGAACCAGCACGTCTACGGCTACCAGTGCTCCACGATCGTGCTGCCGGAGGTGCAGCGGGCCGCGCTGGACGGCGCGGTCTCGGAGGCGCAGCGGGTGGGCGCCGACGCCCTGGTCTCGGTCTACCACGGCTGCCACCGCTTCCTGGTCAAGCGGGCCATCGAGAGCCGGGCGCCGTTCGAGGTGGTGAACTGGGTCAGCCTGCTCGGCCGGTCGCTCGGCGTCGAGGTGAAGGACCGCTACCGGGCGTTCGCGCTGCTGGGCGACGAGGACTTGATCCTGGAGGAGGCGCTGACGCTCGACGCCGGCCGGGGCATCCCGATCGAGAAGCTGCGCGAGGCGATCCGCTGGGAGCACGGGAAGTAGTCAGGAGACAGGAGACAGGAGGGGGAGGCCAGGCGGCGTCGTCCGGGCCGAGGGTTGGACGCCGCGTCGCTCGAAGACCGTGGGTTGATGAAGTTTGACGAAATAGCTCGGTGTCGCCGGGGAGACCCCTACCCCCCCGACCCTTTCCCCCATGCGTGGGGGAAGGGGGCCTCCGAGCACCCTGCTCCCCTCCCCCGCGCACGGGGGAGGGGCTGGGGGTAGGGGCACTCCGGGCGTACCGACCCAATTTTTCAATCGCCATCAGTCCCTGACCTCGGGCGGCGGTGTCAACTCCCGTCTTCGTTCGCGGGCTGGAGTTTCCCCATACGGTCTCTGGCGATCGCGAGCATCTCGTGGAGCGCCGTCCGGAGCTCCTCCTCGCGCGGGCGCCCGATCCGCTCGCGCAGCACCTCCAGGATCGCCGCCTTCGGCCGGCCGTTCACGAAGACGACGAACCGGAACCCGTGTCTCTGCTCGTAGTCGGCGTTGAGGCGGGCCAGCTCGGCGTAGACGCGCTCCAGCTCCTCGGGGGCCAGGTCGGCCTCGGCCTCGTACCCTTGCTCGCGATACGAGAGCGCCGAGGTCTGCCGCACCACCGCCGCCGACTCGCCGATCCGCGGGTGGGCGTTCACGACGGTCACCTGCTCGGCGGGCGAGAGCGCGTCCACGAGCGCGTCGGCCCGGGCCAGCAGCGCGTCGTGCGACGCGTACGGCCGGCCGGCCGCCAGCCGCTCGCCGAGCGGCCCGGCCGCCTCGAACAGCGGGCGCAGCGCCTCGGTGAAGCCGTCGAGCGGCAGGCGGTTCAGCTCCTCGATCGGCAGCAGGCGTGGCGTCACTCCGTCCGGACCTTGACGCCGGCCCGCTCCTCCTGGAGCAGCCAGACCGCGCTGGAGTCCTTGCCGCCCAGCCCCTTCGTCATCGCCTCGACCATCCCCTGCTCGGCGACGGCGGCCATCGCCATCGGCACGCCAAGCTCGCGCGCCAGCTCCGTCGCCAGTCCGAGGTCCTTGCGGGCCAGCGCCAGCGCGAAGCGCGGGTTGTCGAAGTCGCCCTTGAAGACCACGTTCGGGAGGCCCTGCGAGAGCGACATGTGCTTGCCGTACGCCCCGCCCCGGACCGCCTCCAGTAGCTTCTCCGGCGGGACACCGGCCTTGACGCCGAGGGTGAACGCCTCGGCCTGGATCTGGGCCGAGGCGATGCCGATCATGTTGTGGACCAGCTTGGCGACGGCGCCGGCCCCGGCATCGCCGATGTAGGTGATGTTGTCGCCGATCGATTCCAGCGCCGGGCGCGCCCGCTGGAACACCGCCTCGTCGCCGCCGACCATGATGATCAGCGTCGCCGTCTCGGCGCCGTACGGCCCGCCGCTGACGGGCGCGTCGAGGGCGTGGGCGCCGCGCTCGGCGAAAGCGTCGTATATCCGCCGCGCGAGCGTCGCCGAGCTGGTCGAGAGGTCGGCGTAGATGGCGCCCTCGGCGATGCCGTGGAGCACGCCGCTCTCGCCCATCGCGACCGCCTCGACCTCCTTCGGCCCCGGCAGCGAGGTGAACGTGATCTCGGCGCCGCTCGCGGCCACGGCCGGGCTCTCGGCCCAGCGCGCCCCGAGCACGATCAGCGGCTCGGCGGCCTCGCGGCGCACGTCGTTGACCACCACCTCGTGCCCCGCCTTGAGCAGGTTCCTCACCATCCGGCTGCCCATCGTCCCGAGGCCGATATACGCGACCTTCATCGCTCGCCCCCTTGCCACATCGGAGTGTCGTGCTGGCTCGCCACAGTGTAGCGCGGAGAACCTCACCCCCCGACCCGCTGCGCGGCGCGAATATCGGCTTCGATGTCGTCCGAAGGACGATATTCGCGGGGCCGCGCCCCGACATCATCTCCGGCACGGAGAGGGGGAGCGAGGGAAGTCCATCTCCCCTCTCCTCGCAGGAGAGGGGTTGGGGGTGAGGTCCTCTCAGCTGCCCCGGTACGAGGTGCAGGCGTAGCGGGTCATCAGGAGCGGCACGTGGTAGTGCCGGCCGGTGTCGACGATCTCGAACTCGATCGTGACGGTCCGCACGAACGGTACGTCGCCGCCCTGCTTCGCGAAGTAGCCGGCCGCGTCGAAGCTGATCTGGTAGACGGCGGGCACGAGCGGCCCGTCGAGCAGGTCGGGCACCCGCCCGTCTGCGTTCGTGACCGCCTCCGTCACCACGATCGGGCCTTCGGGATCGAGGCGGGCCAGGGTCACCCGCACGCCGACGGCCGGCTGGCCGCGCTCGTTGTCCAGGACGTGGGTCGAGATCGTCGGCTGGTGGTGCGGCGGCACGGCGACTCCTCAGCTAGCGTAGACGCTTCCGCAGGAACAGCTTGCTGTGCCCGGTAGGATACCCATCCAGCTCCGCGTAGGCCTGATAGCCGCGCCGCTGATAGAACGCCGGCGCCTGGAAGCTGTGCGTCTCCAGGATCGCCGTGTGGGCGCCCCGCCGGCTGCCCTCCTCTTCGGCGGCGGCCAGCAGCCTGCTCCCGAGGCCCTGCCCGCGCTCCGCTTCACGCACGAAGAGGGTGCGAATCTCCAGCCAGCCGGACCAGGTCCAGCCGTACAGGCCGGCGCGGATCGCGCCCTCGTCGTCGCGCAGGAAGATCGCCAGCTCCTCGCCATCGGCGATGCCCGTCCGCGTGACGTTGAGCTGGTACATCCAGACGTCGAGCGCGTGGACGTCGCGGCGGTGCCGGTCGGTCTCGATCTTTAGCGGCTCGTCGTCCATCGATGCCTCCGGGTCGGCCATCACGGCTCCCGCGACGGCCGCAGCCGCTCGCCGAAGCCCGGCTCCACCACCAGGTTGCCGGCCCGGCACACCGCCGTGCCGCGCAGAAAGCTGGACTCGACCCGGCCCCGGAAGCGCCGCCCGACGAACGGGCTGACCGGCCAGCGCGTCTTCAGCATGCCGGCGTCGAGCGTCCACTCGGCATCCGGGTTGACGATCACGAAGTCCGCGTCCGAGCCGACCAGCAGCGCCCCCTTCTTCGGGTAGAGGCCGTACCGCCGGGCGGGGGCCGCCGAGGTCAGGCGCACCAGCAGCGGCAGCGGCATCCCCCTCCGGTGGACCCCCTCGTCCAGCAGGACCGGCAAGAGCGTCTGGACGCCGTGGAGCCCGCCCCAGGCGTGCCAGATGTCGTCACGGCCGCGCTCCTTCTCCTCCGGCGGGCACGGCGAGTGGTCCGAGGCGATCAGGTCGACCCGCCCGGCCAGCACCTCGCGCCACAGCTCCTCGACCAGCGGACGCGGCCGGAGCGGCGGCGCGCACTTGCCGTACGGCCCGAGCCGCGCCAGGTCGTCCTCGTCCAGCGCCAGGTAGTGCGGGCAGGTCTCAAGCGTCGCCGAGACGCCCCGGGCGCGGGCCTCAGCGACCTCGCGGACGGCCTCCGGCGTGCTGACATGCACGAAATGGACGGAGGCGCCGGTCTCCCGGGCCAGCAGGAGCGCCCGCCGGACCGGCTCGACCTCGGTGAACGGCGGGCGTGACCTGGCCCAGGCCCGTGAGTCGCGCTGCCCGGCCGCCTGCGCCGCCCGCCCGAGCGCGGTCGTCAGGGCGTCGCTCTCGGCGTGCAGCCCGACGATCAGGCCCAGCTCGGCGCAGCGCCGCAGGGCGTCGTAAAGCGAGGCGTCGTCCACGCCGGGGTACCCATCCAGGCCGCTGTGGCACATGAACGCCTTGGCTGCCACCACGCCGCCATCCCTGAGCTCGCCAAGCCGATCGAGGTTGCCCGGCACGACCCCGCCCCAGAGCCCGTAGTCGACGATCGAGTTCCCGGCGACGGCCTCCGCCTTCAGCGCCAGGCTGGCGCCGTCCAGGGTGGGCGGATCGTTGTTGAGCGGCATGTCCAGGAAGGTCGTGATCCCGCCGGCGGCAGCCGCCGCGCTACCGGTGGCGTACCCCTCCCAGTGGGTCCGGCCGGGCTCGTTGAAGTGGACGTGGCCGTCCACCAGGCCGGGCAGCACCAGCTTGCCGCGCGCATCGACCCGGGTCTCGGCCTGGACGCCCGGAGCGCCCGGCTCCAGGATGCCGGCGACCCGCCCGCCGACGATCGCCAGGTCGGCGGCGAAGACCTCGTGTTCGGTGACGAGGGCGCCGCCCTGGACCAGGATCTCGGCGCGCAACCGGGCCTCCACGGGTGTGTGACCGGGCCGCGAGCCAGCCTGCGCTCGCGGCCCGGGCCTGCCAAGTATAGTGGCGGGCAGGACGGCATCGCGGCGAGGGGCAGGGGCCCGGTGGTGAGCGCAGGCGTCAACGGCCCCCGTACTGCTTGATCAGCCGCCAGATCCGCTCGTCGTGGAGCGGCTGGTCCACCGACGTCACCCCCAGCGGTGAGAGCGCGTCCAGCACCGCGTTGACGATCGCCGGCGGCGCCCCGATGTTGCCGGCCTCGCCGGCCCCCTTCGCCCCGAACGGCTGCTGCGGGCTCGGCGTCACGACGTGGCCCGTCGTCCAGCTCGGCAGCATGTGGGCCGTCGCCAGCGGGTAGTCCAGCAGCGAGCCCGTCAGGACGTACCCCTCCGCGTCGTACACCATCCGCTCCCAGAGCGCCTCGCCCATCCCGTGCGCCATCGAGCCGTGGATCTGCCCCTCGACGATCAGCGGGTTGACGATCGTCCCCGAGTCGTCCACGGCGACCAGCTTCTCGACCGTCACCCGGCCGGTGTCTCGGTCGACGCTGACCAGCGCCACGTACGCACCTGAGGCCATCACGTCGGCGACGGCCTCGGCCTTCGCGTCGAAGACCGTCGCGCCCTCCAGCCCCTCGGCCGATGCCCCCGCCGGGGCCGCGCCCTCTGATGCCCGCCGCGCCGCCAGCCCCGCGATCTCGGCCAGCGACAGCCTGCGCTCGGGCGTGCCCTTCAGCCGGGCCCCGCCCTCGTGCCACTCCAGGTCGGACAGGGCGACCTCGAACGCCTCGGCGGCCAGCGCCAGCGCCCGCTCCCTGAGTTGGGCACACGACGTCGCCAGCGCGCCGCCCGCCGACACCGTGCTCCGGCTCCCGAACGTCCCGGTCCCCTCCGGCACCAGCGCCGTGTCGGCCTGGTAGAGCCCGATCGACGCGTACGGCACCCCCAGCAGCGTCGCCACGATCTGCGGGAAGACCGTCTTGTGGGCCTGCCCCTGGCTGTGCGCCCCCGTGTACGCCCTGATGCTGCCGTCCGGCCCGGCCACCACCCGCCCGGTCTCCGGCCCCAGGCCCGTCATCTCCACGAACGTCGCCAGCCCGACGCCGACCAGCTCGCCCTCTTTGCGGCGGGCATCCCGCTCCCGGAGCAGGGCGTCGTACTCCGCGACCTCCAGGGCGTGGTCGAGCAGGCCCGGGTAGTCGCCGCTGTCGTAGGTCGTGCCGCCGGGGTTGGCCCAGGGGAACTCGTGGGGCTGGATGAAGTTGCGGCGCCTGATCTCGACCGGGTCGATCCCGAGTGCCCTGGATGCCGCCTCCATGATCCGCTCGCCGAGCGTCGTCGCCTCCGGCCGGCCGGCCCCCCGCAGCGCCCCGGAGTGGTTGGCGTGAAGATACAGGCCGGTCACCTCCACGTCCTGGGCCCGGTGGCGGTACGGCCCGGCCGAGAAGAGGATCATCCGCGCCAGCAAGTTCGTGTTGCCGGCCGGGCTGTACGCCCCGACGGCGGCGTGCGTCTTGATCCGCAACGCGAGCAGGTGCCCCTCGGCGTCGAACGCCCCCTCGGCCTCGTCGAGCTGGTCGCGGGCCTGCTGGGTCGAGAGGAAGTCCTCCATCCGCGTCGAGACCCAGGTGACGGGCCGGCCGAGCGTGAGCGCCGCCTTCGCCACCACTAGCTCCTCGCGGTTGACCCCGGCCTTCACCCCGAACGCCCCGCCCACGTCCGGCGCGATCACCCGCACCTT
>Ga0075420_100001152_pt1 | contig 22178 bp, 22 predicted proteins | sample SoiMetdeltSBSDD4_FD_75296 | JGI IMG/M metagenome (GOLD analysis project Ga0075420, IMG submission 75296) | Bulk soil microbial communities from a Populus tree surrounding site in Tennessee, USA - Soil MetaG P. deltoides SBSDD4 | ecosystem: Environmental > Terrestrial > Soil > Tree plantation...
CCGATTCGACCGCCTGACGAACGTCGCGCACGAGCGTGGCGGGATCCGCCGCGGAGAGGAGGACAGTGAGGCGGACTTTCCCGTCCGTCGTCGTCGCGATGTCACGAATCATCTCCGAGGCAACGACGTCTTCGCCCGTGCGCGGATTCACGACGTTCGCGAGCGCGCTGCCGATGCGCTGCTGCAAGGATGGACTCATGGTTGGTTCACGCGCCCCATGCGCTGCACGTCCTTCACTTCAGGAACGCGCGCGCGGAGGTGGGCCGCTATGCCCTCGATCATGTTGGCGGCGGACATCTCGCAGTCGCGGCAATCGCCTTCGACCCGAAGTACCGCGATCCCCGATTCCGCGTCGAAGCGGACGAGCTCCACGGTCGCATCGTCGATATGCAGCAGTGGACGCAGCTCGTCGAGCGTTTCGCGGATGTGGTGATCGACATCTCGCCCCCCGCGGGCGCCTCGTCCGAGAATCACGGTCGCACTCCCTCTGCGACCGACGCGATTCCATTCGACACGAACGCGCGTGCCGCCGACACTACGCGCATGCGAACGTCCTCCATCGATCCCGAAATGAGTGCGCCGGCCGCTTTCGCATGCCCCCCGCCGCCGAACTGTTTGGCAAACCGATTCACGTCGACGTCGCCCGTGCTCCGGAAGGATACCTTGACCTTTCCGTACCCGAGGTCGCGGAAGAACAGTGCGAGCCGTGTGCCCGAGATGGATCGCGGGTGCTCCACGATCCCCTCGAGGTCTTCAGAGCTCACGTCGTACCGATCCAGCGCGTCGGCCGGGACGGAGATCCACGCGATGCCGTAATCGCGATCGACCTCGAGCGTGCTGAGCGCGTCGCGGAGAAGCGCGAGCCGGCCCGGCGAGACTGACGCATAAATGCGCCGATACATCTCCTCCGGATCCACGCCCGCCGCGAGCAACTCGCCGGCGATCGCGTGCGCGCGCGGCGTGGTGTTGCTGAAGCGAAAGCCGCCCGTGTCGGTGAGAATCGCACAGTAGAGCGCGGTGGCGATGGGCTCCGTGAGCTTGAGGCCGAGCACCGAAGCGAGATCGAACACCAGCTCACCAGTTGCGCACGCCGTCGTGTCGGAGACCATGATGTCGCCGGCCGGCTCGTCGGAAAGGATGTGGTGGTCGATGACGAGTCTCGGCACGTCGAGCTTGCGCACCGCGTCGGCGAGCGTTCCAAGCCGTCTCATGTCGCTGACGTCCAGAACGATCATCGCGTCGAGCGGCGTCAATGCCGCCGCACCCTTTGCCGTGTGATCGATGAGGTCGTCGCCGAGGAGGAACGAGAACGTCGCCGGCCACGGCGTGGGGTTCACAATGCGCGACTCGATATCGAGCTGACGCAGCAGTCGGGCGAGCCCTGCGACCGATCCGCACGCATCGCCATCCGCGTTCATGTGCGTCGAGAGCACAACACGCTGCCCCGAACGGAGCTCGGCGGCCAAACGCTGGATCGCGGCCCTTCGCTCGGGCGGAGGAGTGATGAGGTTCGACGATTGCACGACGCTCGAGGTGGAGAAAAGCGAAGCGGCGCCTCGTGCGAGGCGCCGCCAGAAACATAATCCGGGGCAGCGGCCAGCGCGCGCCGCCACCCCGGTCGAGCGCGCAGTTTACCGGGCCGCCCCCAGGTCGGCTCTGCCGATGCGCGAGTGTGCGCGGCCATAGCCGAAGTAGATCAGGAGACCGAGGAACAGCCAGATCAACAGGCGCCACCACGTGTCGGTCGGGAGCCCGTACATCATGTACCCGCAAATGAGGATCGCGAGAATCGGCACGACGGGCACGAACGGCGTGCGGAACGGCCGGTGCAACTCCGGGCTCCGGTACCGAAGGACGAGAATCCCCGCGCTCACGATCACGAACGCCAGGAGCGTCCCGATCGCGACGAGTTCGCCGAGCAGGCCGATCGGGAAGAGCCCGGCTATGCACATCGCCACCGTCCCCGTGATGATCGTCGCCAGGTATGGTGTGCGGAACCTCGGATGGACCTTCGAGAACACCTTCGGGAGCAACCCGTCGCGCGCCATCGAATAGAAGATGCGCGGTTGTCCGAGGAGCATCACGAGAACGACGGACGCGAGTCCGGCGATGGCGCCGATGTTGATCAAATACGTCAGCCAGCGCAGCGACGGGCCCGCCTTCTCGATGGCGACGAACACCGGGTGCGGGACGTTGAGCTCCTGGTATGGCGCGAGGCCGGTCATCACCAACGCCATCAGGATGTAGAGCACGGTACAGATCGCGAGCGATCCGAGGATGCCTATCGGCAAGTCTTTCTGGGGGTTCTTCGCCTCCTGGGCGGCCGTCGAGACGGCATCGAATCCGATGTACGCGAAGAAGATCACGCCCGCCGCCCGGAGAATACCGCTCCAGCCGTACTGTCCGAACTCGCCAGTGTTCGCCGGAATGAACGGCTGCCAGTTCGCCGAGTTGACGTACATGAAGCCGAACCCGATGACCAACAGGACGATCGCCACCTTCACGAACACGATGATGTTGTTCAGCCGCGCCGACTCCTGAATCCCGACCACCAGGAGCGCGGTCAGAATCGCGACCAACGCCATGGCGGGGACGTTGAGAAACCCGTTGAACTGCTGATACCGCGATAGGTCACACGTCGTCGTCGTGATGAGTGCGTTCGTCGCGGGATCGACGCAGAGGACGGATCGCACCAGCGTGTGTGTTCCTTCCACGCCGAACGGCGCCGACGTGAACTGCCGCGGGATGTTGATCCCGAGCTGGCCAAGGAACTCCGTGAAGTAGCCCGACCACCCGACCGCAACGGTCGACGCGGCGAAGAGGTATTCGAGAATGAGATCCCACCCGATGATCCAGGCGATGAACTCGCCGAGCGTCGCGTAGCCGTAGGTATACGCGCTGCCCGCAATGGGAATCATCGACGCGAATTCGGCATAACAGAGCCCCGCGAAGACACACCCCAACCCCGCCAGCACGAACGACAACACGATGGCCGGCCCGGCGTACTGGGCGGCGGCCGTTCCCGTCAGAACGAAGATGCCGGCCCCGATGATGGCGCCGATGCCGAGTAGAGTGAGGTTGAGTGCTCCGAGCGAACGCTTGAGGGAATGTTCGCCCTCGATAGTCGCTTCGCCCTGAAGCATCTCAATGCTCTTTTTGGACCATAAGCCCATGCGCAGATCTCCGCGATCGGTACGTCGGTGAAACGGCAACATGCGTCCCGCGCATGTCAGCGTATGATGGCCGGAAAAACCGGGCGGGAAGGTGGGCGCGGGTTGCGAACCTTGTCAAGGCAAAACACAGGGCTCGGACACGCGTCAGGACCTGGTAGGTGGACCGATGCGGCGGGACATCCGTATGTACGCCGGGAGCCCCGATATCGGATTCGAGCCTTTGTGAACCCGGAACGGACGAACCCTCGGGAAGCATCTCTCAGCGAGAATGACTTCCCGAGGGTTTCCTGTTCGCGGTTCCCGGTTCTCGACTCCCTACACCGAGTAGTTAGGCGCTTCCCTCGTGATAGTCACGTCATGCGGGTGAGACTCTCTTAACCCCGCCGTCGTGATGCGAACGAACTGGCTGCACGTGCGCAGCTCGTCGATCGACCCGCAGCCGACGTAGCCCATGCCGCTCCGAAGACCGCCCACCATCTGATAGAGCACATCCGCGACGGGGCCCTTGTAGGGCACGCGCCCCTCGATGCCTTCAGGAACGAGCTTCTTCGGCGACATCTCGCCTTCCTGGAAGTAGCGGTCGGCGCTGCCGTCCTGCATCGCGCCGAGGCTGCCCATGCCGCGAATCATCTTGAAGCGGCGGCCCTCGAGCAGAATCGACTCACCGGGGCTTTCCTCCGTGCCCGCGAGCATCGAGCCCATCATCACGCTCGACGCTCCAGCCGCGAGCGCCTTCACGATGTCGCCCGAGTACTTGATCCCGCCGTCGGCGATCACCGGGATCTCACCTGCGCCTTCGATCGCATCGAAGATGGCCGTGAGTTGCGGAACCCCAACGCCCGTCACGACTCGCGTCGTACAGATGGAACCGGGACCGACACCGACCTTCACCGCATCGACGCCACGTTCTACGAGCGCGTGCGCCCCGCCACGCGACGCGACGTTGCCGACGACGAGCTGCACGTCGGGAAATGTCTCGCGAATATGCGAGGTGGCCTGCAGGACACCGTCGCTGTGCCCGTGCGCCGTATCGATGACCAGGACATCGGCGCCCGCGTCGATGAGCGCGCGCGCGCGTTCGAAGTCGGGCTTCGCGGCGCCGATGGCCGCCGCTACGCGAAGACGGCCGTGATGATCCTTGTTCGCGTTAGGGTACTGGCGCCGCTTGTGAATGTCCTTGACGGTGATCAGTCCCTTGAGTATGCCCTTCGCGTCGACGACGGGCAGCTTCTCGATGCGATGCTGGCCGAGGATGCGCTCGGCCTCGTCGAGCGTCGTTCCCACCGGTGCCGTGACGAGCCCGTCGCCGGTCATCGCCTCGCGCACCGGACGGTCGAGACTTCGCTCGAACTGCAGGTCGCGGTTCGTGATGATCCCAACGAGCCGGTCCTCGTCATCGACGATCGGCAGACCGGAGATCTTGAAGCGGCTCATCAAATTCACCGCTTCGCGCAGCGTCGCGTCGGGCGAGAGCTTGATGGGATTGAGAATCATCCCGCTCTCGGAACGCTTCACGCGATCGACTTCGGCGGCCTGGCGATCGATGGACATGTTCTTGTGCAACACGCCAATGCCGCCTGCCCGCGCCATCGCGATCGCCATCTCCGATTCGGTCACCGTGTCCATCGCCGCCGCGACCAACGGCACGTTGAGCTCGATGCCGCGCGTGAATCGGGATTTCGTGCTCACGTCGTTCGGATGAACGACGGAATGACGAGGAACGAGGAGGACGTCGTCGAACGTCAGCGCGACATCCCCACGGACCCGCGCGACACCGTGCGGACGCGGGTCATCGAAACGCACCGGCCCGCTGTCCGACTTGGTCGGGCCAGCGGGCCGTGAATTGGATCGAGTCGAGGTTGCCATAGCCAAACGTAGGCGCTTCGCTCGGTCGTGTCTAGCTCCGTCCGATCGCGCGAAGCCGGCGTCTCACGCGCCGAGGGAGGAAGAACGCGGCGGCCGTGAGCACCTGCCGCAGGTTCATCGCTTTGAGGTCCGCCGGATCGCCGGGCCAGTACTGAAGCACCACCTTCCGACCCGCATTGGCGATGAGTCGCTGCAATGCGGTCACGAGCAGGAACACGTCGTCGACTTCACCGAGAAACGGAATGAAGTCCGGAATGAGATCGACGGGCGTGAGGATGTACACGACCGCGGCGGCGACGAGGGCCTTGTCGAGCCCCGCGACCCGGCGATCCGACAGAAGGCCGAACAGCAGGCGAACGTAGTTCGGCAGCTGTCGAATGGTGTCCATCACCGTGCGCTTCGCGCCGGTCCGTGGACGCTCGAGTGGCTCGATGGGCGCCCCGTAGGGCTCTTCCACCCGCGCCGACGAGCGGGCGCGCCGCGCGCCCCGAGCTCCGCGGATGTCCGCCTTGCCTTCACGCACCGTCATGGACGTGCCTCCCCTGTAGCGGGCGGAACGGCGTCAGGTGGACGATCGGCCGGCGCCGGCGCGGCATCCTCCGCCGCCGGTGCTGACGACGTCGTCGTCAGGCTGCTGGCCGCGCCGACGATGTCGTTCGCAACAGACTTGCCAGCGGCTGCGACGCCGCTGAGCACGCCCATCGCCTTGTTCATCAGGTTCATCGTTTCCGAGATCGTCGTCGCCGAGACGCGGCCAGCACGCAGCCGGTCCTCGACCGTCTCGGCAAACCGCTGGAAGACGTTCGCGGACGGATTCTGACGTTCAGCGTACTTCGACTCGAGGAACTCGACGTAGTCGAGCACCTGATAGAGACGCTCGTCCGAAAGCGTGTCGAGCTTCCGGAGGATGCGGTCTCGCAGGAACTGGTTCATGGGTCAGCCTCGCCATCGGGCCCGTTTGCCGCGGGCGTCGATGTGAACATACGAGGCGCTGCCACGGTTGTAGAGTCCCATCCCGCCGACGAGGTCGGGGTGCTCCTGTTCCACCGCGTCGACCGCGCGGGCGATGAGACGCGTATCCGCGGCCGTGATGCGGCCGTCGCCGTTGCCGTCGATCGCGATGTCGGCCGCGTCTCCGTACTGATGACGGCTGTCGCGGGCGGCACGCTGCACACGACGGTTGTAGCTCGGGGTGCGGAAGCCCGAATGGACGTTCAACCCGAACGTCGCATCGCTCGAGTCACCACTGAGCTCGCCGAGCTCCGCGAGCACCAGCTCGATCTTGTCGAGCAGACGCACGTCGAGCGCTGCATAACGCGGCCAGCTTTCCTGGTCGTCATGCGTGACGAAATCAGACAGCCGCAGGTGTTTCGTGATCGGCAGGTCGAGCACATCCTGCTCGATTTCCACGAACCCGGGCGGCGCCGTCCGCTCCCGCGCGCCGAGCCGCTCGGCGACATAGTTCCCGATGCGGTAGCCGTTCAACACGCCCCCGAGCTTCGCCGAGAACGGCACGATCACGGAGAGCGCCGGGCCATCAACGAGCAGCCGCTCCTCGCCGCGAACGAGCGCGAGACGATAGAAGCCCGGCTCCCGCGGCGCCTCGAAGCGGGTCTCGAGCGGCAGCGTCGATTCGAGCGCGAGGGCGTCCACCGAGCCACTGTCGGCGAACGGCACCCAGGCGTACGTCAGCTCGGTGGGATCGCCACGAAGCTCCAGCGGATACGACACGGCCTCGCCGGGGAGCGCGAACAGGACGCGCACCTGACCGCTGCGGCCGAACGCGTTAGGCGATGGAAGCGCGAGCGGACCCGCGCTGTCGACGTCGATCGCGATGCTCCCGCCGCTCTCGATGATCTCGCGGGGAGGTTCGTAGAACTGGATCACACCAATCGCGGCGGCGCCGAACACGGCGAGTGACGCGAGCTGCGATCTCGCCCGGCGGCCGCGCGAACGGGATGTCTCCGGCGTTCGCTCCGTCACGACCGTCCCCAGCGCGCGCGGGCGCCGCGAACATCGATGTGCGCGAACGGGCCGTGGGCCTTGGTTGCCCGGTACAGCGCCGCGCCGCCCACGAGCTCCGGGTGCGCACGCTCCACACGTTCGATCGCTTGCATGATGACGCGAACGTCGCGCGAGTCGACGCGCTTGTCGCGGTTCAGATCATCCATTCGTCCGTTGCCGTCGTTGTCCACGAACACGTCTGCCGCGTCACCGAACTGGTGGCGGCTGTCGCGCGCCCGTCCGCGCCGGAGTCCCTGCGCGTTGTACTGGGGCGTGCGGAAACCAGACATCACCACCATGCGCTCGACACGAACGCCATTTGCGCCGAGATCGTCGATCACCAGCTCGAGCTTGTCCACGAGCTCTTCCCGAAGCACGAGGTACTTGGGCCAGACGTCGCGCTGATCGTGCGTGAGGAAGTCACGCAGCCGGAAGTGCTCGGAGATGAAGAGGTCCTGAGTTTCCGGCGTGACTTCGATGAACCCCTCGGGATTCTCATATGCGTCCGTTCGCGGCCGACGCCGCTCGGATGGCCAGAAGCCGACGCGGTAGTCGCCAAGCCGGCCACCGTTCTTCGCGGTGAACGGAATCAACGAAATGAACGCGAACGGCCGGCCGAGGATGTCCTCGGCGCCGGTGTAGACACCGGGGCGGGTCACCGCACCAGGATCGCCGAAGAGCCGCTCGAACACCGGGAGCGAGAACAGCCGCGATGAGCTGAACAGACGGAAACGCAGCTTGCCGCTGCGCCCGAACAGCGAATCCGGGAAGGCCGCTCGCGTGACTGGCGCCGCGACCGCGGACGCATCCGCGCGTGCGCGCGGGGCGGCCGGCGCCGCCAGCGCGGGCCCAGCGGTCAGAACAGCGGCCGCCGATGCCAGCACGGTGGCGCGCAACCGCGGCGCGCGACGTTTGGTGTAGTGCATTCGAATGCCTCCCTGGCAACCAGACTGGCGGCGCCGCATGGAGCGCCGTCTCACGGCTTTGCGTGCCGGTGAAGGACTCACCAGCGTGCCCTTTTCAAGGAGCCCCCGCAGAGCAACGGGGGGAACTGATAACGTAATTGATTCTATGGGCTTGCCGCCATCAATACAGCCCGAACACGATCCGAATCTCGCCTGGATTCTAACTCACCAGTCAGCGCCACCGGACTCGACGGTCAGTAGATGTACACCGGAGTCCCGACCGGCACCATCTGATACAGCGTCTCGATGTCCTCGTTCCTGAGCCGGACACATCCGTGGCTGACCGACGTCCCTATGCTGTTCGGCTGGTCGGTGCCGTGGAGCGCGTAGCCGTCACCGAGATTGAGACGGTTCGTGCCAAGCACTCCCGTGTACTTCCGCTGCGTCGTGCCGAACGGTGGAATGATGATGTTCCCGTTCGCCACGATCTCGCGACCGTCGCCGACGTCGAACGGCATTTCCTGCCCATCCGCCGCGCGCCGCACAACTTCGTTGCCCACGACAGTGATGCCCGAGCCGTCGGCGAGCTTCAGCGTCTGGCCGCGCACGAGTCGGAGAAGCCCGAGCTTCTTCTTCTTCGCCTGCTCGATGTAATGCCAATCGGGCGGCACCCACACCGGCTCGGTCTCCTTACTCTGGACGACCAGTCGCCCCCTCGGGGTTTCGAACTTCCATTTGTTCCCACCCCCCTTCGCGAGCACCTTGCCGCTTCCCGTCGCCACCTGCGTCGTGAACAGAATCTGATCGCCGTGCTTGTACCAGAGTCTGTGATCTGCGATGCTCACGACGAGGTAGGGCAAACTGTCCGTCGCTTCCGTGCTGTCGACGAGAATCTGCTTCAGCGTGTCGACCGAGGCCCCCATGCGACGCTTGATGTCGGACAACAGGTCGAGGTTGTCGTTGAAGACCATTCTCGACACGTCGCGCTCGTAGCGTGCACTTGCCGTCGATTGAATCAGGAGCACGCTCCCGACGGTGACGACGATCACAATGCCCGTGAGGGCCCACGCCGCCCGTCCGCCGCTCGCGAAGAATCCGCGCCGATCACGCATTCGACATCCTCGACCCTTCAGTAGACATTGTCCGACGGTCGTCGTCCGAGCCGACCTGGAACCCGTGAGAAATGATACGCACCGGGCTGAATCACGTTCCGGAACGATCAGTACAGATACACCGACATTCCCGGCGTGACGTTCGGCGCGATCGCCCGAAGGTCCTGCGCGCGCGCCTTGATCGCACCGGGGAGTATGAACGTCGAGTCGCTCAGCGGCCCTTCCTTCGGCGGGGAATAGATCACGGCACCGCCACTCAACACGATCGCGCCGATGCCGAGCGCCCCCTTCAACGATCGATCGTCGGGAACGGGAAGGCCGCGCTCGACGAACACCCACGCCGGTACTTCCCATCGATCGTTCGCGCCGAGCAGGCGTTCCACCGTGCGGGCGCCGCGCGGCGCGGCGATGCGGATCGTATCGGGCGGGCTGCCAACACGCTTCTCGGGGCCAACTTCGACGGGCATCTCGCGGAGTAGTGCGCCTTCGCGCTCGAGGTACATCACGCCGCTGTCCACCGCGACCGAGAGATGCAGCTCCTTGTCGATGTTCGCCTGCCGCCGCATGAGCTCCAGCGTCACGCGCATGCGACTCTGCTCGTTGGTCATGACCATGTCGGCCTTGCGGCGCTCCATGTCGCTCATCCCCGCGCGCAGACGATCGGTCTCCCGCGCGTACCTGACGCGCTGGTAAATGAGCCACCCGTCGATCGCGACCATCGCAACGACGAGCGCAAGCAAGACCGCCGTAAGGCCGGGGTGCGCCGACCGAAGCGCGCGCCACCCGGACGGCGGTGGTTTGACAGGCGGCGTCACTTCCGAGGCGTGATCGTCTGAAGGTCGAGAATCGGAACGCCAACCAGCTCGCTCTTCCCGGTCCGAACGCGCGCGGTGATGACGACGGTCGTCAGCGTCCCGATGGACTTCGTCGGCTCGAGCAACGCAGGCGGAACGACGAGGTAGAGTAACGCGTTCTCCTCGTCCGGACCGCGCGCGAGCAGATAGGTCTCGTTCGTCCCGAGGTCGCGCCGGAGCGCGTCGGCGGTTTGTCGCGCAAGCACCTGCACCGTCCAGCGCACGACCTTGCCCTTGCTCCCCTGTGGGTCAGCCCGGAGATCTGCCGCGCTGACGCCGGCGCGAATCGAGGTGTCTGCAGGCACGAGATCGCGCTCCGGAACCCACCCTTCGACGCGCACCCGAACCCACCCGCGCTCGCGCGCGAGCGGGATGAGCGCGGTCCCCGGCGCTATGGTCGCGAGCGCGCGCGCGTCGGGCGCGGCGCGGAGCGGGACGCTCGACGTCGGGACGAGCGCGGAGTCCACCAACGGCGCGCTTGCCGCGCCGATCGCCGTGACCGCGGTGAGCGCCACCGGAGCTTGCGCGCCGGACGAGGAAGGTTCGGGCGCGGTGCTCGAAGATCCGGCAAGGATGGCTGCCGCGGGCGCCGGCGCGCGCACGGGCGCTGCCGCAGACCGCGCCGTCACCGGTTCAACGTCACCGGCGCTGGACTTCGCTTCGACACGTGGCCGGCTGCTCGCGAGCGTCCGCGCCGGCGGGTCCTTCGCGGCCACTCTCGCGGGGGCGGCCAACAGGCTCCGCCGCACCCAGCCGGTCCGCGACACGCTCACCCAGCCCGTCGGGGCAGCTCCCTTTCCGATCGTCACGGTGGTTCCCGACTCGAGCGAGGCCACCGAGCGCGCACTGCCTACACCGCGCGACCGGACGATCGCGTCGCGACTCCCAACGCGCGGCGTCGCGGCCCCGCGCTGGCCCGAGAGGCGGGCGCGCTCGACGAAGCCGTTCACCGACACACGGGCGAACGGCCCGCGCGTCTCGAGCACGCGAACTTCCGCGCCTTCGCGCACTGATCCAATCGCGCGCCCGTTCGGTGCGGACAGTATCGTGGCGGCCGATTTCACGACCTGAGCCTGCGCTCCGGCGGTCGCTGCAGTGCCGAAGAACAGGCTCGAGGCAAAAAGCAATCGGGCCGCGCGGACGGTCCGCGCGCTCGTGTTGGCTGGCATTTCGATGAGTCGGAAGACAGGGCGCATCGCTGGTTGGTCCATGTGTGCCCGAATACATTCAACCGGCAGTGAGCCACGGGGAGCGGTAGCGCATCCCGAGGAATCTTCCGGTAAACGTATTCCAGAAAAAGCGTATCGATGGCGAACGACGAACGACGACCGGTCGTCCTCGTGGTGCTGGACGGGTGGGGGTATCGGGAGGAGCGCGAAGGCAACGCCATCCGAATGGCCCAAGTCCCGACCTGGGACCGACTCTGGTCTCGCGCGCCGCGCACGCTTCTCAACGCGTCGGAGCTAGCCGTTGGACTGCCCGAAGGGCAGATGGGAAACAGCGAGGTTGGCCACCTCAACCTCGGTGCCGGACGGGTCGTGATGCAGGACCTCGTCCGGATAGACCTGGGGGTCCGTGACGGGTCCTTTTTCCGGATTCCCGCGTTCACGGACGTCTGTGCCCACGTTCGGCGCACCGGTGGCACCCTCCACCTCATGGGGCTCATAGGCGACGGCGGCGTCCACGCGATCGACCGCCACCTGGTTGCCCTGTTCGACCTCGCCGAGCGCGAGCGAGTTCCCCGCACGGCCGTGCACGCGCTTCTGGACGGGCGCGACACGCTGCCGAAATCCGCGCTCGGCTATATGCGCCAGCTCGTGAGCCGGTCAGCGGGCCGAGCCGTCGTCGCGAGCCTTGGCGGGCGGTACTTCGGTATGGACCGGGACCGACGCTGGGATCGAACGCAGCTCTGGTACGACGCTGCCGTTCTCGGGATTGGGCCACAGGTCTCCGACCCGGTGGAGGCGATCGCGGCAGCGTACGAGCGCGGCGAGACAGACGAGTTCATCAAGCCGCTGGTCGTTGCCACAGACGACGCCGACCCGGTCGCTCCGTTCCGCGCCGAAGACGCTCTCATCTGCTTCAACTTCCGGTCGGACCGCATGCGGCAGATGGTCCGCGCGCTCACGGTCGATGGCTTCGACGGCTTCCCGACTCGTCACCCTCGAATTCCGGTCGCGACGATGACGTCGTACGACCAGACGTTCACTGTGCCCGTCGCATATCCGCCGCAGTCGATGGCCCGCATCGTCGCCGAGGTGCTCGCCGAGAACGGCCGAACGTCGCTTCGGACCGCGGAAACGGAGAAGTACGCGCACGTGACCTATTTCTTCAACGGCGGTATCGAGGTCCCGTATGCCGGAGAAGAACGGATTCTCGTCCCGAGCCAGAAGGTCGCCACCTACGACCTGATGCCGGAAATGAGTGCGCCGGGTATCACCGACGTGCTGTGCAACGCCATCGAGACACGCTCGCACGACTTCGTGCTCTGCAACTACGCGAACGGCGACATGGTGGGGCACACGGGCTCGATCCCCGCGGTCCTCAAGGCTGTCGAGACGGTGGACGCGTGTCTCGCACGTGTCGTCGCCTCCGCGGAACGCGCTGGTGCTCGCCTCCTGATCACGGCCGATCACGGGAACTGCGAGCAGATGATCGATCCAGCGACGGGGGGACCGCACACGGCGCATACAACCAATCCCGTCCCGTTCCTCGTCGTGGATCCTCACGGGAGCGACGAGGGGCTTCGCGACGGTGGAGCACTTTGCGACGTCGGACCAACGATTCTCCGGATGCTCGGCATCGAGCAGCCGGAGGAGATGACAGGCACTGACCTCAGACTGACTGGAGTGAACGCGTGAACGTTCGGAAGTGGTTCGTGGGACTATCGAGTGTCGCGATCGGGGCACCGCTGTCGACGGCGGCGGCGCAGGTGGGCCACCTCCCTCAGCGCAGCCCGTACGCGGATCTCGAGTTCAGGCAGGAAGCCACGCTGTTCGCGGGCTACTACGAGGCCGGCACCGACGTCGTCGGCGTAGCGCCGAAGAGCGGCCCGATGGTCGGCATGCGCTACGAGCTGCGGCTCGGTGGACCCGCCCTGCTGACGTCGAAGTTCGCGTACGTGTCGTCGCAGCGGGATGTGATCGATCCGCGCCGGCCCGCCGCGACTCGCATCGTCGAAGCCGACGCGTCGTGGCCGCTCTACATGGCCGATGTCGGCATCGCACTCAACCTCACCGGTCAACGCAGCTTTCACCGGCTCGTGCCGTTCGTGAACGGCGGCATTGGCGTCGCGACCGATTTCAAGGGCGGAGGCGACGTCGGCGCGTGGCGATTCGGCACCCCGTTTGCACTTTCCGTCGGTGGCGGGATCAAGTGGGTGCCCGCGGGGAATCTGCAGACCCGGATCGACGTCACGAGCCAGCTCTACCAGATCAAGTACCCGAACTCGTACTACACGACGGCGAGCGACGGCACCGCGGCTCTGTCGCTCGACGAGTCCCGAAGCGACTGGACGAGCAACATCGGCATCTCGCTCGGGATCACGTACTCCTTCTTCCGATAGCGGCGCCTGCGTGGCGGGCCCGCGGACAACGGGCCAGCAACGAGGTGAGCGATGGCGCACGACTTTGAGAACACGGATGACCTCGAGGACCTGAGCGATCGGGAGATCCGGGGACTCGTCCGCGACCGGCTCGCGGAGCATCGCGGCATCGACATCAACGACATCGAGGTGCACGTCGTGAATGGCGTCGTGCAACTCGCGGGTCGGGTCGGGACGGAAGCTGAGCGGCGCGTCGCCGAGCACGTGGTGACGGACGTGATTGGCATTCCCGAGGTAGACAATCAGATCGTGGTGGATGCTCTCCGCCGCGCCGAGAGCCCGGAAGCGGTGGACGATCATCTCGCCGACGAGGAAGATCGCGCGGGCCTCTTGTTGGGCGATCGGCCGGTCCCGCTCAGCCCGGAGGCGGAGCACCTCGAGGAGGACCTCGACTCTCGCCTGTTCGGCACGATGGACGTCGGCAACGCGATCGAGAGTGGGACGGCGTGGACCCCGCCGGACTCGCCGACGCCCGAGGGTCTCTCGGGGACCGATGCGACGCCGCCGGAGTACGACGAGGATCAGTAGGAGGGACTACCCACCAGGGGAACGACGTTAGGCATCGGACCGGCCACGTCAAGTCCCGTTCGCGCGACTACCACGCCGGCGGTGTACCGACCGGGGATGCGTCGCAGAATGCGCAGCGCAGAATCTGCAGAGTCGACGCCACGAACCGCCCACCCCGACCACCCCGGCGGCAGCGACCTGAAGTGATTGAGGGACCGTCCCGGACGGTAGCGCGCACGGGCGGTTCCCATCGTTGATAGCGAGCTCGCTTCCGCCTACGGAGCGCCAAGGCGCGATTCACTCTCCCGTCTGCGTTCACCTGCGTCGCGCCGTCAGGCGCGGTTCTGCGAACTCTGCGTCGCAGTCCGTATCGGCGCGTCGCAAGCGTAGCGGCGGCGCCGATCCACCGTGTCAGCCGAGCGCTTCTGCGTAGCTGGCGTAATCGGCTGAATCGGCGTTAGGTCCTGCTCTCACCAGCGGTATGCACGCGACCGAGCGGCGCAAGGCCGACAGCCGGATTCCCGATTCCCGATCCCGATTCCCTGTGACAGAGTCCGATACCATTGGCGGGTGCGGTTCGCCGGACGGGCATCGACGCTCTGGGGAATGCGGATTCAGCGGATCAGCCGGATGAAACGGATCGCGTTGTGAACGGGTGGCGCCGTCACGCCAGCCAACGAGGAGCGTGACGGCCTTCCGGGACGTTGGGCGTCCCGAGGGTGTTCCCCCTTTCGATCTCGCGGAGCGCGAGGACCCGTCCGGGCTCGCACCGATCCGATCAATCCGTTTCATCCGCTACATCCGCATACCCTCGAGCGTTGATGTCACCGGGGCGAGGGTCGCGACGCGACGAGGCGCGGTCGCAGCAACTCCCCGATTCCCGATTCCCCACACTTGCCAGCGGTGGCGCGGGGGAAAGATTTGTCCTCATGAGTGAGGACGCCCCCAACGCAACCGAGAACCGGCTCGACGCCGTTGAAGAGAGCGCGGTCTGGCTCGAGCTCAACGGCGCGCCTGCCGTGACCTGGATGTGCACCCCCGAGCGGCTCGACGAGCTCGTCGTCGGGTGGCTCTTCGGCGAGGGCTACATCGACCGCGCGAGCGATCTCGTGCGCATGCGGCCGTGCACATCCGAGCTCGGGTTCTGGGTCGAAGTGCCTTCCGACAAGTACGACACCGTCGAGCGCGCGGAGCGGCGGCGCGTGCTCGCCTCGGGGTGCGGGGCCGTGACGACGATCCTCGGCTCCATGAGCGACGTGCCGAGGCGGCGCGGAACATATCCGGCGCTCGACACACCGAGGCTGCGCCTGCTGTTCAAGACGCTGTTCGCGCGCGGGGAACGCTACAAGGACACCGGCGGCATCCACGCGGCCGCGCTCACGGACGGGACGGATATCCTCTACCACGCCGAGGACATCGGACGCCACAACGCAGTCGACAAGGTGCTCGGCGCGGCCGTCCTCGACGATCGCTCACCGGAGGATCTGATCCTGCTCGTGACGGGGCGCATCTCGGGCGAGCTCGCGTTCAAGGCCGCTCGCGCGAAGATCGCCGTGGTCGCGACGCCGTCGATTCCGTCCACCATTGCGGTGGACATCGCGAAAGCCGCGGGGATGCTGCTCGTCGGGCGCGCGGTGAGCGGCAAGCCGCAAATGCACGGATAGTGGACACCGGCGCGGAGTCGGCAACCGAGGGTCGCGTCACCGGCGCCATTCTCGCGGGCGGGCGCTCGACTCGTTATGGCGGCGCGCCGAAAGGGCTGGAGCGGGTGAATGGACGCCGGATCATCGACCGCGTGCGTGATGCGCTCGAGCCGGTCGTCGACGACCTTCTCCTCATCGCCAACGATCCGGACGCTCAGCGCTGGCTTCCCGACGTGCGCTGCGAGAGCGATGTGCTGCGAGACGTCGGCAGCGTCGCGGGAATTCACGCCGCGCTCGTCCACGCACGCGTGCCGGTCATCGTCGTCGCGTGGGACATGCCGTTCGTCCCGACGGCACTGCTGCAGGCGTTGCGCGACGCGGGGAGACCGGCCGACGCGGCCGTCGCGGAGAGTGATTCCCGCCGCGGTGTCGAGCCGCTCTGCGCGTACTATACGCCGGCGTGTGCGAGCGCGATCGAGCGTCGCGTCGCTGCCGGAGACCGGCGCGTCGTCGCGTTCTACGACGACGTACGCGTCGCGCGAGTTCCGGCCGAGCAGGTCGCGCGGTATGGTGACCCTGCCCTGCTCTTCATGAACGTCAATACACCCGAGGAACGCGTCCTCGCGGAGGCGCATGCGGCAGCCGCCGATGGTGGCCGTTATCGGCAAGAAGCATAGTGGCAAGACGACGCTCACCGTGCGCCTCGCCGCCGAGTTGCATCGGCGCGGGCACAGGGTGATGACCATCAAGCACGGCTCGCACACGTTCAACATCGATCCGGCGACGACCGACACGTACCGCCACTACCACGAGGGCAACGCGGAGCGCGTCGCCATGGCGGCGCCGGACAAGTTCGCGTTGATCGTACGGTGGGGCGCGGAGGAGACGCCGGAGACAATCGCCGCTCGTCACATGAGCGACGCGGACATCGTGATCTGCGAAGGGTTCAAGCGATCGCGCCTCCCGAAGATCGAGGTGTTTCGCCGTGCGGCGCACACAACGCCACTCTACGACCCGGCAGACGTCGCCTCGCGCCACTATCTTGCGCTCGTCACCGACGGACCGGTGCCCGCGGCGGTCGTGCCGGTGATTCGACTCGACGACGCGACCTGGCTCGACGCCCTTGCCGCGTTGGTCGAGGATCGCATCATGGGGGGAGCCGACCGGCGGCCGGGCGCTTGACCGGTCGCGTGGGAGCACGACGCAGTGCCACGACGCAATCGGAGATCGGCATGACGGGAACGCAGTCGGCAGCGGCGACGACGGCAGGGCTTCGGAGCGGTCGCCACCACCGCTGGCCGCTGGCGCTGCTGGCGTTAGGCGCTGTCGCACTCCACGGGTGTGCGTCTGCCGGGATGGGCCGCGGCGCCCCGGTGGGAACGCGGGCCGAGCTCCGGCACGCGATCGACTCGATGGTCGCGATGCCGAAGTTCAGCAACGCGCACTGGGGCATTCTGATCGTCGACCCCGAGCGCGGCGACACGCTCTACTCGCGCAACGCCGGCAAGCTGTTCATGCCGGCGTCGAATCAGAAGATCGTCACCGGCGCGGTCGCGCTGACGCAGCTTGGTCCCGACTTCCAGTTCGAGACCGCGTTCGCGGCTCGCGGCACCGTCGAAGGTGGCGTGCTGCGCGGCGACCTCGTCGTCCTGGGGAATGGCGACCCGAGCATGAGCAACCGCATGCGAGGCGGCGACGTCATGGCCGCGATGCGCGCGATCCCCGATTCGCTCCGCGCGCACGGCGTGCGCTACGTGTCCGGCCGACTTCAGCGCGGCGGGGACGTGTTCCCCGACGCGATGCACGGCTTCGGGTGGGGTTGGGATGACTTCGACGCGGCCTACTCCGCCGGTGTAGACGAGCTGTTCTTCAACGAAGGGATGTTCACGGTCACGCTGCGGGCCGGGACACGCGACGGCTCGCGGGTATCGGCGAGCGTGCGCCCGGACATCGGGTTCCCCGGATTGCGGTCGCTCGTGACGACCGTGCGGAGGCCAGACTCGACTCGAAACGCAGACACCAGCGCGAGCCTGCCGCGACTTCCTGGACCGTCGGCATCGATGGACAGCCTGAGCAACGTCGTGACCGTCACCGGGCAGATGTACACCGGCGACTCCGCCACGGTCGATGTGGCCTATCGCGATCCGGGGTTGGCGTATCTCCACGCGCTGCGGAAGACGTTGAGCGATCAAGCGCTCACGGTCGAAGGTGGGCTCGACCCCCGCTTCCCGCGCGACACGGCGGCACAGCTCGACACGTTGTTCGTGCTGAAATCGCTGCCCCTCCGTGACGTGCTCGCCGCGCTCGAGAAGCCGTCGCAGAACCAGATTGCGGAGATCCTGCTCAAGACGTTGGGACTGCGCGGCACCGGGGTCGGAACGGCGGACAGCGGGCGCGCCGTCGTCGAGCGTCAGCTCGCAACGTGGGGGATCGCGCCGACATCGTTCGCGGTGCGTGACGGCAGCGGGCTCTCACGTCACAACTACATCGCGCCCGACGCGATCGTTCGCATCCTCGACACCATGCGCAAGAGCGATCACGCGGCCGTGTTCCGCACATCGCTTCCGGTCGCCGGCGTCGACGGCACGATCCGAAATCGCATGCGCGATACGCCGGCTGCCGGAAACGTGCACGCCAAGACCGGGTCGGTAGACAAGGCGCGGTCGCTCTCCGGGTATGTCACCTCCGCCGACGGGCGGCTGCTGATCTTCAGCCTGCTGTGCAACAACTTCACGACGCCGTCGCGCGAAGTGGAACAGGTAGCTGACGCGATCGCAATTCGCCTCGCCGGACTGCGCGTACGCTGATGCTCTCGGTTCCCGAAGCAAGCGCGCGCATCCTCGAGCATATCGAGCCGCTGTCCACGGAGCGCCTACCGCTGCTCGACTCTCTCGGCCGCGTGCTCGCGGAATCGGTGCGCGCCCCGATGACGTTGCCCGCCTGGGACAATTCGGCGATGGACGGCTATGCCGTTCGCGCGTCCGACATCGACGCCGCGTCGCAGGAGCGTCCGGTTCGTCTCCGCGTTCTCGAGACCGTCGCGGCCGGCGCGTTTCCGACTCACCGCGTGAGCGACGGCGAGGCGATTCGCATCATGACCGGGGCTCCGCTGCCCGAGGGCGCGGACACGGTGGTGCGTGTCGAGGACACTGACGCCGGAACGAATGACGTTCTCGTGCGCGATGCGCGCGACGCGCGCCGCAACATTCGCCCGCGCGGCGAGGACTTTCACGAGGGCGATCCAGTCGTGGACGCCGGGACGGTGCTCGGCGCCGCACAGATCGGCGTGCTCGCGTCGGTGGGCCGAACGACGGTCGACGTCTATCGGCGTCCGCGCGTCGCCATCCTCGGGTCCGGCGACGAGCTGGTCGATCTCGATCGATTTCATGAAGTGCTCGCCGGCCGGAAGATCGTCTCTTCGAACGGCTACACGCTGCACGCGCTCGTCCGTGACGCCGGCGGTGAGCCGGTGAACCTCGGCATCGCGCGCGACGACCCGGTCTCGCTCCGCGATCACCTCGCGAGGTCGGACGGGTGCGATCTGCTGATCACGTCGGCCGGAGTGTCCGTGGGTGAATTCGACTACACGCGGGAAGTCGTGTCGGCGTTAGGTGCCGAGCTGAAGTTCTGGCGGGTGCGAATGCGTCCGGGGGCACCACTCGGTTTCGGCATTCTTGGCGGGATGCCGTGGATCGGGCTGCCTGGAAACCCGGTGTCGGCGATGGTCACGTTCGAGCTGTTCGTACGGCCGGTGGTGCGACGGATGCTCGGACACACGCGCCTGTTTCGTCGTCCGGTCGCCGTGATTCTCGAGGAGCCGGTGCACATCGGCGCGCGGCTCACGCATTTCCTGCGATGCGTGGTGACGACGCGCGACGACGGCGTCGTGACCGCCAGGCTCACGGGACCGCAGGGCTCGGGTATTCTGACGTCGATGTCGCGCGCAAACGCGTTGCTCGTCGTCCCGGAGGATCGCCCGCGTGTCGAGGCTGGGGAGCGGCTCAACGCGCTGCCCCTTGGCGGGGAAGCCGCGCTCTCTGCAACATTCGCGTTATGATCGTGCCGGCGACTCCGACGCTCTCGGCGGAAGCGACTGCCGTCGTGCAGCAAACGCTCGAGACGCTGCGCTCCGAGTTCGACATCACGACCACCGATGTCCCGCTCGCGGGCCGGGTCGTGACGATGTATCACCCGCGGAACGCCGATGCGCTCATCAGTGAGGAGGCGTTCGCGGAGGACGAACGGCTGCCGTACTGGGCCGACATCTGGCCCGCGGCACGCACCCTTGCCGAGCACATCGTTCGCATGACGCCAGCCGATCGTCGCATGCTGGAGCTCGGGTGTGGCGTCGGGCTCGCATCGGTGGCGGCCGCGATCGCCGGTTTCGAGGTGACGGCCACTGACTACTACGACGACGCGCTCCGCTTCACGGCGCTCAACGTGCTGGCGAATACCGGCGCGCTCATCGCGACGCAGTCGGCGGACTGGCGACGGTTTCCGCACGATCTCGGCCGGTTCGACCTCGTGGTTGCGTCCGACGTGCTCTACGAGCGTGAGTACGCGGAGCTGATCGCCGCCGTCATCGACCGAACGATGACCGGGCGAGGGACTGCGATCGTCGCGGATCCGGGCCGGCTCGCTGCCCCAGAGTTCGTGGAGAAGGCAGGCGACCGCGGAATGATCGTTGGCGTCGCGGAGCGCGTGCCTTACGAGGAACCGGGGATCAAGCAGACGATCGACATCTACGAGATCCGACGTCGCTAGCTCGACAGGAGACTGGCCATGTCGGGACGGGTCAGTCGCGCGGCGCCGGCTCGACATCAGCCGACGACCAGGAAACGAGTCGTCAGTTGCCAGTAGACGGTAATCAGTCCTGAGTTGGCCGGCCTCGCGCGACCCGCGTCGAGCTTCCTCCTTCCGCGTATCTTGCACGGAAGGTCCATGGCTGACACTTGCCATGCCGCCGGCGTGTAGTGCGGCGGTCACCACATGACGTCTGCGACGAAAGTCACACGACCGGGGCTGGCCTCGAGACCCAGCGGTCGGCTGATTACTCGTGTCTGCCGTAGGGCGTCAACCTCAGAAGCTATCGACATCGGACACCCGGGCCCGGGCGTCCGTTCGTCGCCGCCGACACCTCGTCTCCCCGTTTCCACTTCGTGCCCATCAGCTTCAAGTACGGCGCCGAAGCGCTCGCGCTGCTCGGTATCGCGTACGGCCTGATCAAGTGGATTGGCCGGAGCCTACGGTCTCTGGTCTCCGATACGTCGGCGGAGCGAAGCCGATTGGATGCGTTAGGCGCATCCATGCCCGGGGTGAGCACCGACGCGCTCGTTCGGCAGGGTATCGTGACCGCGAAGCAACTCCAGGGCATGAGTGCGCGCGAGCGGGCGTTTCTGATCGCGAGCACCGGCGAGCGACTGGGCGTGCCGACCAGTCCGGCGCCCGCCAAGGCGGCGCCTTCACGGCCGGCGCCGCCTCGCCCGACGCCAACGCAGGCGCGCGCGGTGACACCGTCCGCTCCACGGTTGCACCTCATCACGCCGTCGCGGCCGCCCCTTGGCGTCGCGGTTCACTGCCCCGGCTGCGGCGCTCCGCTCGACCGGGACGCGCTCCAGCGCTTCGGGGCGACGAGCTGCGCGCGCTGCAAGCGACCGGTCTCGGCGCACCTGCAGCGCGGGCGACTCACGATCATCATCGAGGAGACGCCGGAGGAAGCCGAGCATCGGCGACGGCTGGAATCCCGATAGACGAGAGCGCTGGGGCTACACCACTGCCGCGAGCTTCTCGAAGCAGCCCACCCAGCCGTGACGATGGCCGGCGCGCTCCTCTTCCGTCACCAGGCCTTCGTGGCGGAGGACCACCTCGGTCTCGACGCCGCGCTCGTGGAATTCCACCGTGACTATCGACTCGCTCTTCCGCGTGCCTGTTTGCCACGCCCACGTGATGACGAGGCGCTTCGGCGCATCGATCTCGCGATACTCGCCGCCGACACGGTGGAGGTTCCCGTCGTTGCCGCGCATCTCGATCAGGTAGCGCCCGCCTACCCGGAAGTCGACGGAGGCGCGCTGGACCTCGGCGTTCTCCGGCGCGTGCCACTGCTTCAGCGCTTCGGCCGTCGTCCACGCGTCGAAGACGCGCTGCCGCGACGCGGCGAACGTGCGGCGGACTTCGAGCGTCGTGACAGCTGGCCCGGTCGCGATGGTGGCGTTAGGCATGCGGGATCCTCCTCGGTGAGAGTGGCGTCGAGATACGTGGCGAGACGATCGAAGCTCGCCTCCCAGAAGCTCCGGTAACGGTCGATCCAGCTCGCGGCATCACGCAACGGCGCCGCCACGAGGTGGCAGCGCCTGACGCGCCCCTCGCGGCGCACGGTCGCGAGGCCGGCACGTTCGAGCACGCGGAGATGCTTGGAGACGCCGGGCAGCGTCATGTCGAAGCCGTCGGCGATCTCCTTGATCGTGCGATCACCACGGGCGAGCTGGGCGAGAATCGCGCGTCGGGTGCTGT
>Ga0075420_100001156_pt1 | contig 22135 bp, 21 predicted proteins | sample SoiMetdeltSBSDD4_FD_75296 | JGI IMG/M metagenome (GOLD analysis project Ga0075420, IMG submission 75296) | Bulk soil microbial communities from a Populus tree surrounding site in Tennessee, USA - Soil MetaG P. deltoides SBSDD4 | ecosystem: Environmental > Terrestrial > Soil > Tree plantation...
TTCAGCTTCAGTTCACGGAAGCGCATCTTGAGCGCGTCGTAGATCAGGAAGCGACCGATCAGCGGCTCACCGATCCCGGTGATCAACTTGATGCTTTCGGTAGCCTGAATCACACCGATGATGCCCGGCAACACACCGAGCACGCCGCCTTCGGCGCAGCTCGGGACCAGTCCGGGTGGCGGCGGCTCGGGATAGAGGCAGCGGTAGCACGGCCCGTCCTTGGTGCCGAACACCGACGCCTGCCCCTCGAAGCGGAAGATGCTGCCGTATGCGTTGGGAATGCCGGAGAGCACGCACGCATCGTTCACGAGATACCGCGTCGGGAAGTTGTCGGTCCCGTCGAGGATCACGTCGTAGCCCTTGAACAAGCGCATGGCGTTCTCGGACGACAACGCTTCTTCGTAGGTTTCGACCTGCACGTGCGGGTTCAACGCGACAATCTTGCTCTTCGCCGACTCGAGCTTCGTGCGTCCGACGTCCTGGGTCGTGTGCAGCAGCTGACGCTGCAGGTTGCTGAAATCGACGACGTCGAAGTCGACGATGCCGAGACGCCCGATGCCGGCCGCGGCGAGATACATCGCCGCGGGCGAGCCCAGACCGCCAGCACCGATGCACAACACGCTTCCTGCTTTCAGCTTGCGCTGACCGTCCATTCCCACTTCCGGCATGATCAAGTGCCGGCTGTAACGCTTGATTTCCTCGGGCGTGAGATCCGGGGTTTGGCGGCTGTGAACACCCGCCTCTACGGGCGCCGTCGTGGGCGCCCCGCCCGCCACCGAGGGGACAATACTCAGCGTGTCGCCGGATTTCACCGGCGTCGCTTCCTTCTGCAGGTAGCGAATGTCCTCGTCGTTCAGATAGACGTTCACGAAGTTCCGGAGCTTGCCGTTGTCGGCATAGAGATGCTTGCGCAGACCTTCGTAGCGAGTCGTCAGATCAGCGAGCAGTTCGCCAACCGTGGCACCACTGACCTCGACGGATTCCTTCTTATCCGTGAACGGACGAAGCGGCGTCGGGATGTTGATTGTGTTCGGCATGAGTGAGGCTTTCCTCGTCGAAGGCAGAGCGATCCTCGCGCAATCGCCAGGACGTCATGTCCTCGGGCGTGCCGGCGCGGACGGCAACGATGATGTAGGAAAAGAACGGCAACGCGTGATCGAGATCGTACTGCGACGGCCTGGCCGGATGATCGGGATGAGAGTGATAGAACCCGAGCAACTCTCCACCCAATTCCCGCGCCCGTTTCTCGCACTGCAAATAGTCGCGATCGCTCACGCGGAAACGGCGGCGCGGTCCCTCATCGGTGACGTTCGGCAGGGCCAGCGTGTGCGTCACGACACCGTCGCGCCCGATCAGCGCGCCACAGCATTCGTTCGGATAGGTTTCGACGCCGTGGGCGCGAATGGCCTTGGCCACTCCAGCCTGAAGCGACAAGGCCATCAGCTCGCCTCCTCGTCGTCTTCGTCCCACAGACGCTCGGACAAGTACTTCTCGCCGCCGTCGCAGAACACCACCACGATGACCGCGTCGGAGGTCTGCCGCGCGACGTGCAGCGCTCCGGCGAGATTCGCACCGCTCGAGATGCCCACGAACAGTCCCTGCCTGGCGAGACGACGCGTCAGGCTGAAGGCATCTTCGGTACTGATTCCGAGGTCCTCGTCGGCAAGCGCCGAATCGTAGATGCCCGGCACGATGGCCGTCGCCATGTGCTTCAACCCCTCGAGTGCGTGCAGTGGTGAATCAGGTTGCACGGAGATCAATCGGATGCCCGGGTTGTACTCGCGGAGCCGCCGGCCCACACCGACGAATGTGCCGCTCGTGCCAAGACCAGCCACAAAATGCGTGAGACGGCCGCCGGTCTGCTCGATCAATTCCGGCGCGGTCGTGTCGTAATGCGCGCGCCAGTTTCCAGGATTGTTGTACTGATCCGGATAAAAGTAGAGTCCGGGGCTCTCTTCGTACATCTGTTTGACGCGGATGATCGCGCCATCGGATCCCTGCATCGGATCAGTGAAGATGACCTCGGCGCCGAACGCCTTGAGGATTCGCTTCCGTTCCGGCGTGACGTTCTCGGGCACGCAGAGCCGCACGCGGTAGCCCCTGGCTGCCCCGATCATCGCGTAGGCAATGCCGGTGTTCCCGGATGTGGCGTCGAGAATGATCTTGTCCCGGGTCAGAGCGCCGGATCGTTCACCGTCGGCGATCATTCGGGCTGCCGCCCGATCCTTGACCGAGCCGCCAGGATTCTTCCATTCCGCCTTCGCGTAAAGCTCGACATTGCGAAGGCCCTCTTCGAACCCCGACAGGCGGATCAGGGGCGTATTGCCAATCAAATCAACGATGGACGGGGCGGTACGCAGGAACCCTGGAGAGGCGACTGGCATATCCGACTGCTTCAGTCCGGAATTATAGCTTGGTTGATGGGTGGTTCGTGGTTGGTGGTTGGTGGTTCGTGGTTTCGTGGTTGGTTCTAAACCACTAACCACCAACCACTAACCACGTCCATCGGCTACTTTACAGGCATCGCAGAGAACCCGGGCCGCCCAGTCGAACACGGTGTGGCCACAGACCTGGGAGCGCAGGGCGCGCATGCGCCGCTCGGCTTCGCCCGGGCCCATTGACAGCGCCGCGTGCAGCGTCTCGGCGAACTCGTCCGGCGCGAATGGGTTCACCTGCAGCGCGTCGGACAGCTCGCGTGCGGCGCCGGCAAACTTCGACAACAGCAGCACGCCGCGGTTGTCGGTGCGGGACGCGACGAACTCCTTCGCCACCAGGTTCATGCCGTCGTGCAGCGACGAGACGACGCAGACGTCGGTCGCTCGATACAGTGCGGCCACGTCATGCGGCGTGTGGTATTCGCGCCGGTAGACGATCGGGATCCAGCCAGGCATGCCGTGCCGGGCGTTGATCTTGTCCACCAGCTCGCCCACCTCACGGCTCAAGTCCCGGTATCGATCGATCCGATCGCGCGTTGGTGACCCGACCTGCACCAGCACGACTCGCCCACGCCACTCGGGGTATCTCTCGAGGAACCGGTCGAACGCAAGGAGCCGATCGGGAATGCCTTTGGTGTAATCGAGCCGATCCACGCCCATGACGATGCGTCGATCGCCGACGTCCAGCCGTCGCCTGGTCGCCGCCACTTCGCGCAACCAGGCCGGGCCGGGAGCGGTTCCGTTCCATGTGGACGGATCGATGCTGATCGGATACGGCCGAATGGCGGTACGGTGACCGCGGCAGTACACCGAGAACGTCTCCTGATCGATCCGCGCTTCCATCGTTCGATCGACCGTCTCGAGGAAGTTGTTGCAGTGGTACTGCAAGTGAAAACCAAGCAGATCGTTGCCGAGGAGGCCGTCGAGGACTTCGCTCTGCCACGGCAGGATCCGGAACGCCTCGGGGTTCGGCCACGGAATGTGCCAGAACTGGCAGACGACTGCGTCGGGCCGCTCCGCTTTCACGAATCGCGGCAGCAGCGCGTAGTGGTAGTCCTGGACGAAGACGATGGCGCGCGTCCCGGCAATCTCCTCGAGGACGACGTCGGCGAACCGACGATTGACGGCCACGTACTGGCGCCAGTCTCCCTGATTGAAGATCGGCCGCGCATACGCGATGTGACACAGCGGCCACAGCGCGTTGTTCGATAGGCCGTAGTAGTACCCGGTCTCCTCCTGCGGTTTCAGCCAGACGCGGCGCAGCGAGTACTTCGGTTTGTCGGGAGGAACCGCGAGCCGCCCCGACGGATCGGACGCCTCGAGGTCGCCACTGCCGTTCCCATGCGCGACCCACGTTCCGCCACAGGCTTGCATGACGGGATCGAGCGCGGTCACGAGTCCGCTTGCCGGCTGCTTCCAGTCGATCCGCACCTTCTCGCCTTGACCGAGAACCCAGCGCTTCAAACCCTTTCGCTCGGTGACGCGTTTCTCGTGCACATATGGCTGTCGATTCGCCACCACGACGAGCTTGGTGTCGCGAAGCCGATCAGCCATCGTGCGCACGAGGTCAGCAGACGTCATCGCCGGTCCTCCTTTTGGTGCCCGTTGCTGGTCGTCACGCCCGACAGGACTGCTGCCACATCAGCTGGAGAATTCAATCGCAGACGCGCGCGTGACGGACGCTCCCCGACAACGACGGTCAGCCCATCGCGCACGGCGCGAAACGCCTCCTCGTCCGTCACATCATCGCCAAAGAAGATGCACCACGCCTTCTGCCGCACACGGGTCTCGATGTCTTCGACGATCCAGCGCACCGCATCGCCTTTGGTCCACGGGATATTGGGCAAGAGCTCGACGGCCTCATTGGCTTCGAGCAATTTGAGGGCGCCTGAATCGAGCCACGGCCGTGCAGCGTCGATGGCGGAGTGCAGAACGTGCTGGCGACTGGCCGCGTCGACCCCGCGCACGTGCACCGTGAGCGACACGCCCTTGTGCTCCAGCCTCACACCGGTAACGGCGCCAATCGCATCGGTGATCGCCTCGGCGACTCGATCGGAGATCTCTCGTGATTCGACGAGGTCGGGATGACGCCAATCGTGGTTCCCGTGGCGAATCTCGAGTCCGTGAAGGCCGGCGAGATAGACATGGGCCGGCAGCTGGGTCCGGCGGTGCAGATCGTCCAGGCGCCGTCCACTCACTAACCCGACCGTCACATCGTCGCGCGACGCGAGCGTTTCGAGCGCGTGCCTCGTCTCCTCGCTCAATCGCGGAGTCGATGGATCCACGTCGAAAGACGCGAGCGTTCCGTCAAAATCCGACAGCACCACCAGACGCGCTCGGGGCGGGCGCGCGTCGATCGCCGCCAGCACATCGGGCACCATGCTCGGATCGTAGTCACTCAGCCAATTCACGCAACCTCGACCGTACAGATCTGAACCGCGACGGCGGTCCCGGCCTCCGAGCATACTCAGGAAAGATGCCGGTTCCGCCATCGGGTCATTCCTGTATTTCGGCCGGTAGCCGGTAGGCGATGAGGGTTAGTGCACGATACCGCGGCGTGCGGCATAGCGCACGACCTCTGCCGTGTTGCGAAGGCCGAGCTTCTGTAGCAGATGCGTCCGATGCGTCTCGACCGTGGCCGGGCTGATCGACAGCACGTCGGCGATCTCTTTGCTGCTCTTTCCTTCAGCCACCAGCTGCAGCACTTCACGCTCGCGTTCCGACAGCGCGTCGTAGCGATCCGTGATGCCGCGTTCGGAGAGACTTTTGACGTAGTCGTCGAACACGACCTGCGCGACGGCCGGACTGAAGAATGTTTTCCCGGCAGCGACGGCGGCAATCGCCGCAATCAGCTCGGACCCGGCGGACTCCTTCAGCAGATAACCGCGTGCACCGGCCTGGACCGCTTGGGTGACGTAGGCCTGATCGCTGTGCATGCTCAGGATCAGGATGCGCACGCCAGGCGCACGGCGGACGATCTGGCGTGTCGCTTCGATCCCGTTGAGCAGCGGCATGCCGATGTCGAGCACCGCCACGTCAGGGTTGTGCTCGATCGCTTCGCGCACGGCGTCACGGCCGTTGCCGGCTTCAGCGATCACGCGCCACTCGCGGCGATCCTCGAGGATCTTCTTCAGGCCCTGCCGCAGCACCGTATGGTCGTCGCCGAGCAGGACACGTACTTCATCCACGGTTCACCTCCGAATCCATCAGCGACGCGACGAGAACCGGGTCGAGATCGTCGACTCGACGCGGGGCGACCGCCGGGAGCTCGACCTCGATGCGAGAGCCGTTGCGAGCCGCGCTTTCGATGCGCACGGTGCCCCGCAGCCCGGTGACGCGCTCACGAATGCTCAACAGACCAAGGCCGCGGCGCTTACCCGGCCGTTCGACGTCAGTGACATCGAACCCCACGCCGTCGTCTTCGATCGTCACGATCACAGACGATTCATCCATGGTCAGGCGCACGAAACCAGACGTCGCCTCGGCGTGACGGGCGATGTTCGTGAGCGCCTCCTGCACGATGCGATAGATCGCTCGTTCTGTCTCCGCCTGCAACCGGCCATCGTGGCCCGTGTGCACGAACTCCACCGACACCTGGTGCCGCCGGCCAAAGTCGGCGACCAGCGACTCGAGCGCGGCGACGAGACCGAGATCATCGAGCGCCGACGGGTGCAGCAGATGCGACAGATCGCGGACGCTGTGCAGCGCGCTATCGGCGCTGGTCTGCGCGTCGGCAAGCAGGGCGGGGGCCGCGCCCATCCGCTCGATGCGGCGTTCGGCAACTGCCAGCTGCACCTTGACCGCACTCAGCGCCTGTCCGACTTCGTCATGCAGCTCGCGCGCGATGCGCCGCTGCTCCTCTTCGCGCGCCTGAACGAGCCGCGCCGAGAGACGCTGCAAGTCGCTCGCGATCCGTTCTTCGCGCTCGTGCTGCGCGGTGAGCCGGCGCTCGAGGCGAGCGGCGTGCCGGAACGCCAGCCAGCCGATTACCAGGCTGATGAGCAGCGCCACGCCGAACACGGTCCACACCTGACGCTGCATCGCCACCTGCATGTTGGTCATCGCGCGCTGCTGATCGATGTACGCCGCGCGATTGAGCGCCTGCACTTCGTCGGAGATGCGGACAGCCGCTTGACGCTTGATCACGAAGCGGCGCATCTGATCGCGCGCCGCCGCCGGCCATCGGCTACTGTCAGTGGCCAGCACCTCGTGCGATGCCAGACGAAAATCGGCAATCTCGGCGCGGAGGCGGGCCACCTGTTCACGCTCGATCGCCGAGTCGAGGAACGGCACGTACTGCATCAACAGCGAATCGATCGAACCGTAGGCCCGCTCGAGATCGCCGCGATGCGCGTCCTGCGCGGCGCCCGGCTCGAGCGGGGCGTCTCTCAGCAGCACCGATGCTTCGAGCACTTGCGTACGAACGGACGCGAGCAGTTCCTGAGCGTGCTGATACCGCGCACTCACAGCTACGCTCTCCCGCTGGGCCTGCTGCAGCCGCTGAGTGACCTGATACCCCGCGAACAGCCAGAGACCGAGCATCAGTCCGAAGCCGGCGAGCAGCACGTTGCGAATCGTGAAGCGTTCGAGGAGCGGCCCCTCCATGCTTTCTCATGGTAACGCCGATCGTGACGCTGGACCGGCGGGGACGCGCGAATCCGGGTTTCAGTGGGCTGGAAATACCGACCCGACAGGATACGCGGCCCCAGTACGGGCACGCTATGGTGACCACAGGAGGATCAGAGAAGTGTCTCAGCGAATCGCGCAGGTTGTCATCGGCACGGTCGTGTGCGGGGTCGTCGGCGTCGCCATGATCACGCGAGTGAATGCACAGAACGGCCAACCATCGCACCAGAAGCTGACGTTCGACGGCGACACGGCGCTGTGGACCATGGCCATCAAGCCAGACAAGACCGCGGACTTCGAACGGATCATGGCGAAGATGCGCGCGGCACTGTTGAAGTCGGAAAATCCGGCGCGGCGGCAGCAGGCAGCGGGCTGGAAAGTGATGCGGATGACGCAGCCGCTCAGCGACGGGACGATCGCCTACGTCCACATCGTCCATCCGGTGGTCAAGGACGCCGACTACACCATCATGCAGGCTCTCTACGAGGCGTTCCCGGACGAAAGCAAAACCCTATACGAACAGTATCGCGGCGCCTTCGCAAAGAACGTCTCACTTGCGACTGGGTCCATCGCCGTCGACCTGTCTCGAGAACCGTAGCTCCCTCGCGCGCTTGCAACGTGCGGATCGCCGGTGACTCCGGTGTTTTCCCGAGCCGAAAATACCGCGTCCCGGGGATACGCTGCACCCGCACGCGCGGGCTATGGTGCACCGGGTGAATGGACCTCGCTGGTGGCGGAAAGCCGAAGTACAGCAGACGCTCAACTTGACCGAGAGTCAGGTCGCTCGTCTGGACACGGTGTTCGATAAGGAGCGACCCGCACAGGTCGAACTGCAGCGGAAGATCGCCGAAATGGATCGCCTGCTCGGGCGCATCCTCGAGCGCGGCAATGCCGAGGACGCAACCGTGAAGCGGTTGAGCGAGCAGGTGGAAGCGTTGCGTGCCCAACACAACGTCCGGCGCACGCTGATGATGTTCGCGATCTATCGACGACTGACGCCGGAGCAGCGTGCAGCGGTCGCACAGCTTCGTCGCGAGGATGCCGACATTCGGTCCGGCCCGGATCGCGACACCGATCGCTGAGTCGACGAGAACGGCAGCGGTGCGCCGGCCCTCGTCACATCGTCTCGTGACCGCTCTGAATTTCACAGCACGGTCTTGCACGAAGAGTCCGAATCCACGCGCCTCGGCCACCAATTTACAGGCTTTCCCGGATAGGTTGTGGCGCCGGCTCGACGATATCGTGGACTAGAGCATGCTGAGACAGATCGCCTATTGGTTTGCCCGAGAGCGTCCATGCGGTCGCGTGCGATTGTTCATGCTTGCGCTGATGAACGGGGCCGACATCGACCCACGCGCCGATGTTTACCATCCACAGCGAATCGTGCTCGAAGAGGGTGTGCGGATCGGACCGCGGGCGATAATCAATTACCGTTCCGGACGCACGGAGCTGCCGCCGGACCGGCCCTGGAATCTCCGCATCGGCGAGAACACGAAGATCATGCCAGATGCGAAACTGATCCCGCAGCAAGGATTCATCGACATCGGCGCCAATTGCACGGTCCAGTATGGCTGCGTGTTGTACGGCGTTGGCGGCCTCACCATTGGCGACCACACCCGCATCGCTGCCGGGACCATCATCGCGCCAATGAATCACACGTTTACGGACCTCACGCGCCCGATCTGGCAGCAGCCGGAGACGGCCGAAGGCATCACGATCGGCAAGGACTGCTGGATCGGGGCCGGAGTCCGCATCACGGATGGCGTGTCAATCGGAAATGGCTGCGTAGTTGGTGCCGGCAGCGTCGTCACCCGCGATATCCCGCACTACTCGATTGCCCTCGGAGTGCCAGCGCGCGTGGTGGAATCACGCATCCAGCGCAGCGCCACGCAGACGAAGGCGGGCTAGACCGCAGTGGCGGGGCCACCCCGCCGCCACGCAGTCAGCGCTACGAGATTGGTTTGCCTTCGGTGTCGCGAATCTCGACGGCGCCGAGATTCAGTTTTTTCAGCTCGGGCTCGATCTTCGCGCGATCGCCAACCGCGATGACGACCATGTTTGCTGGCACCAGATACTTCTTTGAAACGGCAAGCGCCTGATCCGTCGTCACAGCGTTCACCTGCTCGGCGTAGCGTGTGTAGTAGTCGAGGCCGAGGTTGTAGATGAACACGTTCGAGAAGTTGTTCACCGCGTTGGCGCTGCTCTCGAAGGCGCCCGGCAGCGAGTTGGCGAGCGAGTCCTTGGCCTTCTTCAGCTCTTCGGACGACACGGGCTTGTCGATCATCCCGCGCACCTCTTTGAAGATCTCGTCGACCGCGGCAGCAGTCACATCGGTGCGGACGCCGGACGCAATCTGAAACGGTCCGGCCGCGCGCCTGAACGAGAACTGCGACGAGGCGCCGTAGGTGTAGCCGTGCTCCTCGCGAAGGTTCATGTTGATGCGGCTCGAGAACAGGCCGCCGAGCGCGAGGTTCATCACCTGCATCGGCCGAAAGTCCGGCGACGACCGCGGCGCGCCGATGCTCGCGACGCGCAGCTGCGTCTGCGGGCTGCCGGGCTTGTCGACGATCACCACCCGCGCCGATGTCGTCGCCGGGGCGCCAAGTGCGGGCTGCGCCGGCGTCCCCTTCTGCCACCCACCAAAGGCCTTTTCGGCCAAGGCTTTCAGTTCGGTCATTGAAATGTCGCCGGCGACGACGAGCGCCGCGTTGTTCGGCACGAAGTTCTGCTTCCAGAAAGCTTCCATTTCGGCGCGCGAGAGACTCTTGAGCGCCGCTTCGGTGCCGATCTCGCTGTAGCCGTAGGGATGCTTCGGTCCGTAGAGGGCGGATGCGGTCACCTGCGCGGCGACCTGATTCGGGTTGTCGCGCTGCTGCACGAGTGCGGCGAGACGGCTGGCGCGCTGCCGCTCGATCTCCTCCGCCGGGAAGGATGGATGCAGGGTCACATCCGCGAGCAGGTCAACGGCGGACGCGAAGTTCTTCGAGAGCGATCGCACGGAGAGCGTCGTCGCGTCCATCGAGCTGCCGATGCCGAGCGAGGCGCCGAGCTGTGCGACTTCATCGGCGATCTGCAGCGCGTTCCGCGTGGCAGTGCCCTCGTCGAGCATCGCTGCGGTGAAGTTGGCGAGCCCCGGTTTGTCGAGCGGGTTGGCATCGCTCCCGGTGCGCAGCACCAGATTGGCCGCGACGATCGGCAGGCCGCGCCGCTCGTTGAGGATGAGGGTCAAACCATTCGGCAGCGTCTCCGAAACCGGCGTGGCGAGCTGCAGCGGCTTGGCCGCCGCCGGCTTCGGCATGTCGTTGCGCCAGGGCTCATCGGCGTTGATCGATTCGCCTTCACCAGCCCCGGCTTGGGAGGCCGGCGGAGTAGCGACCTGCGGCGCGGCGGCCGGCTGCCCGGGCACGACGTGCATCACCACGCGTGCGGACGGCGCGAGCTGATCGCGCGCGAACGTCTGCAGCGTGGACGCGGTGACCGCGCGGTAGCGCTGGATGTCCTGCTGCAGATAGTCGGGGTTTCCGAGATAGTGGTTGTAGCTGTTGAGACGATCGGCGATACCGCCGAAGCCGCCAAGACGCTCGAGACCACCGATGATATTGGTTTCGATCGTGTTGCGAGCGCGCTCGATTTCACGCGTGTCGGCCGGCATCGACCGGAAGGCCGACAATTCCTCTTCGAGTGCTTTCTCGATCTCCTCCACCGTGTGGCCCGGCCGCGCCGTCACCTGGATCTGGAAGACCGAGCCAAGCATCAGCGAGTACTGCTGCGCGGTCACGTCCTGCGCAATCTGCTTCTCGTACACCAGCTTCTTGTAGAGACGGCTCGAGCGCCCGCCGCCGAGAATCGTCGCCGCGATGTCGGCATCGGCATCTCCCGGTTTCAGGATCGGCGACGTCAGCCAGGCCATGTAAACGCGCGGCAGCTCGACACGCGCGGTTACCACCTTGCGGCGCTCGGAGGTGATCTTCGGCGTCTCCGCCTTGATCGGGGGAACTGCCGGTCCACGCTTCAGCGTGCCGAAATACTTCTGCACCAGCGTCTTCATCTGCGCCGGCTCGAAGTCGCCGACGATGACAAGGCTGGCGTTGTTGGGCGCGTAGTACTGGCGGAAGAATCGCTTCACGTCGTCGAGCTTCGCCGCCTGAATGTCTTCATGCGAGCCGATCACGTTGCCGTAGTACGGATGCCCGGCCGGAAACACGGTTTGAATGAGGGCTTCCTCGGCCAGCCCGTACGGCTCGTTCTCGACGCTCTGGCGCCGCTCGTTGCGGACCACGTCCTGCTGATTCGACAGCGCGGCCTGATCGACTTTTTCGAGCAGGTATCCCATGCGATCCGACTCGAGCCACAGCGCCAGCTCCACCTGATTGGACGGGACGGTTTCGAAGTAATTCGTGCGGTCGTAATCAGTGGTGCCGTTCAAGTCGCTCGCGCCGGCCGCTTCGAGCAGCCGGAGGTGCGAGTCCGGCGGCACGTGTTTCGAGCTCTGAAACATCATGTGCTCGAAGAGGTGCGCAAACCCGGTGCGTCCCTTCTCCTCGTTCGCCGGGCCGACGTGATACCAGAGGTTGACCGCCACCATCGGCAGCCCGCGCTTCGGACTCAGAATCACGTCGAGTCCGTTGGGCAGCGTGTACTTCTCGAACTGAATACGCGGTATGTCGGCCGACGCGGCCGCGCCGCGGTTCTGCGCGGACGAGGTGGTCAGGCCCGCGATGGCCAGGAGCAGCGCCACGAGGAGGGAGATGAACGCTCGGTTATACATGGCAGTCACTCTTCTAACGTTGCTGTGTTATCAAGGCTCGCCCACAGATACCAGCAGGCGACGGAGCGATACGGACGCCAGTTCTCACCCAGCCTGGTCAGACGAACAGGCGTCGGCGCGAGGCGCAGCTTATATGCACGTTGGACGGCCTTGACGATGCCAAGGTCTCCGACCGGAAGCACGTCGGGCCGGTGCAGCCGGAACATCAGGAACATCTCAGCCGTCCAGCGGCCGATGCCTTTCACATTGGTCAGCGCCACGATGACCTCTTCGTCGGTCAGCGCCTCGAGCGCGTCGAGCGCGAGCGAGCCGTCGAGCGTTCGCGCGCATAGGTCGCGAATGTATCCCAGTTTCTGCGGACTGATTCCAACTGCGCGCAGCTGATCGTCCGGAGTCGCAGCGATAGCCGCAGCCGTGGGCTGGGCGTTGAACAGCGCCGCGAAGCGCGCCTCGATCGTCGCAGCGGCCTTCGTGGACAGTTGCTGCGCGATGATGGCGTGGAGCAGTGCACGAAACGGATCGGTGCGCTGCGCCTTGGCCAGCCCGCACTCACCAAAGCGACGCATCAGGTCGCGAATCACTGGGTCGCGACGCGCCAGCACCCGCCGCGCCTTCGCGTAATCAGAAGCCGTCATTTACAAGCGTAAAGGTCAAAGCGCAAAGGTCAAAGGTTAGGTGGTAACGGATGTCGAGGTAAAGACCTGTCTCGCCGACGCCGCAAGGCGAAGGCGGGGCCCGGTCGATATCAGTTGGGACGAGCAAGCCGCCCGGAGGGTTGGCCACTACAATGAGCGGATGCCCCCTGCCCTGAGCGAGCGGAGTGAGTCAAAGGGTCCAGCCGGGCCCCTGGACGGCCTGACCGTCCTGGATTTGACCCGCGTCCTCTCGGGCCCGTACTGCACGATGCTGCTGGCCGACATGGGGGCACGTGTCATCAAGATTGAGCAGCCCGGCCGCGGCGATGAGACGCGGGCCTGGGGGCCGCCGTTCGTCGCCGGCGAGAGCGCGTACTTCCTCAGCATCAACCGCAACAAGGAAAGCGTCACGCTGGACTTCAAGCAGCCCGGCGGGCGGAAAGCTCTCGACCGGCTCGTCGATCGCGCCGACGTACTGGTTGAAAACTTTCGACCCGGCACGCTCGATCGCCTCGGCCTTGGATACGACTCGCTGGCGGCGACACATCCTCGTCTCGTCTACTGCTCTATCTCCGGCTTCGGACAGACCGGCCCGCGAAGGCATCAGGCCGGCTACGACGCGGTGATGCAGGCCGAAGGCGGGCTGATGAGCGTGACCGGCGCCGCCGACGGTCCGGCCTTTCGCGTCGGCGTCGCGATCGCCGATCTCGTTGCCGGCCTGCTCGCTGCCCAGGGCATCGTCCTCGCTCTCTACTCACGCGACCGGACCGGACGAGGTCAGCAGGTCGACGTGGGAATGCTGGACGGCGTGATCTCGCTGCTGACCTATCACGCCTCGATGCACTTGACCACCGCCACCATGTCGCAGCGTGTGGGAAACCGTCACGCGACGATCGCTCCGTATGACACATTCACCGCGTCGGACGGGGAACTGTTCCTTGCCGTGGGCAACGACGACCAGTTCCGACGCTTCTGTGACGTCACCGGCCTCCAGTCGCTCCTCGCTGACGAGCGGTTCGCGAACAATCCAGCACGCGTGGTCCACCATCGCGAGCTGCGCCAGCGGCTCGTGCCGATCCTGCGGCAGCACACGCGGGATCATTGGAGCGCGGTGCTGACAAAAGCGGGCGTACCGTGTGGTGCGGTGCGTGATGTGCCCGATGCGTTGTCGGATCCGCAGCTCGCCGCGCGGCACATGATCGAAGCCGTCGAGCACGCCGCCGCGGGAACGCTCAAGGTGCTCGGCGTGCCGATCAAATTGTCCGAAACGCCCGGCAGCGTACGGACCGCGCCGCCCACGCTGGGCCAGCACACCGCGCAGGTGCTCGCCGAGCTCGGAATGACGCTCGACGACGTCGAGGAACGTCGTAGTGTCCGGCTTTAGCCGGACCAATCGGAGGAGAACACGTTGGAAGTCTCTCAGGTCAGAAGGCGAATACAGACCGCCATCGGGGCGTCGCGCGACCGCGCGCAGAGGCGGCGCCAGCAGGCGGCGGACGCCGAGAGTGCCTACGACCGTTTCCTCACGGAGGTGGCCACTCCGCTCGCGCGACAAGTGGCCAACGTGCTCGCGACCGAAGGGTATCCATTCACCGTCTCGACCCCGGGACGCGGCTTGCGCCTGGCGCTTGACCGCGGCCGCGACGACTTCGTCGAGCTCGCGCTCGAGACCAACGCCGACGTCCCAACCGTCGTCGGCCGGACCCGGCGCACTCGGGGCTCGCGCACGATCGAGGACGAACGCCCGATTAAGCCCGGCGCCACGCCGGATCAACTCGGCGAGGACGATCTACTCGAGTTCTTTGTCGGCGTGCTCGAGCCCTGGCTGGAACGGTAGAACTTCAATTCCCAACTTCCAACTACCAACGCCCAACCACTCCCAATTCCCAATTTCCAACTTCCAAGGTTCAGCGCTTGGGAGTTGGAAGTTGGGAATTGGGAATTGATGGAGGCTTACGGGCAACATGAATCGCCATGAGGCCGCCGAGCACTGGGATCACGCGCGCGTCGACGAAACCGAAGTGGCTCATCAGTCCGGCCACGGCCTTTGCGCCGGGGTAGTTGCGAATCGACTCGGGGATGTAGCGATAGGTGTCAGGGTCGCCATGCAGCGCCAGACCGAGCAGCGAGCCGACGATGGTCAGATACGCGTGATACGCGCCGCGAACGAGCGGATTGCCTGGACGGTTGAAGTCGAGCGAGAGCAGACGGCCGCCGGATGCGAGCACTCGATGGATTTCGCGCAGCGCCTGATCGAGGTCGGGAACGTTTCGTAAGCCGTATCCTGTCGTGACCACTGTAAAGACGCCGTCTCCAAACGGCAGCGCCAGCATGTCGGCCGTCACCAGCGGCGTACGCGCGTCGTTGCGGCGCTGCCGCGCGAGCTGCAGCATCCGATGCGTCACGTCGAGCCCGACGCCGGAACCGGCCGGCGGCACCGCGGCAAATAGCAGGTCGCCGGTGCCACACGCCAGATCGAGCACGCGGTCACTGGGCTGCAGTTCTGCCAACCGAATCAGCGTACGCTTCCATTTGCGATCCTGCCCGTACGAGAGAAAGCCGGTAATGAAGTCGTAGCGATCGGCGATCGTGGCAAACAGACGACGGACGTAGCGCCGCTTGCCGTCCGGCGTGGCGATCGCCGAACGTAGCGTCATCCTTTGACCTTGTTCAGGATGACGCTGGCCATTCGAAGCGTCACTGCGCGCGCAGCAGCAGGACGGGTATCTTGACGATGTGCCGGACCTTGGTCACGGTCGTCCCACGCAGCAGGTCGTTGAAGAAGCGGTGGCCGTGCGTGGACATCGCGATGAGATCCACTTTGCGCTCTTCGGCAAGCCGAATGAGCTCCGTCGCCGGATCACCCATCGCCAGCTCGGTCGTCACGCGTAACGATGCGGCAGACAGCTCGGACGCGAGCTGCTCGAGATACGCGCGATCCTCCTTCATCTCTTCCGACTCGCGCAGTTTCAAGTCATCGAAGTGGCGGGCCGCCCAGCCGTCCGCGACGTGCACGAGCAGCAGTTCGGCGCCGGTGAGCTTCGCCAGCTCACGCACATGCGTCAGGATGGTGCGGTCGGCGGAGGAGTGCTCGACGGCCACCAGAATAGATCGATACATGGCTACTCGAAGAACGTCTGGTACAGCAGGTAGACGTTCAGCGCCGCAATGATAACCGCGACCGTCCAGGCCAGCACTCGAATCCAGTACGGCGCGACGAGATCACCCATCTTGCGCCGGTTGCTCGTGAAGCTGACGAGTGGGAATACCGCGAAGGGCAGCTGCAGGCTCAGTATCACCTGACTCAGCACGAGCAGCGCGCCGGTCCCGCGCTCGCCGTACAGTACGACGACAAACACGGCGGGAACAATCGCGACCAGACGCGTGATCAATCGCCGCAGCCACGGCCGGAGGCGAATGTTCACGAAGCCTTCCATCACGATCTGGCCAGCGAGCGTGCCGGTCAGCGTCGCATTCTGACCGGAGCACAACAGCGCCACCGCAAACAACACGCCCCCAGCTGTCGTGCCAAGGAGCGGCGATAGCAGTTTGTAGGCATCGCTGATGTCGGCCACCGTCTCGTACTCCGTGCCGTGGAACACGGCCGCCGACACGATCAGGATCGCGGCGTTGATGAACAGCGCCGACATGAGCGCGACGGACGAGTCGATCGTCGCGAAGCGGATCGCTTCGGTCTTGCTCGCCGGCGTGTCGAGATAGCGGCGCGTCTGCACGATCGACGAGTGCAGGTACAGGTTGTGCGGCATGACCGTCGCGCCGAGGATGCCGATCGCGATGTACAGCATCTCCGGATTGGTCACGATTTCAGGGCGCGGCATGAAGCCGACGACCACGTCGGCTGGATTGGGTGCCGCCCACCAGATTTCAATCGCGAACGACACCGCAATCACCACGATGAGCGCGACGACGAGCGCCTCCACATAGCGGAAGCCTTTGTTCTGAAGGTACAGCACGACGAAGACGTCGGCGGCCGTGAGCAGCACACCCCACAAGAGCGGCAGACCAAAGAGCAGATTGAGCGCGATGGCCGCGCCGATCACTTCCGCAAGGTCGCAGGCGGCGATCGCGATCTCGCAGATGATCCACAACGCAATCGTCGTCGGCTTCGAGTAACTGTCCCGACAGGCCTGCGCGAGATCGCGGCCGCTGCCGATGCCGAGCCTGACGGCCAGCGCCTGAAGCAGGATCGCCATCAAGTTGGAGATGAGGATCACGCTGAGCAGCGTGTAGCCGTAGCGGGCGCCGCCGGCGAGGTCGGTCGCCCAGTTGCCCGGATCCATGTAGCCTACGGCGACCAGATAGCCCGGTCCCGCAAACGCCAGCAGCTTGCGCCAGAAACCCGCGTCGCCGGGTACGACGATCGACGCATACACCTCGCGCAGGCTCGGCGCTATGGGCGAGCTTCGCCAGCCGCCGTTTCGTGACTCTGCCTGCGGAAGCGCGTCCCCGCTTAGGGATGCCTGAGTTTCATGGTCAGAAGCCATTTATATTCAGTGATTTTTGACCTTTCAAAATTTGAATGTCGATGATAGCATGACCAGACTTTTACCGCTCAAATTGAATCACGTTGCCGAGTATGCTCGCGTCCAGCACTGTCGAGAACTATCTGAAGGCCATCTACGCGGGAGCCGCCGCGCTTCCCGACGGGCAACGGCTGCTGCCCATGGGGCAGCTCGCCGCGGCAGTTGGTGTCGCTCCCGGCACGGCCACGACGATGGTGAAAACGCTCGCCGAGTCGGGCCTGGTCGAATACGAGCCGTACGCCGGCGTCGCCCTGACCGCGGCAGGACAGAAGCTCGCGGCGCTGGTGCTGCGGCGTCATCGACTGATCGAGCTCTTCCTCGTGCGGGTGATGGGCTACTCGTGGGACGAAGTGCACGATGAAGCGGAGCTGCTCGAACACGTCGTGACCGATCGACTGATCGAACGCATCGACGAGATGTTGGGACGGCCCGAATCCGATCCGCACGGAGATCCGATTCCCAACGCCCAAGGACTCGTCAAACCGCAGGACGCGCAGACGCTGCTCTCCTGTCCGCTGGAAACGACGGTGATTGTGACGCGCGTGATCGATCAGGACAAGGAGTTCCTGCGCTTCATCGAGCACAACCATCTCAAGCCGGGCGAGACCATCGAGGTCGAGGCGCGCAACGCGGCGGCCGACAGCGTGCGCGTCCGCGGCAAAAACGATCAGCGCATCACGATCGGAACGCGCGCGGCGTCGAAGCTGCTGGTCCACGTGGCGCAGGTCGTGCTGCTCTGTCTGCTGGCGGTGCCGGCAATCGCGCAAACGGCTCCTCAGCGAACAGAGACGCGCCGTACGAACTTGTCGGGCTACATGGACTTCCACTTCAACAAGGAGGAGTTCACCGACGCCCGTCTCGACTTTCATCGCTTCGTCCTGCTGGTCACGCACACCTTCTCGCCGAGCATTCGGTTCGTCGGCGAGCTGGAGCTCGAACACGCGTTTGTCGAAGGTCTCGAGGAAGCGGGCGAGCTCGAGCTCGAACAGGCCTACGTGGACTTTCTGCTCGATCGCTCGCTCAACGTGCGCGCGGGCATGATGCTGATGCCGATCGGCATCATCAACGAACGGCACGAGCCGCCGGTCTACTACGGCGTGGAGCGTCCGTTCATCGACACGGTGATCATCCCCACGACGTGGTTTGAGGTCGGGGCGGGCGTGCACGGCGAGGTCGGCCGCGGCTGGCGCTACCGCGGATATGTGACCGCACCGCTCAACGCCGCTGAATTCAGCGCCGAAGAGGGCATCCGGGAGGGCCGGCAAAAGGGTGCGGAATCCAACGTGGGACGGCCCGCGGTCACCGGGCGGCTGGAGTACGTCGGCTTCCGGGGGCTGACGCTCGGCGGAAGTGCCTGGTCCGGGCATTCCGGCTTCGAGTTCCGCCCGCGCTTCGACGTCCCGGTCTCAGTGGCCGAGGCCGACGCACGGTACTCCCGACGCGGGTACGAGTTCCGCGGCCAGTTCGCCAAGGTCTGGATCGACAACGCCGGGCTGCTTAACGACACGCTGGCGCTCCGCACCGGCGTGAACCCGAACATCGGCAGCGCGCTGCGCGGCTTCTCACTCGAGGGCAGCCGTCGCTTTCTGGCCGGACGACTCGGAGAGATCGGCGGATTCCTGCGTTACGAGAACTTCGACACGCAATACCGGATGCCGGCCGGCTACGTGCCCCTGCAACAGTTCGATCGTGATGCGTGGGTGGTCGGCGCCAACTTCTGGCCCGACCCCGACGTCGCCGTGAAAGTGGACTATTCAGTCGTCCGTAACCAGAGCTCGGTCGTTCGCGCACCGAACTCATTCAACGTCGGATTGGGGTGGTGGTTCTGATGCGCAATTCAATCAGACTGCTGGCGCTCGCCATAGTCATGGCCGTGGTGCTCGCCGAGGGAGTCGCCCTGCTGTTCGGCGTCTCGGCGAAAGCGGCCTTGCCCGCCGAAGCGTTAGCGCAGGCGGGCCAAGAGACGCGGGTGATCGAGATCGCGGCCGAGCGGTTCACGTTCACGCCCTCAGAGATCCGCGTCAAGGCGGGAACGCGCCTCGAGATCCGCCTCGAGAGCGACGATACCGCACACGGTTTTCACATCGTCGGCACCGATGTCGATATCGAGCTTCCCAAGCGCGGACGCGGCGCGGCAACGGTGACGTTTCAGCCCCAGGCCGGCCGCTACACGTTCGAGTGCTCGCGGGTGTGCGGCGCTGGCCATGAGTTCATGCGCGGCGTGATTATCGCGGAGTGACGGCATGAACCGCTTCTTCACCGTCACTGCCTCAGTGTTCCTGATCGCGCTTGCGGGCGCGGTCCTCGCCGCCCAGGTGCGTGTGCCCGTTCCTGGCGGCGCGCTGCCTGGGATCACACCAGGCGAATTCGAAGAGTTCCGGCTCGGACTCGACGATTTCCTCGAAGTCGAGACTTCGGACGAGGGGCTCGGCCCGGCATTCAATGCGACGAGCTGCGCCGTATGTCACAGCGTGCCGGCCGTCGGCGGGACCAGCACGATCGCCGAAGTGCGCGCCGGCCGCCGCGGCCCGCGCGGCGAATTCATCGCTCTCGATGCATCGGGTGAATCGCTGTTCCACCTCTTCTCGATCCCCGGCCACGCGTGCCAGCCGGTGATTCCGCCGGAGGCGACGATCATCGTGCGACGGGTGCCAATTCCTGTGTTTGGCGCCGGTCTGGTCGAAGCGATTCCTGACGAGACGCTACTGGCCCTCGAGGATCCATCCGATCGCAATCGGGATGGCGTCAGCGGCCGCGCCGCAATCGTCGTCGATCGCGCCACTGGCGAGCGCCGGGTCGGGCGGTTCGGCTGGAAAGCGCAGCACGCGACGCTCCTCGCGTTCAGCGCCGACGCGTATCGCAACGAAATGGGCATTACCAACGATCTCTTCCAGCAGGAAGTCGCGGTGGGCATCCCGCACGAGCGCATGCGCGTATGCGACCCGCATCCCGAGCCCGAAGACATCCGCGATCCGCGCACCGGGCGGCGCGGCATCGACAATTTCGCGAGCTTCATGAAATTCCTGGCGCCACTCGGCCGCGGACCGCTCGACGAAACGGTCAGGAACGGCGAACGGGTGTTCGCCGCGATGGGCTGCGCTGCGTGTCATACGCCGGCATTGACGACTGGGCCCAGTGCGAACCCGCTGTTCAATCGCGTCGCAGTGCCGCTCTTCTCAGACCTGCTGCTGCACGACGTCGGAACCGGCGACGGCATTCAACAGGAATCCGGCGCGCCGGAGGAAATGCGTACGCCGGCGCTCTGGGGGTTGCGGTTTCGTCGTCCGATGCTGCACGATGGCACGGCGGCCACGATCGAAGAGGCCATCACACGCCACGGCGGTGAAGCCGTGCTGGCGTCGCAAAGCTACTACCAGGGATCAGCGGAAGACCGGGCCGCATTGCTCGCCTTCCTGAAATCGCTGTAGTGCGCCGGCGCTACGACACGAAGGCGTCGATAGCACGGGTCAACTCGGTCGCGTTGGCGGCAAACGCCACGGAGTCTCCGGATTTCTCGCGCAGCTGTTCGCGGAATCCAAACCCATACGACACGAGGCAGCACCTCACGCCGGCCCGCTGCGCCGTCTCGAGATCGATCGCCGAATCCCCGACGAGCAGCGTGTCCGACGCGGCCGCCCCTGCGGCGGCCATCAGGGCGCGGAGAGCGGCCGGATCCGGCTTGCGCGGATAGGGACCGTCGCCGCCGATGACCTCTTCGAATGCATCGCGCACACCGAGCGCCGACAGGATCCGTTCGGTGGGCCCGGTGGGTTTGTTGGTCAGGACCGTGAGGCGGGCGCGCGACCGCGCCTGGCGCACGACGTCGGCAATGCCGTCGTACAGACGCGTGTGATTCAACAGTCGCTCGTCGTAAATCTGCAGAAACCGTTCGAGCGCGTGTGCACGATCGCCGCGGCCGGCGGCACGCAAGGCGCGCCTGACGAGCAGCGCCGCACCCTCACCAACCATGCCGCCGACCTGTTCTTCCGTCAGCGGCTCTCCGCCGAGCTCTTCGATCAGCTGATTCGCTGAATCGGCGAGATCGCGCCGCGAGTCGATAAGGGTTCCGTCGAGATCGAAGGCAATCAGGCGGTGTACGTGGCCCACGACGTCGGGGTTTCCCACACGGTGACGCGAGCGACCGGAAGCCCCTGCTCGCGTGAGATGTCATAAATCAATCGCGCAATGCGCTCCACAGTCGGATTGCTGTCGACGAGATACATCGGCTCGCCGAGCCCTTGCAGCGCCTTCACGAGCGGGTCATCGCGGCGAAGAATCATCTTGTGATCCAGCTCGCGATCGACCCAGGTCTTCACGATCCGCTTGATATCGTTGAAGTCCGCCACCATGTTGCGCGCGTCGAGCGACTCGGTCTTGATCTCGATTTCGGCAACGGCGTTATGTCCGTGCGGATGCTTGCAAATCCCGTCGTAGTCGAGCAGCCGGTGGCCGTAGCAGAAGTCGATGCGCTTGGTGACCGAGTACATAGCCTGTATCTTATCGATGTTTAGGAGCCTGTCCGAGTGATGGCATGCGTCGCGCGCATGGGGCTTGCGAGGTGAGATCGAGGCGCGAGGAGGAGGCGATGCGGGACATCGCCGACGACGAGCAACGACCAGCTCGCCCGCAACCCCCGTGCGCCCTCCGGGTTCCGGCGGCGTGCCGGCCTCTGCGGCGTTGCCGCTCCTGGACAAGGGCTCGCCTTGCCGGCGTCGCGGCGTCTTGCATCTGCCGGCACGGCGCTCGGAACGCGACGCATGCCATTACTCGGACAGGCTCCTAGTTTGGAAGCGACAGCCGTCTTGTTCTCGTCGGGGTTGGACAGCGCGGTACTGGCGGCTGCCGAAGCACAACGCCGCACCGTCCATCCGGTCTACGTCAGCGCGGGCTTGGCCTGGGAACGCGAAGAGCTTGCTGCCGTCGACCGGCTGCTCGCGTCACCCGTATTCCGCGGACTCGCGCCGCTGGCACGCCTCACGTTCACGGTCACCGATCTGTACCCGCCGACGCACTGGGCGCTGCGCGGCACCCCGCCGGCCTTCGACACGCCCGATGAGGACGTCTACCTGACCGGCCGCAACATCGTGCTTCTGAGCAAGGCGGGAATCTACTGCGCGCAGCGGAAGA
>Ga0075420_100001157_pt1 | contig 22129 bp, 28 predicted proteins | sample SoiMetdeltSBSDD4_FD_75296 | JGI IMG/M metagenome (GOLD analysis project Ga0075420, IMG submission 75296) | Bulk soil microbial communities from a Populus tree surrounding site in Tennessee, USA - Soil MetaG P. deltoides SBSDD4 | ecosystem: Environmental > Terrestrial > Soil > Tree plantation...
ATTCCTTGATAGGTACCAGTTACCTGTCTTTTTTCTTGGAATTTGGGGTCAATTGGGCCTTCTGCTTTGCTGTAGCTTGTTCCCGTGCCAGTAAGTGATATTGTAGTTTGACTACCGCTACCTCCTCCTGCAGATCCTGCGACAGTTGCTGGTGCTGCTTGGATTGTTGCAGCGGGTGATGCAGCAACGGACTTGGAAGTAGATGGTGTATTCGGCGCGGGGGCAAGGGCCGTTGCACTTCGCGCTTTGGGATTCCTTGCCAGCGGTGTCATCTCTTCCAATCTCTTGATAGCCGATTCAAGCGATAACTTTTCTGCCTTTTGCAAGTGGACGATATATTTGTCACCTATCTTTGTATTGCGTATAATAGTGTCGATGACCATCTTGGCATTCTGGTCTGCTTTCTGCCGGTAATTTTTAATCCAGTAGGGATCTCCAAAGTACTCTAGCTGTCTTATCTGGTAAATGAGATCCACGACTTCTCCTGTGACGATTTCGACAGTTATATTCAGATCTGCCGAGATTTCTTTTCTGGTGACAGGATCAATGCCCTTCTCTGTCCACTTGTAGGTAACATAGATTCTATCAGCGTGAGTGTCCATCTTGAAGCCGGAACTTTTAAGATCATTGAGGATACTTTGGATTTCAGACTTCTGTGTAATCTCGAGCGGGATCCTGTATATGCCTAACTTGTTGCCATGCAATGGATAAACACCTCTCTTGGCAACTTCAGATAGCATTGTCCAGACCCTATCCCTCAATAACACAGACATGATGTCTAGAGTTATCTAAAATTTATTTCTCCTAAAAGTATTTCGATCGATTATTCATCATCGGGACATGTCATTTCTCTTATTGCCTTGTATCGCAGCTCGATTTCTTCTCCATTTTTTACTACATGCTCCAAACTATATTTTGACTTTGGGAAATACCACCTGATTGCAACTTTATGGCCTATACCGTCCAAGTCATATATCGTTCCCCTATCTGCCTGTACTCCAATCTTTTCGTCAAGGACAACCTCCCGCACCTCCAGACCGCGCTTAGTCTTGTCTTCAAGTACAAGATCAAGATCACCGTCGTAAATGAGGTAGAAACGACCCTTTTTGATCAGGTTTCCTAGCTGTTGCATACATGATAGAGGGAAGAGAAGGACTTATTTCTCTATCGGATTTCCGATCATGTTGCCCCATTCGGTCCACGAGCCATCATAGTTACTAACAGACGGGTAGCCGAGCAGGTATTTGAGTACGAACCAGCTGTGCGATGAGCGTTCTCCAATTCTGCAGTAACAGATGACATGCTTATCAGGGGTTACGCCTTTCCCTTCATATAGCGCCTCTAGCTCTTCGCGACTCTTAAACGTCCCATCTGTCTCCCTTACTGCTTGCGCCCACGGAATATTCTTTGCACCCGGTACATGGCCACCTCGCTGGGCAGACTCCGCAGGGTACTCTGGTGGAGCTGTGATTTCACCAGAAAACTCTTTTGGCGAGCGCACATCTACTAGTACAGTCTGTTCTGCTTTTTCGATTGCTCTTCTTACGTCAGACATGTAGGCCCTTATGCCTTCTTCTGGAGGTTTAGCAACGTATGTTGTAGGCGAAGTTGGTGGTTCTTCCTTTGAGTACTCCCGCCCTTCAAGCTCCCATTTTTTCCTCCCGCCGTTCATTATTTTAATTTTTTTGTGACCATAATACTGGAAGACCCATAATGCAAAAGCTGCAAACCAATTATTAAAATCACCATACAAAATTAGCTCGGTATCATGTGTTGCGCCAATTCTGCTCATAAGGTTCTGAAACTGCTGCTTGTCAATGATATCGCGTCTGATAGGATCGTTAATGTCCCGCCTCCACCATACAAGATGTGCGGCATGGACGTGTCCCTCCTTGTATGCATTTTCAGGGTCATAGTCTACTTCCAAAACCCTGACGTTTGGGTTCTTCAAATTATTTGCAACCCATTCGGTTTCGCAGAGAACTTCAGGATATGTATATCCACTAGTCGTCATAGTGATGGCTATCTTCAAGAGGTACTTATAATTTACCTTAGAAGTAAAGGCATTTAAGAACTCGTTTGCAGCTATAGCAGTGCCGTGAGATGGCACCGAGCATCCTCAACGTAGCGATAATCACGAAGATTGGGAGCAGTGAAGCAGACAGAGCAGCCGTAAAGGTCGCAAGTTTGCTTAACAAAAGGAAAATCAAAGTATACACTGTACTTCCATTCGTAATCGAAGATGCAATGCCAATTAAGCCTGATGAATTGAAGGACATCAAGCTTGACCTTGTTTTTGCAATAGGTGGAGATGGGACTACCTTGAGAGCTTTTCGTACGTTACCCGGAAGGGTGCCTCTTTTTAGCATAAACAGCGGAGGACATCGAGGAATCCTCTCTGAAATTGATACCGAATCAATAGAAGATGGAGTCGGTACAATACTCGCAGGCAGGTATCTTTATGATTGTAGGATAAGGATCCAAGCCTCTGTTAACGGTAAGCTTTTCCCACCTGTTCTAAATGACATACTCGTTGTAAGAGTTAACCTCACAAGAACACCCCTCCTATCCCTTACGTTGATGGGTGATGAAATAAAGCAGCGGATGGACGGATTGGTAGTATCTACCCCGACAGGCTCTACAGGTCACTCATTTTCCGTTGGCGGCCCAGTCCTGCATGAAGGCATGAGCTGCTTAAGTCTGACACCAATTGCATCGGTTAACAGAATGCCACAGTTGGTGATTCCGCTGGAGGAAATTATCATAAGGAGTACATATGAGTCTCATTTGATACTTGACGGCCAAGAAACATTCAAGATTCAGGCAGATGATCCTATTAAGATTATGCGGTGTTCAGATGATGCGATATTCTTACGGCTTCAGAAAAAAGGAATGAGGCAGTTGGCAAAGCTTGGATTCTCAAGATTCGGTTTTTAGATGGGCAGTAGACGCAGGAGCATTCTACACCGGCTTAGTATTTCAATCATCTGCAAGCCGATATTGCACTACAGAATCTGTTTTTGATGAGGTAAAGCACATTAAAAAGTCACAAGGCGCGATAGAAGTGTTACTTGAATCCAACAGCTTACAGATAATAAATCCAGATAAAAAAAGCATTGAAAAAGTATTCTCCGCAGCAAGGAGGACTGGTGACTATCCAAGACTTTCAGAGGCAGACATCTCGATTATAGCCCTTGCACTTCAGCTAGAAGTTCCCTTGATAACTGATGATTACGCAGTTGCTAATGTAGCAACTACTATGAAGATCCCTGTAAAGTCCCTGGCGACTAGAGGTATCACACATACAATAAAGTGGATAACATACTGCAGCGCATGTGGCAGGACTTTTGGGGCTACTGCAAAAGAGTGTAGGCTTTGTGGCAATACGTTGAGGCGAAAATACAAGCTAATCTGAGCCCGCTGTGTGCTTTCTCTTTTAGGGAGTTGCCGACCACTCCAATCACCAAAATGTAACGAAGATAACATCCGATTTGTATGTTATTTGTATGCGTCATTTGAACTCAGTTTATTTGTCGTGATCGTCAAATAGAGTCCTCTGCAATACTTTTTTCACATCATTGGAGGTATCTAAGACCTTACGCATTCGTTCAGCCCTCATAAGGCCAAAGCCAGGTATAATAGAAAGTTCTGCTGCAGTGGCGTTGAGTGCTCTAATCGGGGTATCGAATTTCTTGAGCATCCTGGCGGCAAGTTTCTCCCCTACCCCAGGTAAAGATGCGAGGACGGAAAGTTGCTGTATATAGATAGGATTCTCTTTCTTAATTTTTCTCAATAGCGGGCCTTTCGCCTTGCCTTCTTGCAAGCTCCTGTTGACTAACGTAACCAGCAACTGAGCCGTTTGTTCTGCGGAAGGTGTGTGAATAGTAGGAATTCTAAACTCCATTGCCACTGTGATAAGTGCGTCGTATGCAACTAGCATTCTCTCTGCATGGAACTTAACATCCGATTCTTCACTATCCTCAGAACTTTCGGTCAGCTCGGCGATATTACCTTGAACTACTAATAATGGTTTTTGATAGTACTTTACTAGATCAGAACACTGTATAAACAAGCGACCGTCATAAATAGAGCTTACCAAGTCACGCACAGTTTTGCGCTCTATCGCTGTCTCAGAGGAAACAACATAATCACCTACTTTTAATTGTGTAAAGTCAATGATAGCACCTGCATTTTTCAGAAGCTCAGGTATATTGCTATTCCTTTCTCTTTCATCTACTACAATTCTGACAGGCACCCTATATTGTTTGTTCCAGACCTCTATAACTATATATTTTCATAATTCGCGGGTGTCGATTGTTAGGTTTATAAGATGCAGCTTTTGCGAGCTGTCTCTCAGCATGGTTCGTTACAATTTGAATATTTCTCAATGAATTTTTAAGACTGCCAAGGAAGCGCAGAGATAGGGTTTTGAAAATCTATAATTCAGAGTGCGATTATGGACCAGAACTTATCCTAATGTTCTTGGCCCCCCTGTACCGGATGATCCAGTTGATGGAGCGCCACCAGCCTGCATACCGCGGATCATTTCGTTTATCTTGTTCTCAACTTCCTTTAGGTTTTCTTTTACTCTCGTCTCTTGCTTACCAAGAACCATAACACGCGTATTTGCTAGCTCTTTCTTCTCCTCCAACTCCTTGAGAACGTCTTCCTTTTTAGCTTTGATTAGCACAGAGCCTGCATTCTTGTATATTGCATCATCTGGGCTTGCTTTTTTCAATTCCTGAAGAGCCCTGTCTGTCTCTGCCATTTCAACTTCCAGCTGTTGCTTTTGCATCATGATTGCCTGTAGATTCTGCTGAAGCTGCTGTAACCGGGATACCTGTTCTCTTACCCATGGGGGAAGTTCCTGTTCACTCATAAATTGCCAATCTATTCACATCAGGAGCATATAAAGTCATACCATCAGGCACTTATAAGATACGTCTGCCAACCTCAAGTAGGAATTAACGCTTGCACGCAAAGATGCGATATCACTAGTCACTATTTTGAAGACAACATGAGTTTGTTTTAGTGAGAGAGCTGATCTGCTGTCACTAGCTTGAAGCATGCGAAGGTCCGGACCTAGCGCGTCATAAATGCCTGCTGCCATACGCTTGGAGCTTGTAGATACCTTGATTTTAGCTTTGTAACTTTTCAAGTTGTATATCATATGCGCCTGAGGCTATCTTGCAATTGCACTTAGGACAGTGCCATATCCCAGCTGCCAAACGGCTGAACCTAATCGAACCGCAAGATGGACATCTCCTCTTCTTGTGAAGTGTACGATGAACCTTACCATAACGTTTGCGTACTGTGGCTCCATATTTAACTCCGAGTCCAATGAGGGTTGTTGAGCTTTTTTTCCTCTTAGCCATTGTTTGCTACTAACCCCTTCAATCTTGCCCGTATCTCCTTTCCTTTAATTGTTGCTGCTTCTGCCGCCATTTTGATCTGGTCTGGTGTAAATGAACCGGTGTAACCCTTCTGGGTCGCACAAAAACCTTCATCTATGGTGGTTATAGTTATCCGTGAGTCCATGCAGGCTTCTTCTTCAGCGTTAGGATCCATCAGTACGTAATCACCGATTCTTGCCGCGGTAACTGAGACTGGCATACTCGTTGTAGGCATTGGTTGCGTTTCCCCAGTGTCTACCACTTTTTGATCCTGCATTTCAAAGATTGGTAACTTTGAGGTAAGTAGCGCTGCGACCGTAGCATAGGAGGTCGCATCAAACAGATTGCCGTCGGCATTGAGCACACTGCAATCAACGAATATTGTATACACTATCTTGCCAGGTACAAGCACAAGCTTTGCTAGATCAATCATCTCAGATTCCCTGACGCCTCTGTCGACAACCCTCGCAAGCTCAACCACCTCCTCATCTGGAGGGCCCGGCTCAATGTATGGCGAAGCGGTAGGCAGTACTTCTGCTGAAACAATCAAGGCGCCCTTATTCTCAAGACCCTCAAAAGGCTCGCCTGTACCGACTTTGACCCCTGCAATGACTTCGGTGTCTCCGAGCTTTACCCTTGCAGAGCCATTTGCCTTCTTGATAACATCGGTCTCAAGTTCTAGCTGCCTAATTTCGCTAAAGTCTCTGCCATCCAGCCTCTTCCCTCTTGACAGGGCATCCCACATCTGCTGCTTGCGTAGGTGCTCAATAATTATAGTTGATCTCTTTGATGAACTCATGGTACTTCCTCCTTTAGTTCCGTTTCATTGCCAAAGTACTTTTGCATTAATGCCTGCTTTTGGATTTCATATACCATCTTGGAGCCGTCAATTGCCTTTTCAAGGCATTCGTTAAATTGCTCTGGTTCAAGCCTGCCGTCCAGCTGCAGAAGTGTAACTTGTTCTAGCCTAGGCATGTATGCAACAGGCATATCTGCCTGGCCTTCCTTATCCTCTTGATCGTTAATATCCAACACGATCTTGTCATCGACTTTACCTGCAGCGCAGGAAGCCACTAGATCGTGCATGCTGATACCGGCGTCTGCTAACGCAACAGAAGCAGCCGTGATGCCGGCACATCTGGAGCCACCATCAGATTGGAGTACTTCTACAAAAACATCGATTGCTGCCCTCGGATAATCCTGAAGCATCAGTGCAGGCTCCAGCGCCTCTCGCATCACCTTAGAAATCTCGACTTCCCTTCTAGAAGGTGCAGGATTTTTGCGCGTATCAGTAGAGAAGGGGGACATATGATAACGGCATCGAAGCACGCATCTGTCGGGAAGTGCCATGTGCTTAGGATGCACTTCTCGAGGGCCGTACACCGCTACTAGTATCTTATTCTTCCCAAACTCAATGAATGCAGAACCATCTGCATTTTTCACTGAGCCTACCGTTATCTTGACAGGACGTAGTCCGTCAACACCTCTTCCGTCTGTCCTTTTGCCATTTTCGTCTATTAAATTTCTTGTCTGAGTCACTTTTCTCCCTCAACCTCCAATTCTTCCTCCACCTCATCAATAGTGGATTCAATCTCTCCTGGTTTAGATGCCTCTGCAACCAGCGAACCCCTGTCTTGAGGCGGGGGCGTGGTTGTATCTGGAACGTTCAAAAGTCCTTTAATACGTTGCGTCAAGTTCGCAGTGTGTGCCTCCTCCTCTACCATTCTAATTGCCCTTACTGCCAAATTTACTCCTTCCGGTAAACGGCCTGTCACGACTACTATCCCATTCTGACCTATGAGAACCCGTGTCTGGGTTGCCTGCTCTATTGTTTGAATCATGGAGCCACGCTTACCTATAAGGCGTGGAACTCGGGTAGCCGATATCCTAAGCAGTTCTCCACGAGGAATCTTCCCAAGGTCTCGATCTTGAACAGTAAGCATCGGGTCTCTTGTCCGGTCAAATGCAATAATCCTTGCAGTTATCATATCGCCTATCGCAAAATGCTTTGTCATGTCATCTCTCGCGGAGGAAAAATCCCTTCCGAACACATCCTGTGCTGGCAAATGAGCAGAAAAGCAAGAGTTGATGTCTACTTCCCATGAGAGGGATGAGTGATCTATTATCTTGCCTATCACGAGATCATTTACTCGTGGGATATAGACACCTGATAGGGGAATAACCTTGACTCCATCGCGTCCAGTCTCTGCAATGCCAATTCTGGTAGCGACGAGAGCATTTCCCGATCTGATAACATTCATGAGTGGCCTAAAATTCCCCTCAACAATCTTGTCACCGGGGATGACGTATCTTCTCTTCACCTCATGCATGGCTCAAAAGCTCACCACTAGGGCAAAAAAACCCTTCCGAAAGCGTATGTTCATTTTTCATTTTTTCCTTTTCTCTCCCTTTGCTGGTAGGTTATCCGCATTTATATTTTTAAGTGTAGGTAATTTGGCTAGTCTTCCTTCACTTGGGCCGACCCCTTTGTTACTGCCCCAAGCCGGTCAAGAAACTGACCCTTGAGGCTCGCATTTATATCAACCATTACCCTGAGTGACCCATCGGCTAGCCACTCTTCAGATAGAAGGTCCCCAGTAGACTTTAGTACGCTATATGACTGGGCTGCAAATTGCGGCGGGACTGTTATCGTAAGCTTTAGGGTCTCCGACTTTAATGGTAGGATCTTTCGAACTGCATCTACTATTGCCTTCGCTTGATCATCCACCTTTCTGAATGGGTCTATAGGAACCCTCACTTCTTCCATCGCTGCCTCTATCCTCACAATTGGGTGTGGCAAGTGAGTTTTGGGGTCGACAAAGCTCCTGTTTATGAATTGTACTATCTGCCTTTTCTTCTCCTCAACCATCTTTCTACGTTGGTCAGTGGTGAGATTAAGCTCTCCCTTTGCGAGAATCTGTTTGGCTATATCTACCGAATCAGTGGTCTTGAAGTGCTTCATCATCTTCTCACTTGATGCCCTCGAGCCCTTGTTGGCGTCAGAGTATATTTCATCTGATACAAGTGCACCTGAAATGTCTGATCTTTTGCCCATCTTATATTCCAGTGCGGGATCCGGCTTGACCAACACCTCAAATTTTTCACCATCCAAAATGAGGCGAGCGACAGTGAATTTGTCTGTCATTTAATGTGATCATCCATTTCCGGAATATATATGCCTGTCAAGACATCCAATGCAGAATTTTTGCAAGTTTCGGTAGATTTTTAAGGTTGTTTTGGATAGTTGTTAGAATATTGGTTTCTGCGTCCGCTGAGATTGTTGAAAAAACAAATGAAAGGATTGTTGTCAGGTTTAGCAATATTCCAAGGCAATACGTCAATTCTCTCAGGAGGTTGGCGATAAGCGAAGTTTCAACGCTTGCAATAGATGATGTTGTGATACTTGAAAATTCGTCCGTTATGCACGATGAAGCGGTCGCACATAGGCTTGGTCTAATTCCACTTCGCACTGATCCCGGCAGATTCGTAATGCCTCACGAGTGCGACTGCAAGAGCACGCTTGGATGCAGCAAATGCAGAGTTCTTTTGGTCCTTGACGCAGAGGCAAATGAAAAGACTGTGTCTGTTGCCTCAGGCGAGCTAGTATCAGAAGATGAGACGGTCAAACCTGTAAGTAAAGACATACCTATTGTTGTCCTGGCACCAAATCAGAAATTAAAATTTGAAGCATACGCGAGGTTAGGGACTGGCAAAGATCACGCAAAGTGGCAACCGACGTCGGCCGCAGTAGTAAAAGATGGTGAGGGGGAGGATGAGACAATACTCATCTTAGAGTCAAATGGCGCACTCACTGCAGAAGAGGTGCTACTGGCTGCAGTGGAGCGACTTGTTGCAAAAATCAAAGGCTTCAAACAGTTAGTTTCCTCGTTGAAGGTTCCAAAGAGCGCCTAGACATCAGGTTTGATATCAGTTTGTTGAATTTACAACCTGCAATTTCCCAAACCTAGTTGCAGGCAAAGCAATTTAGATTTCACCTAGACTAATCATAGATTACGCAGGCAAACTAAAATGGACATTGAGCAGATCAAACGGGGGTTTTATGTTAACCTAGCCATTACATTTATTTGGGGACTTTTGAATACGAATTTATACTACAGATGTTTGCCCAGACAGCGATTGATAATACGATTTGGACGCTACGCAGTGCCTTTAAGAAGAGCAGGGCGCCGATATGGCGAGCCCTCCAGGGGGAGCTTAAGGGTCCAAGGGCCAATCGACGCGAGATTAATATCACCAGGCTTGCTCAGATAACTAAGGCCGATGAGGTCGTAGTGATTCCAGGCAAAGTTCTTGGAACTGGCAGTCTTGGTCACAAGCTGACCGTTTGCGCTTTTTCAATTTCAGAAGGAGCTGCCAAAAAGATCATAGAGTCAGGTGGCAAGGTTGTGACATTTGACGATTTGATAAAATTGTACGCCGATGGCAAAGGAGTGAGAATAGTTGGCTGAGCAAAAAGCAGTCCAGCATCATAACAAGACCATGATTGTAGTTGATGCAACTAACTGCATTGCTGGTAGGATGTGCTCACACGTCTCAAAGCTATTATTGGAAGGTAACAGAGTCGCCATCGTCAATGCAGAGAAGGCAATGCTATCGGGTAACAGATACATGACAATTGACTCATATAAAGAACATTTGGAAATCAACTCTGTGACCAATCCCATTCATGGTCCGTTCCACCCTCGCAGGCCAGATACCATCCTGTCTAAGATGGTAAGAGGGATGGTGCCAAAGCGTAAACCAAACGGCGTGGGTGCGTTTAAGCGTCTGAGAGTATATATGGGAGTTCCTGAGGATATGAGGGGCGCCAACATGAAGTCATTTGATGACTCAAAGATTACAAAACCAGAATCTTACTATATTTCTATTGGCGAAGTTGCCAAGCAGATAGGGTGGAAGGGAGAATGATAAACAAGATAGAGCTATACCCAGGACAACGCAAGACGAGCAAGGCCGTCGCCACTATATCTAAGGGCACTGGCAGGGTGAGGATGAACAACAAGCCAGCAGAGATGGTGACACCGGAGATCGCAAGAGAGCTTCTCCTTACGCCACTTACTCTCATCGGGGACTTGCGTAATAGGATCGATGTCGATGTGCAAGTCCATGGGGGTGGCTTTATGGGACAGGCATTTGCAAGTGCAGTGGCAGTATCACGTGCCCTTACAGGCCAAGAGAAGGGAGGTAAGGATCCAAAGGAGCATCCTCTCACTAGAAGCATGAGGGAAGAGATAAGGAAAAAGATAACAGAATATGACAGGCACCTGTTATCTGGAGACAGCAGGCAGACAGAATCGAAGAAATTTGGCGGTCCTGGAGCACGACGCAGAAAGCAAAAGTCATACCGTTGATTTCTCCTTTTGAGAGAGGGTCTGTTATATCTATTGACTGATCATTTTCACGCTAGCCCATCGCTCATCGAATAGACCTTGTAAATCTGGCCCGTATGCCTGTCCGTATACCTCCATTCATCTGAGTTGAATTTGGCCTCGTTGAACCTTGCCTTGATGGATGGATGCAGCATCTCGTATACATTTTGCCCAATTGAGACTTTGTTAGCCCCTGAGAGTGATGTTATTTTGGCTGCTATGTTCATGCAATATCCAAGAATGTCAATTAGAGAGCTTCGGTCATGACCGTACTGCACGATGACATTTTCACCCTCGTCCATCCCTATCTTAACATTCAGCTCAGGGTAATCATATTGATTAAGAATTGGATTGATACCGTTTTTTACTACCGTAAGCATCGACTTGGAGCATTGTACTGCTCTATCACATGCAAGCAGTTTGTTATAGCTAGCAGGAAAGAAAGAAATGACAGCGTCTCCCACGTATTTGAGTATGTAACCTTTGTGGTTGTATATAACCTGAGAAATTTCATACGTGAAAGCTCTTATTATCGTAGTCAGTTTGTCCGCAGGCAATGTCATGCTCATATTAGTTGACCCAACTAGGTCGGCATACATTATCACAAGAGGGAGCTTTGTACTAACGTGGTTGAGAAGAAATTCTTGACCTGGCTGCAGCGATACATCGTACTGAAAACGACGCTTGAGTGCGCGCCATAGCCTATCTTGAGTCTGGGAGACAAGCGTGTCAGAGTCAACTATTTTTGCCTGTTCTAGGCTGTTGTTATCGGTATTCATCATCATATCTAAGAGATCCTTGCTGGCACCACTATGCACTTTCTCGTTCTTCTGCTCTTCTGCTGCGGACAAGTCTGAGTTGAATTAGAGTGCATTCCATTTAAACGTGAATATATTAAACAGTAACATACACCTTTCTGGCAATGAGGGCACCTATTAAAGGAGACGATTATTTTTGCAGGCAAATAAATGTAGCAACCGAGAGGGTGCAAGAGGCTTTTCTCGACGCTATTAAGCCTTCCATTGTACTGCGTCATGAAAATGCAATGCTAGGCGATGGCACAATAACTCAGGCCGACACGTTTGATCTACAGAATTTGGAAAACTTTTTCCAACGCCTTGGATACACGCTCGAAGGCTGGACGTTTAGTGGAATCCTCAAATCGACTACAGAAGATATGCACAGGTTATACTGTACACTTACCAAAGAGACTGACAAGTTTTATATGAGCGTTTATTTTGGCATTCAGTTTCACGTCCTACTTTACTATAGAGTCGACACCCAGGTAATTGACTTACAAAAGGAGCTTATGAAAATTGAGGAGACTGCCGCTTCAGTTTCAGACCATATGACACGCGCCGCTGATAAACTGCTTGCTGCGGAGTTGGAAAAAAGAGGCTTTAACAACTTAGGCTTAGACGAGCTTTTTGTAAGAATGTTTGAAGATGAAACGCTTGTAGAGCAGCTTAGTGAAAAGACAGCTGTCGTGGAGGATGAGTTCTTGGAGTTTAGGGATGCCCGCACCAAGAAAAGCGAGCTTCTTTCAAAACTAAAAACTCTACTCACAGAGTTCTATAGGACATCACCTGTACTAATTGATTATAACAGATTGATGCAAGGCGAAGAGGGGGTAACTAACTACTTTGATATTGAAATCTTAAAGAATAAGAAGACTAAAAGAAGAGAAGCATTTCTTGACACTGCAAAGATAAAAGAAGAGGCGACCGACAAGTTGTCAAGTGAGGTTGGCGCGGTTGAAGAAGTGCTGCATAAGATAAGATACTAACGTATACCGTATTATGAGTCTGAAGAAGCAGTACAAAGTGTAGTAATATTGATTATTTGATCATCACTACTTCTGCAAGTCTCTATGCTGTCAACGATCAGATTTCGTTTATTAGCTCAGTCAGCTTTCTTTTTGGCTTAGGATGCAGCATCTTTTGTGAATAACCAAGGCACAGGATAACCGCAGGGGTAAGATCAGTGACTAGTGCCTGCATTACCTTTTGCTCATCTATCATACCAATCCACACAGACGTGAGACCAAGCGCATGGGCTGCAAGCTGGGCATAAGCAGCGGCAAGGGTTGCATCTTGGACAGAGAACTTTTTGATTATGTGTGGAGGAAAATTCATCTTGACTCTTGACGGGTCCATACAAAAGACTAGGACCACCGGTGCGTTCACATACGGTTGGTTGTTTGCGGCCTGGACTAGCTTGAGCTTGACGTCGTGATTCTTCACACGATAAACTTCGAAGCCTTGAAAGCCTCCTGCTGTTGGAGCAGTATCAGCCGCAGCAAATATCATTTCTAGCTTCCAATCCTCTATTTCACGATCCTCAAACTTACGTTGCGATCTGCGGTTCAGCATTACATTGAAGAGGTTAGTCTGCAGAATATCGTCCAATTCTGAAGGTGCCTCCTCTTGCTTGGGATAGAGTTTCGTATCTTTTGTGTCACCTGCATACATTCTCGACAAAATATCGCTTGGATACATCCAACTATCTACATATGTACGTCCAATAAAGACTTTCGATGTTAATGCAATACTGAAATAGCGTATTGGGACAGCTATAGCTGTTGGCAAATGGTTAAAACGAAAAAGATGATCCTTGAATTACAGATAGAGATAGACATTCCAGATGACATCATTCAGGACAGCCAGAGGATAAAAGCTGTTGAGGATGGCCTTAGCCGTAGCATTTCTAAGGGCTTGTATGATCAGGGAGTATCATTTGAGATAAGAAACTGTAGTTCAAGAATAAAATAGGAGAAATATGGCAAACAAAATTTTTGCCATAACATCTTATTAGATCGAAACTTGGTTTGTTGGAAAACGTTTACAATGACGATTCTTGTTTTTGCGAGGGTCTTTTTGGCTTCGGTCTTACGGATGAGATCGCTCGAATGGGCAAGATATCAGCATACACTTGGCGTCACAACCAACGACCCAGAATAAGATTTGTGTTGCTAACGTTTACAATCACTCAGCAAGGATAGTCGACTTGGTTAGGAAAATGTCATTACAGTCACAGGTAGGTCCGAAATGAAATTCATATGTAATTTTAGTTTTGATGAACTCCTGACACCCTTCGCCTGTTTGAACTAAGCGAAGTCAAGAGGCGTGGAAATTTACATTACATTGTTGACAGGAGTAGCATCATTTTGTGAGGATATTCGGACTGGTAAACGTGCAAAGGACATTAACCATCAAATAAGGAGGGCCCTCTTTTCGCTTGCCAGCTACAACGTACCAAGGGTTACGTGCTAAACTCATCTCAGATAATGAGGAAATGAAATAAATATCATAGGAGATTATGTCATACCAAAATGGAATGTGCAGTATACGACACTTATGTTACGAAGAAGGATGGAAGAACAATGCACTTTGATGTGGTTGTAGACGCAGATACACCCCACGAGAAGGCAATTGACTATGGCAAAGAATACCTTTCCACGGCAGGCCAAAGCGGACAGAAAATGACCCAGGAAGAATGTCAGTTCTGTCATATACAAGAAGCTCCGCCGTTTGTAGAGAAAAATATTAGAGAAAACGGATACTGGATCCAAAGGATGGAAGGCTGTCCTTCCTAGAGATTCATTTCATTTTATTTATTTTTTATAACGTATGCTGATATTTTACCTTAATACTGGCAGTCTGTATCTGTTAGTTGTATCTATTGACTTACAAGTTCGGAAACAATTTAGCATCTTGGAGTTCCTAGTGAACTGCGTTATCCATGAGTTAACATTGCAAGCTCAAGAACAGATCTTCAAAGCAAAGAAAGCTGTTTGCCGTTGCAATTGACGGCCGTTTTTAAACTTTAGGCTAACACAAATTATAATTAAGGCATGGACTCCTGATGGATTGCATAAATAGATGAATGAAGCAAGCGTATGGAACCCCGAAAAAGAGAGGCGTATACCGACCATTGAAGATATTGTCAAGGCACAGGATATCTTATCAGGAACAATTAGAAGAACACCTCTGCAATCTACCAGAACGTTCTCGGGTATTGCAGGGAAAAATTTGTTTCTCAAGCTCGAATGCCTACAGGTGACTGGATCTTTCAAAGTGCGTGGGGCTTTCGTGAAGATAAGCAAGATATCCGAAAAACAGGCAGGCTATGGTGTTATTGCTGCATCAGCCGGTAACCATGCTCAAGGCGTGGCATATGCCGCTATGATAAAAAAGATACCATGCACAATTGTCATGCCAGAGAATGCCTCGCCAGCTAAAGTTGCGGCTACCAGGTCATATGGTGCTAAAATAATTCGGCGCGGGGCAAATTACGATGATGCATGGGAGGCGACGCAGGATATTGCCAAGGCAGAGGGGAGTACAATAATCCATGCTTTTGATGACCCTGATATCATTGCAGGCCAGGGTACCATAGGTCTTGAGCTTCTTGAAGATCTCCCAGATGTTCATGCCATATACTTGCCTGTCGGCGGCGGGGGCCTTGCTGCGGGCGTTGCAATTGCAGTCAAGTCAAGAAAACCAAATGTGAGAATAATAGGAGTAGAATCAGAGGCATTTCCCGCCATGAAAGAATCTCTTGCCAAAGGATCCCTTCAGTCTACAAAGCGAGGCTACAGCATAGCGGATGGGATCTCAGTCAAGCAACCAGGCGAACTCAGCTATAGAATACTAAGCAAGTACCTTGATGAGATTGTCCTAATTGACGATGCATCAATAGTAAAGACAATGTTTCTTATGATGGAACGTGCCAAATTGGTGGCCGAACCTGCGGGAGTAGCGAGCCTTGCTTACCTTCTATCTAGTGCAGCCCTAGCAGGCAGTATGAAAGACAATGTTGCCACTATTCTATCAGGAGGGAATGTTGACATGTACCTCTTGGGTCAAGTAGTGGCTAAAGGCTTGATGCAAATGGGAAGACTACTTAAGATTTTTATCCTACTACCCGACAAGCCCGGTGCACTTAAGGGTTTAGTAGATGGGATTGCAGAGCTGAGCGTCAACATAGTCGAAGTGGATCATGACAGGCTGAGCGCGCATATTCCTGCAGGAACTGCCGGCGTTTACTTGAGTCTGGAATTGGAGAATGAAAAACACGCTCAACGCTTGATAGAATTTCTGAAACAAAAGGGAATAGAGTTCAAGGTAGTTAGTTAGCTGGCTAATTAAGTAAGATAGCTGTATTCTCGTAATCCTGCTTTCTCGGCAGTATTGCCGCCTACCTTGACGAGCACAAATTCCTTGTGGGCCTGAACAAGAGAATCACTAAAGTTGCGCTCATTTCTGTGGAGTCTCTCGTATTCTGCCATCGTCAGTTTTTGTCTTGGGCCAATTTCTGTGTCCAAGTCCATCTTGCTTACTATTTCCTTATACTGTGGTTGTATCGTTCCGCTAAAGACCATTGCGCTACTTCCGCTACCGTAAGAGCCAAAGCCAATCCGCTTTTGGTCAAGATCTACCCCTTTCTTGAATTCAAATTCCAGCATACTTCGCAGCCCCATATACATTGATGCAGTATACAAATTGCCAATTATTGCAGATGCTTCAAGCGAGGTGGCCATCTTCTTTTCATATACCTCATTATAAAAGGAGGTCTGCATAAACGCCCGTCTGAACCGCTCATCTGCTTTCATAAATTCAGTGTCCGCAAGAATTGACTCAATAGTTCCACGAGGATCCTTTGGGTGGGGCTCGGACATTCCAACCTCTTTGATAACATTCTTCCATCTTGGGAGATGGCGCCATTCGTGCCTCAACAGATAGGCAAGAGCCTTTTCACCCATCTTTCTATATGGAAGATGTACGGCAAAGTAATCTATGTAATCAGTTATCGACTCATTGTCCTTTAGGTTAATAAGCCCTGTTTTGATTGCCTTCTCCTTGTAAGCATCAAACGCCTTTCTAACCGATATCAGATATAACAAATTTGAATAGCTTCCGTTGACAAGTGGTGTTTCTTTACCAAATGGACGGTAAAAGTCGTATTCATTCCTGATCGTTGTCGAAGGAACTTTTGGGTCAAAGGCCAAGAGTCTCGGATTTTCTTGTACTAACAGAGCAACGGCGCCGGCACCTTGGGTATATTCTCCAGTTGAACCAATATCATACTTCGCTATGTCACTTACAACAACTATAGCAGCCTTGCCATTATTTTCCTCCGCCCTTATCCAATTTGCATTGTCATATAGCGCATAAGAGCCACTCACACATGCAAATTTACATTCGATGCCACCAGCATGTTCAAATGAGCCCTCCCCATAGATCTGTTCTAACATCCCAATAACAAAGGAGTTCATTGCCTTCGATTCATCCAACGATGATTCAGTAGCGACATAGAGCCTTCCAATATCCTCAGGGTGAAGGTGCTTCTTTTGCATCAGTTTCATGCATGCGTTTGCCGCCATGCAGGCAGAATCCTGGTTAGTGTCAGCAATGGCCATCTTTCTAATTCCAATACCATACTCGAGTTTCTGGGGATCCATCCCTCTTGCCTCGGCAAAATCCTTGTAATCGATGTAAAGCTTAGGGATATACATTGCAAGATCATCAACACCTACAACGGGCATTTCTTGATCGCACTAATGCTGATAGTCATTTAAAGGTATATCTAGAAATATTATTGACCTAGATATACCAATTTGTTTGAGCAAAATCTTAAAAAAAGAGTTTGTCCAACTACATATGTCGTATCGGTCGATCCATCTCTGTCAAAAATGCGTTAAAAGCAAAGTAATATCGTGGTACCCCATTTTCATTGTGAATTTGTCGGCATCATAAGTATTTTGAATCATGGTACAATGCCAACGTAGAGCTTCATGATTGACCTGTGTCTGGAATAGAATATAATACTCACGAAATGTTTAAGGTTTAAAATTAAAGTACAAACTGCAACAGCTTAGGAGCCGTTTCATGCTTAATTCTTAGGTTCTTGGTTCTTGTAGCTGGTAATTCTATTCAAGTATAATTGAACTTGGTCTATCAACCAAGCAATCTACAATTAAAAAGAAATACGAATCCCGATTATAAAAAGATCAATAAAAAGACGCCTATAATATTTGCTGAGACCTCTGTCAAATCTACCTCAAACATCATCACATTTAAATTCTCATTGTGTTGTACCACTTCTACATCGACCAAACCGATGGGGAACAAACGGTCTGGTTGAAGTGCAGCAGGTGAGAAACTCTGCGCTTCGCCAGACATTATCTTACTCAACTATTCTAATATCTAACTCTTCATATGCATCCTTCACTGCGAGCAAAAAGAGGTCATCTTCATATATTAAGAGCCAATCTTTTACACCTATTACAGGCAACTTACGTACAACCACCTCTCCAGTATCTTTTATGGTAGTCATAACATATGCAAATTTCGGCCATCTACCCTTGGTATTGAAGAGGCTTTCCTGCAATTCAATGCCCTGTGCCCCACCTTGGATGTTTATCTTGACAGGGTCCCCATACCTGTTCTCCACTTTGGCGACAACATAACTCTGTCCTACTTCGAAGTGCTCAACATTTAGCATCGCTTTATTAGTTGCAGAGATCGTGTCAGGAATCTCTCTATATAGCTTCTCCGAAAGGTTATCATAAAAGCTGTTCATGTAAGGCCCAAGCCTGATTCTATTTTTACTATTCTCCGTAACATAATGATCACTCCACTCATGATGCTTGTGACTGCGATTAATGTGATAAGAGAGCCAGTGGGAAACTCTGGCACAACGACAACGCCTCTTGCAATGCCGTTTCTTGTTTGGTCTAACGACTGTCCATCTCTTGCTATACCTGTGACTTCTACTTCCATACGATAATTCTGATTTGCAGGAAAATCAATCGCGTGAGTGTCAGTTCCACCCTCTGCAACGAGCCCTGTCTGAGAGTACACTTGAGTGCCATTATTATCTAAGATGCGCAGATTGTAGTTTACATTATCTCCAATTCGTTCACCAGAGAAACCGTCGTGGAACTCAAGTGTCAGCGTTGATTCTGTATTTGCAGCAAGCTGATCTGGAGCCCACCTTAATAGAACTAGAACATTTCCTGTCTCTGTAACTATTTCACCTGTTGTCTGTGCAGCAGCACTTGTGGATGGTGCAAGTGTAAATGTCATATCAGAATCCCCTTGAGGGATATCGCCGGCCATACGTAGTATATCATTCTTGTTGATCAAATAGTGCAGAGTAAGATCTTGCTGTGAGGAGTAAGGATCGACTGTAATCATTCTTCCCGATATTGGATTACCATTCACGGTAGCAGCAAACGAAGTAGTATCTCCTATTCCTGGGAGAGATTTAGGAATTCTCACTTCCTCATGTACAAATACGTTTGTATCTTCGAATCTTGAAACATTCCAATCAAATGGCATAGACCATGAAAACTGCTGATTACCTGCATCGAAGCTAAAGTTACCTACCCTGTCGTAATATGATATTATGGTAGTATCGTAAGGTTGGCCCTGATAATCAATATTTTGCATATAGACATCTCCTACACTTAGATAAGAATCAAATTGCGGGATATCCTCATCTGCGAATATGTTGCGTATATTATCGACCCCAAAGATTTCTATTTTGATATGATACAGACCCCCTTCAAGGAAGATAGGGCCCTGTATATTCACGGTTCCACCAGGGTCTGCAACCCAAGCATTTAGGAACTGCTCCTGCGTTCCAAAGATCTGCAATTCGCCCTCTGCAGGCTGCACCTTGAGTCTGAGCAGGCCGCTTTCTGTATGAAAGAGAGTAGGAGGCATTACAGTCTCAGCATCTTCTCCTATTCCCTTTTCTATACTGATGAAGAAGGTGGTATAAGGGATCGTCTCGTTCGTGTTTGCATCATATAGCCTGAAGAGAATGTATGCTTCATCCCGGGTTTCATCAGTTAAGACAGGTGGGTTTACTTGTACTAACATCTCTGCGTTCCTATCACCAAGGGAGGCACTGAAAGTTTCTGAGGTGAGGCCATCTCCAAAAGCGTTCTGATAGGGATACGCCGCAGCAATCATAGATAATACTGCAAAAACCGCAGCAAAGGTAAAACAGGGAACCATTTGTCTGCCTGATCGCACAAGAAAGACTTCTTATAGTGTATTATTTAATCCTTAAGAACCCGTGACTTGTCATGCAACATCGCTAATGATTTAATTATCTCAAAGCAGATACGTATAGCAGCAAGTGTTGCGATACAGGAAAGTCGTTATAGCTTCAATAGTAGCGGCAACAATTATCATAACTTCGCTCTTCTTGCTGCCACAGGGTAAGAACATTCTAAGAATTCCAGATGCAAATAGCTCTAATGAAGGAAAGCTTACAATGGTTTCACTCTCTGACAACTCCTTTATGGAGCAATCAATATATGTCATTTCACCTGATCCTTTTGGGAATTTTGCTAATTATACAATTCAAGATGGTGAAGAAGCCGATGAAGATAGTACACCAGGCATTGTACAGATTTCTGGTTTGGTTGATGGCAGGTATATTGTGACGCAGGTTAAAGCCTCCTCACAACATCAGACAGTCAGTATTCCGAAGATAGTGGATATAACGAATCAGAATAGAAATGGCATCGCTTCATTCAGCAGTGTAGGGAGCGAAGAGAAAGCAGAAGAATCACAGCAACCGCAACAACTACAAAATCAAACGGCGTTGATAAGGGATCTTACTTACTATGTAAAATTTGAGTGCGGCACGATTTCTGGAAATGAGGGACCTTTAAGACCGGGTCATTATGACACAGATATTGGAATTTTGAACAAACAGGACTTTGCGACGCAAATACAATGGAGCATCACAGCAAACAATAGCAAAAATACAAATTCGATAATCCAAACACTTGAGCGGCAAGGTTCTACCAATATAGTGTGCAAAGACCTGCGAAATATTATTGCTAATGATCAGAGCTTTGTTGAAGGGTTTGTCGTAATTAATGTGCCTCTTGAACCTGGGCTTTTGGCATCGCTGTCCCATGGAACTCAGATCCTAGGTCGAAATTTTGAAGATATGAATAACTTTATCGAAGTACAAGCTTTCTATACAGCAAATGCTCTTGACAAGCTTCCTCATCCAATACTGGTGGACAAGATCATCCTTAAAATCGTAAATGATAGTAGCGGTAAGATACCGTTGGAATTGATCAATAAGACTCTTGATATTACTGTGCCAGGTAGCTTAAATCAAATTTCTGATCCAGAGAGTAAAGCTAAAGATGTGCTTGCTGCAAAATACGGTTTGTCCACTCAAGAGCGTACCAATTTGCAAATAGTAATTGAGAGTTTAAGTGGTAGCGTAGGCACAATGATAGACGATCATGCGATTTCATTGTCCACGGTCATGCCCCAAGCAAGCGAATATCAATAGCCTTTTGATGAATAAACAATATATATATTCTCTTAGGTATTTCTATCGAACATGGCTAACTTTACTCTTCCTGCATTGCCTTACTCCTACGACTCACTTGAACCACACATTGATGCGAGAACAATGGAGATTCATCATACAAAGCATCACCAGGCGTACACTGATGGTCTGAACAAAGCGCTAAGCACGCTTGGTCCGGAATGGCAGAGCAAAAGCGATATTGTTGAAATTCTGAAGGATATTAACTCCGTTCCAGAGAGCACAAGGGGCGCTGTGAATTTCCATGGCGGAGGGTATAACAACCACGCATTGTTCTGGAACACTATGAAAAATGGCGGCGGCGGGGAGCCTGATGGCGAAGTCGCAGATGGAATCAATAAAACATTTGGGAGCTTCAACGACTTTAAAGACAAGTTCTCAAAGGACACTGTTGCAATTCAGGGTAGCGGATGGGGGTGGCTCGTATTCAACCAGAATACTAACGGCGTACAATTCATTACCATGCCTAACCAGACGAGCCCTTGGACCAAATGGAAGACAGAAAAGGTAATTCCGCTATTAGGTCTCGATGTTTGGGAACATGCTTATTATCTCAAATACCAGAACCGCCGAGCTGACTATGTCTCCGCCTGGTGGAATGTGGTAAACTGGGATCAGGTAAAAAGAAACTTTCAGCAAGGACTAGGAAAGTAATTTTACCGTTCTTTATCTTTTTGACCACATAAGGTGAATAGACAGGAGCCCACAAACCAGCTTATCTTTTAATACAGCCCTTATGCTGCGTATATTCTACTGGTTCCTAGGTTCTGCGGCTTCAAGTCATTGTCTATAGAGATATACATATCTCGTAATAAGCAGACCTTGTTAATAATCCCATAATGGCCGTCCGCAAAGAAGGCCCTAAGCAGGACATGGAAAAATATGGGAAGGAGTTATCAACTTTTACGCAAGTCTATCAAATTTACAAAGCCATATCCTTCACGGACGGTTCTGCTTACTTCCATATTGTAG
>Ga0075420_100001158_pt1 | contig 22125 bp, 19 predicted proteins | sample SoiMetdeltSBSDD4_FD_75296 | JGI IMG/M metagenome (GOLD analysis project Ga0075420, IMG submission 75296) | Bulk soil microbial communities from a Populus tree surrounding site in Tennessee, USA - Soil MetaG P. deltoides SBSDD4 | ecosystem: Environmental > Terrestrial > Soil > Tree plantation...
CCGCAGCTCGCTCCCGTCAGAATCGCCAGCCCGATCAGCGCCGCGGCCACGGGGCGCCTCATGCCGCTGTCCTTCCTTGGCCGCTCAGCGAGAGGTCGTAGCCGGGCAGTGCGGCGAGGCGAGCCTGCACGCTCGACCGCGCGAGCGCGTCCAGCAACGGCCTCGCTGCGGCGCCGGCGGCCGGGTCAAGCGCCAGCTCGAAGGGTTCGCTCACGACCGGGATCCAGTCGAGGCCGGCGGACTCAGCGACTGCGCGCACCGCAAGCCCCGCGTCCGCCGCGCCCGCGCTCACCGCGGCGGCAACCGCGAGGTGTGACTCGACCGGCTCCCCGAGCTCGGGACGAGGCTCGCACCCGGCGGCCCGCATCAGCCGCTCGAGCAGTAGCCGAGAGCCGGTGCCGGGCGCACGCCAAGCGATCCGCCTCCCACCGAGATCCCCTACAGCGCGGATGTCATGCGGATTCCCGGCCGCCACGACCAGGCCCTGCTCTCGCTGCCACAGGTGGATCAGTTGCACCGGCTCGCCGCCCAGCGCGCTGCGCGCGAGCGGGTCGTTCCAGCGGCCGCTCGCCACGTCGAACAGATGTACCGCGGACGCGTCGGCGGTTCCGCGCGAGAGCAGCACGATCCCGTTGACGCTGCCGCGCGGACCGGGGGCGACCGTCACGGAATCACCGGCCTCTCGCACGACCACGTCCAGCGCGGGGTCATCACTCCCGGCAAGCCGCAGCGCGGTCGGATCATGGCCCCATGCGGCTGCCCGCGCGCCGCCACCAGCCGCCACCACGAAGCGCGACCGCGGGCTACCCGATAGGACCCCCGCGTCACGCAGAACCGCGTAGGCGCGGGCTGCCGTCCCGGCAGCGCAGCCGACCTCGCGCGCGACGCGCCGCACACCGGGCAACGGCTCGCCCTCCGGCCAGCGGCCGGCGGCAATCTCCTGCGCGAGACGCGCGGCAAGTGACGCGGAACCCATCTGTAGCGCCACAGCAAGATACAGATGCGCATACGGACCGGCCCCGATGACACAGAAACCCGCTCGGTGAGCGGGCTTCAGTAATACCGCCACGGGGATTCGAACCCCGGTTTCCGCCGTGAGAGGGCGGCGTCCTAGTCCCCTAGACGATGGCGGCCTGTCGGCGGGCGATTGTAGCGACGGGTGTCGCGTTTGCCCAAGTGTGGCGGTAGGATGCCGACCGTTCATACGGCCGGTGGCACAGGGAAGTTCGGTGTGAAGCCGACGCGGTCCCGCCACTGTGATCGGGCGCCGATGCGTCGCATGGAGCCACTGGGGAGCCGACGGTTCTCCGGGAAGGCGCGGCGCGGAGCCCAAAGCCAGGAGACCTGACTCCGGCCGCAGCCCGTACGACCCTCGAGGAAGGGGTGGCCCCATGTCCAACCGCTCGCGTCGCGTCATCAAAGGCGCGTTCGTCCTGCTCTCCCTGGCCTGTCCGGCGGCCGCGTCCGCCGCGCCCGTGACCGTGAACCTGCGCGTGGAGGGGGCGACGTCAACGATCTTCGAAGGCCCGGTGGTCACCGACGTCCATCCGGTCACCACGCCGGCCGACGGTCAGCCGCGCACCTGTGACGGCTCGAGCGTCGGCGCGCCGTCAGGTCCCACAGCGATCGGCGCCCTCGACGATGGCGCCCGCGCGAACGGCTTCGCCTGGGACGCCCGCTGGGACTCGAGCTTCAGCGACTACTACCCGTTCCTGCGGGTCGGCCCGGACTCGATCGACTCGAGCAGCCACTACCTCGCGCTGTTCGTGAACTGGGCCTTCGCGGAGGTCGGCGGCTGCGGCCAGCGCGTCGCACAGGCCGACGACGTGGTGTTCGCCTACGAGGACTTCGCGAGCTCGCCGCTGCTCCGCCTCAGCGGGCCCGCCACGGCGACCACGGGCGAGAGCGTCAGCTTCAGGGCGGTGGACGGCCTGGACGGCTCGCCCCAGGCGGGCGCGACCGTGGCGGGCGCGACCACGGGCGCCGACGGCGTGGCCACGGTCTCGTTTGCCGACGAGGGCATCTACCGGGTCAAGGCCGAGCGGCCTGGCGCGATCCGCTCGAACGCGGTGGTGCTGTGCGTCGACCCCGCCGGCGCGATCCCGTGCAGCTCGACCGACCGCGAGGCGCCGTCATTGCAGACCCCGTTCGGGGCGGGCGACCCGCGGCTCCCCGGGCGCGTGCTCGCCAGCACGGTCAGCCGATCGCGTACGCTGCTGGTCTCCTGGGCGGCCCAGGACGGCGCCGGGAGCGGTGTGGCGCACTCGTCGGTCGAGGTGAGCGAGGTCCATACCGGCGCCGCCGCCTCGCAAGCCGAGTGGAGGCCGCTCGTGGACAAGGCGCCGGTGAGCGGCGTTCACTTCCGCGGCGAGCGCGGCTCCGCCTACCGCTTCCGCATCAGCGCGACCGACCGGGCGCTCAACACCGCCACGGTGGTGACCGACCCCGTGCTGATGCCGGTCGACGACCGCGACCGCCGGCTGCTCCGGCTCTCGCGCGCGTGGAAGCGGGTCAGGGTCCCCGAGGCCTGGGGCCGGACCGTGGTACGGGCGAGCCGCCCCGGCGCGACGGCGCGGCTGCGCTTCGACGGCACGCAGGTGGCGCTCATCGGCCGCCGGCTGCCGCGCGGCGGCCGCCTTCAGGTCACGGTCGACGGCGAGAGCAGCGTCGTGCGCACACGGGGGCGCTCGGCCCAGCGTAGCGTGCTCTGGGTGTCGAGAAGGCTCGAAGCCGGCAGCCACTCCCTGCGGCTGCGCTCGCTCGGCGGCGGCCCGGTGGAGCTCGACGCGGTGGCGCCCTCGCCATGAGGGCGCGCGCACTGATCGTCGCTGCGATGGCGCTGACGGCGCTCGCCGCGCCCGCCGCCGCCAAGCCCCCCGTGATCGACCAGCTGGTGGTGTTCCGCAGCGGTGAGGCGCTGGCGAAACGCGTCTCCACGGCCGGCGTGCTGGTGCGCGCCGGCGGGCGCCGCTGCGCCGCCGGGGATGGCACGGCGCTGGCGGCGCTCGTCCGCAGCCGGCCGGGCCGCCTGGGAGTCCGCGACTTCGGCGCGTGCTCGCGGCGGCCGCGGGACGGCGCCGGGCTGTTCGTCCAGTCGATTCGGAACGACCGGAACTTCGGCCAGAACGGCTGGGTGTACAAGGTCGGAAGACGCGGCGCCACGGCGGGCGCGGCCGACCCGTCGGGACCGTTCGGCCGCGGGCGGATACGCGCCGGGCAGCGTGTCACCTGGTTCTTCTGCCGGCTCGTCGCCGGCGGCTGCCAGCGCACGCTCGAGCTGCGGCTCACCTCGGAGCGCGGCGCGGTACTCGCCACCGTGCACGGCTACAACGACGAGGGCCGCGGTGTCGCTGTCGAGGGCGCGACCGTGCGCGCCGGCTCCACGACGGCGCTCACGGCCGCCGACGGCAACGCGCGTCTGACCCTTCCGCCCGGCGCGCACCGGGTGACCGCCACCAAGGACGGCCTCGTGCGGTCCTTCAGCGAACGGGTCGAGGTGCCGTGAGGCGCGTCGTCGCCCTGCTCTGCGCGCTCGCCGCCGCAAGCGGCGCTGCCGGCTGCGGCCTCGGGGCGGGCGACGAGCAGGAGGGCGACGGCGTCCAGCTGCGAGTGACGCGCGACTTCGGTCGCACCGAGCTCGGCGCTGCGAGGCTCGCAAGCGTGCGCGAGGACGAGACCGTGATGCGCGTGCTGCGCTCCCGCTTCGAGGTCGAGACGCGCTACGGCGGGCGCTTCGTTCAGTCGATCGACGGGCTCGAGGGCGGCGGCGCCGGGGGAGAGGTCGACTGGTTCTACTTCGTGAACGGCGTGGAGGGGGACGTGGGTGCGGCCGAGTTCGAGCTCTCGCCCGGCGACCGCGTGCAGTGGGACCACCGCGATTGGGGAGCCACGATGCGCGTGCCCGCGATCGTGGGCGCCTTCCCCGAGCCGTTCCTGCACGGGCTGGAGGGCAAGCGCCGCCCCGTGCGGGTGGAGTGCGAGGAGTCGGGGTCGAGCGCCTGCGAGGCCGCGCGCGACCGGCTCGGCGCAGTGGGCGTGTCGACCTCGGGATCGTCGCTCGGCGCCCCCGGGACGGAGCGGGTGGTTCGCCTGGTGGTGGCGCGCTGGCCGGCCGCGCGGATCGTGCGCGGCGCGGCGGAGCTCGAGCAGGGGCCGGGCGAGAGTGGGGTGTTCGTCCGCTTCGCGCGTGACGGCAGCCGGGTCGACCTGCTCGACCCGCGCGGCGAGCCGTCCCGCACGGTGCGGCCCGGCGACGGGGTGGGCCTCGTGCTCGCGCTCGCCCCGCGCGAGGACGAGCTCGTGTGGCTCGTGACCGCGCTCGACGATCGCGGCGTGACCGCCGGGGTGCGCGCGCTCAGCGAGAGGCGATTGCGCGACGCGTTCGCAGTGGCCGTGACCGGTCGGACCGTCGAGAAGCTGCCGCTCGAGGGGGCGTCATGAGCCTCGTGCCCGTCTACCGCAGCCGGCCGAGCCCCCTCCACGCAGCGCGCGCAGCCGTGGGCGTGGCCTTCTGCTGCTCGCTCGCGCTCGTGGGCGCGCTCTACCGCCATCCGCTCGTGCTCGCCTCCGCGCTCGGCGCCACGGTGCTCGCGGGTGTGGCGGCGGGGGTGGGGCGGGAGATTCGCCGCTCGCTCAAGCTCGCGTTGCCGCTCGCGCTCCTCATCGCGATCGTCAACCCGATCGTGTACTCCGGCGGCGACACGCTGCTCGTGCGCGGCGGCGAAATGCTCGGCCGGCGGGTGGACATCACGCTCGAGGCCACGGTCGCGGGGGCGCTCGGCGGCCTGCGCGTGGTGGTGTGCGTGGTGGCCCTCGGCCTGCTGTCGGCAGCCGTCGATCCCGACGAGCTGCTGCGGCTGTTCCGCCGCATCTCGTTCCGCTCTGCCCTCACGGCCTCGCTCGCAACGCGCCTCGTGCCGGTGCTGGCGCGCGACGCCACGCGCATGGGCGACGCGGCGCGCTGCCGCCCCAACCCGCCGGGCAGGCTCGCGGTGGCGCGCGCGGCGATCGCGGGAGCGCTCGACCGCGCGGTCGACGTCGCCGCCGCGCTCGAGGTGCGCGGCTACGCGCTCGGCGGCCGGCCCCCGCGCCGGCGGCGCCCGTGGTCGCGGCACGACCTGCGCGTGGCGGGCGCGGCGCTCGCGATCGCGCTGGTGGCGCTCGGCGGCAAGGTCGCGGGCCTCGCACAGGTGGAGACCTATCCGACGATCGCGATCGACCTCGGGCCGCCGGAGCTCGTGCTGAGCTGCGCGCTGCTCACCTTCGCCGTGCTCCCGTTCGCCGGCCGCGGCGCCCGGAGCGGGGTGGCGAATGCCTGAGCCGCTGGCAAGCGCAGAGCGCTTCTCCTACCGCTATCCGGACGCCCTCGGCATGGCGCTCAGCGACGTGTCGGTCACGCTCGAGCCCGGCACGTTCACGCTGCTGGCGGGCGTGTCCGGCTCCGGCAAGTCGACGCTTCTGGGCGCGCTCTGCGGCCTCGTGCCGCACTTCCACGGCGGCGAGGCGAGCGGCTCGCTCGAGGTCGCCGGCCTCGACGTGCGCGAGCACGGGCCGGGCGAGCTGGCGGCGGTCTGCGGCACCGTGCTCCAGGAGCCCGAGGCGCAGGTGGTGATGGGCGGCGTGCGGGCCGAGCTCGAGCTGCCGCTCGAGCACCGCCGGGAGTCCGCCGCGGCGATGGCCCGCGCCGTGGAGGAGACGGCGCTCTCGCTCGGCGTCGGGCATCTGCTGGAGCGCCGCACCGACACGCTCTCGGGCGGCGAGCTCCAGCGCGTGGCGATCGCCGCCGCGATGGTCCATGCGCCGCGCCTGCTCCTGCTCGACGAGCCCACCTCGCAGCTCGACCCGGTGGCGGGCGACGAGCTCGTCTGGCTGCTTCGCCGTTTAAACGAGGACTGGGGCACCGCGGTGGTGGTGGCCGAGCACCGGATCGAGCGCTGCCTGCCGGCCGCCGACCGGGTGATCGCGATGATCGACGGCCGGGTGGCGTGCGACGCGCCGCCGGCCGGCTTCCTCGAGTGGGCGGCCGAGCGCGCGCCGGCGCTCGTGACCCCGGGCGGGCGGATGTTCTCCCTCGCCGGCCTCTCGCCGCCGCCCGCGTCCGTGAAGCAGGCGCGCGCCGGGCTGCGCGCCGCCGGGCTGGAGGCCCCACTGCGGCGCGAGCCGCCTGCCCGGCCGTCGGGCGGGGCCGGCGACGGGGGCTTCCTTCGGCGGCTGCTCCGCCGGGATGAAAGCGCCCCGCCGGCACTCGCCTTCAGGGAGGTCTGGCACGAGATCGAGGACGGCCCCGTGGTGCTGCGCGGGGTGTCGCTCGCACTTACCGCCGGCGAGCGGGTGGCGCTGATGGGCCGCAACGGCGCCGGCAAAAGTACGCTGCTGCGCCTCGCCAAGGGGCTCGCGGAGCCCACGCGCGGGCGCGTCGAGCGCGCCGGCGAGGTGGCGCTGCTGCTCCAGAACCCGGGCGACTATCTGATCCACGAGCACGCGGTGGACGACGCGGGCCCCGAGGGCGTGGCGAGCGCCGGGCTCGCCGGGCGGGAAGAGGCGAACCCACGCGACCTCTCGGGCGGGGAGCGTCAGCGACTCGCGCTCGAGGTGGTTCTGGCCGGCGGGCGCTGCGCGGCGGTGCTGCTCGACGAGCCCACCCGCGGGATGGACCGCATCCATCGCGACGAGCTCACGGCGCGCATCGAGGAGCTGACGCGCGGTGGCGCCGCGGTGGTGGTGGCCACGCACGACAGCGAGTTCGCGTCGGCGTTCGCCGATCGCGTGGTGCTGCTCGGGCAGGGCGTGACGATCGCCGACGGGCCGCCGGACGATGTGCTTTCGGGCGGCCGTCACTTCTCGACCGAGGTGGCGCGCATCAGCGACGGCGCCGCGCTCACGCCCGAGGCCGGTGCCGCCGCCGTGGCGCGGGCGCGAGCGCGCTCGATCGAGGAGGTGGAGGCATGACCTGGCAGGCCGCGTCGTTCGTGTTGCTCGCCGTTGCGGTGGCCGCCGGCTTCGCCTGGTACGAGCGCGATCGCCCGCCGTCGCGGGTGCTCGCCCTCGTGGCGGCGCTCGCCGCGCTCGCGGTGGTGGGCCGGCTCGCCTTCGCCGCGGTGCCAAACGTGAAGCCGACCACCGACATCGTGCTGTTCGCGGGCTTCGCGCTCGGCGCCCTGCCCGGTTTCGCGGTGGGCGCGGTGACGGCGATCGTGTCGAACATCTTCCTCTCGCAGGGGCCCTGGACCGTCTGGCAGATGGCGGGCTGGGGCGCCGTGGGGGTGGGCGGCGCGCTGCTCGCGCGCATCCTGCGCGGGCGCGAGCCCAGCCGGCTGGTGCTAGCGGCGGCGTGCGGGCTCGCGGGGCTGGCCTTCGGCGCCTGGATGGACGTGTACCAGTGGACGCTTGGCGCGCGGCAGGACCTCGACTCCTACCTGGTGGTGGCCGCGAGCTCGCTGCCGTACAACCTCGCGCACGCCATGGGGAACGTGGTGTTCTGCCTCCTGATCGGGCCGGCGTTCGTGCGGGCGCTCGAGCGCTACCGGCGCCGCCTCGAGGTGCGCTGGCCGGCGCCGGCGGGCGCGGCCGCCGGCTGCCTGCTGCTTGCCGTGACGATCGCGGGCTTCGCTTTGCCGCAGCCCGCGCTCGCCGCCACGACCGCGGACCGGGCCGAGCGCTACCTGCTGCGCGCGCAGAACCCCGACGGCGGCTTCGGCGCCGCGCCGGGCCAGAGCTCGTCGCCGCTCTACACGGGCTGGACCGGGCTCGGCCTGGCGGCGGCCGGCCGCAACCCGGTCGACGTCGAGCGGCGCGGGGGGCGCTCGATCGTGGGCTTCGTGAGGCGGGCGCGCGGGCGCGCGGACATCGGCGAGGTGGAGCGGACGGTGCTGCTCCTGCGCAGCGCCGGGATCGATCCGCGGCGCTTCGGCGGCCGCAACCTGCTGGCGGCGATCGAGCGCCGCCGCCGGGCCGACGGCTCGATCGCCGGCTTCGTGAGCTACACGGCCTTCGGCATTCTCGCGCTGCGCGCGTCAGGGGAGCCCGCCGGCGCCGCGACGGTCGCCTGGCTCGTGCGCAACCAGAACGGGGACGGCGGCTTCGGGGTGGCCACCTCCTCGGGCAGCGACGCCGACATGACCGGCGCCGCGCTCCAGGCGCTCGCCGCCGTGCGCCGCGGCCGCGGCGCGGCGGCCCGCCGCGCCCTGGGCTGGCTCCGCTCGGCTCAGAACGGCGACGGCGGCTTCGGGCAGATGCCGGGTCGCAGCTCGAACGCGCAGTCGACCGCCTACGCGGTGCAGGGGCTGGTGGCGGTCGGGGCGCGCTCGCGGGCGGCCGGCCGGGCGCTCGCCTACCTGCGCGGCCTGGCGCGGCGGGACGGGAGCATCGCCTACTCGCGAACGAGCTCGCAGACACCGGTCTGGGTGACCGCCCAAGCGCTCATGGCGCTGCGCCGCACCGCGCTGCCGATCGGGGCGGTGGCGCGAGCGCCGCGGGGACGCCGTTCGCCCAAGCCCGCAGCGGCGGCGGCGACACCGGCTCACCCCGACGGTCGCTCCCGAGTCGGCGCGGGAGAGCCGAGGACCGCGGAGCGCCCGCCGAAGGAGAACGAACCAAAGTCCAGCGCGAGCGGCCGCCTCGGCGAGCCGGCCGCCGGCCCGGGCGCCGCGCGCGACACGGCCTTTGCGATCGACCCGGCCCCGGCGTCCCGGAGGGCAGCCGCTGCGGCCGCTCCCACAGGCGGCGGAGACGCCGGCCCGTCCCCGCTGCTTTTCGCGGTGCTCCTTGGAGCCCTGCTGGCGGCGGCGCTCGCGGTATGGCGGCGCCGGCGGCTCAGCCGATAGCGCGCCCGATCAGGCGGTCCATCACCCGCGCGGGCAGGACGGCGGCCAGCCGGACGCGCAGCTTGGCGTCGCGCCCCACCAGGTAGCGGGCCCGCGGCCTGCTCGACGTGAGCGCCTCGCCGATCGCCTCGGCCACCACGCGCGGCTCGATGCCGCTCTCGGTCTCGATCCTCACAGTCTGTTTGCGCACGGCCTCGATGGTGCGCCCGTACAGGCGCTCGGCCTCCGGCGGCAGCTCCGCCAGGATCTCGTCGGCAAGGCGGTTGCTCGTGTCCCAGATCCGCGTCTTCACGCCGCCGGGCTCGATCACGATCACGTCGACTCCGTGCGCCCGCAGCTCGCGCCGCAGGGAGTCGCTCGCTCCCTCGAGCCCGAACTTCGAGGCGTTGTAGGCGCCGAGCAGGGGTAGCGCCACGCGGCCGCCGATCGAGCTCACGTTCACGATCCGGCCGCGCGCCGCGCGCAGGGACGGAAGAAAGGCCTGGGTGACCGCCAGCTGGCCCACGAGGTTGACCTCGAGCTGGTGCCGGAAGCGATCGAGCGGCAGGAACTCGAGCGGCGCCGCCACCCCGATACCCGCGTTGTTCACGAGCCCCGCGAGCGGAGCGTCGCCAAGCGCCTCCCGGGCGGCGGCGATCGTGCTCGCGTCCGTCACGTCGAGCTGTACGGCGCGCAGGCCCTCGGCGCGCAGCCGCTCGGCGTCCTCGTCCTTGCGCACGGCTCCGACGGCGTCGAAGCCGAGCTCCGCGAGGTGAAGCGCGGTCACGTGGCCGATCCCGCTCGAGGCGCCGGTGACCAGCACGGTTCCGGAGGGCATGTTGCGAGACTACCCGGGCCGATGGAGCTGGCCGACGCAATCAGGACCCGGCGCACGCACAAGGCCTACGCGCCCGAGCCGGTCGAGCGCGAGCTGCTCGACGAGCTGTTCGAGCTCGCGCGCTGGGCGCCCAACCATCACGTCACGAACCCGTGGCGCTTTCGCGTGCTCGGCCCGGATTCGCTCGCCCGGCTGAAGGAGGCGGCCGGGGCCGAGGCCGCCGCCAAGCTCGAGCGCGCGCCCACCCTCGTGGTGGCCTCGGCGGCTCAGAGCGGCGACCCGGTGCAGGACGAGGAGGATGTCTGCGCGGCGGCGGTGGCCAGCTACATCGTGTTGCTCGCAGCCCACGACCGTGGTCTGGCGGGCTACTGGCGCACGCCCGAGGTGCTGCGGCGCCCGGACGGACGCGCGGCCGTCGGCGTGGGTGAGGACGAGCACGTGATCGGCCTCCTCCACCTCGGCCGGGCACGGCAGGAGAAGTCGCCGCCCGAGCGGCAGGCTCCGGCCGACTTCGTAACGTACCTTCCGTGATCCCGCGCGCCGACGCGCTCGCATCGCTCGAACGCGACTCGTTCGACGTCGTGGTGGTGGGCGGAGGCATCACCGGCGCCGGGGTGGCGCTCGACGCCGCATCGCGCGGCTACAGCGTGGCGCTGGTCGAGCGGCGCGACTACGCGGCCGGCACCTCGAGCCGCTCGTCCAAGCTCGTGCACGGCGGGCTTCGCTACCTGCAGAACTTCGACCTCGGCCTGGTGCGCGAGGCGCTGCTCGAGCGCTCGCTGCTCGTGAAGCTCGCGCCCCACCTCGTCAAGCCGCTGCCGCTGCTCGTGCCGAGCTTCGACGGCAAGCGGCCGGCCCGGCTCACGGGCGTGGGGCTCAACATGTACGACGTGATGTCGTGGCGGCGAGGTCGCGACGGCGAGGAGGAGTGGAGCCCGGCCCGCCACCGCACGATCGGGGCCGCCGAGACGCTGGACCTCGTGCCCGCGCTCGCGGCGCGCGAGCCGACCGCCGCGTACCTCTTCTACGACTGCCAGACCGACGACGCCCGGCTCGTGCTCACGGTGCTCGCCGAGGCGGAGCGCTTCGGGGCCGTATGCGCAAACCGCTGCGAGGTGACCGGCCTGTTCGAGCGCGGTGGGAGGGCGGCCGGGGTACTTGTCCGCGACGCGGTGGACGGAGGCGAGTTCGAGCTGAGCGGCGCCAACGTGGTCAACGCCACGGGCGTCTGGGCCGACCGCCTGCGCCCGGACGAGCTGTACGCCGAGGAGGAGGTGCCGCGCATCCGGCCGAGCCGCGGCACGCACGTCGTGTTGTCGCGCGCCGACCTGGCGGTGGACGCCGGGGTGATCGTGCCCGCGGCGGGGGGCCGCACCGTGTTCGTGCTGCCGTGGCTCGGCCGCACGCTCGTGGGCACGACCGACAACGACTACGAGGGCGGGCTCGACCACATCCCGCCCTCGGGCGAGGACGTGGGCTACCTGCTGCACGCGCTCAACGGCTTCTTCGGGCTCTCGCTCGGGCCGCCGGATCTCGCCGGGGCATACGCCGGCGTGCGCCCGCTGATCTCGACCGGCGACCCCAAGAAGTCCGTGGACATCTCCCGCAGGGCAGAGCTGTACGAGACGAGCTCGGGCCTCGTGACGATCACGGGCGGCAAGCTCACCACCTGGCGGCGCATGGCCAAGCTGGCGGTCGACCGGATCGTGGAGCGTGAGGGTCGCGAGGCGCCCTGCCGAACGGGGGAGATCCCCCTGGGTGAGCCGGTCGAGCCCGGCAGCTTGCCCGAGGTGGCGGGCGTCGACGACGAGAGCCGAGCCCATCTCGCCCGGCGCTACGGCCACGCGGCCCAGTTCGTGCTGCGGCTCGCCGGGGCCGCGCCGTCGCTTGCAGCGCGGATCAGCCCCGATCTGCCGGACATCGCAGCCGAGGCTGCCTACGCCGCCGGCCACGAGCAGGCCGGCTCGGTGGGCGATGTGCTGCTGCGGCGCACCCGCCTGGGGCTGCTCGATGCGCGCCGGCTGACCGCACTTGGCGCGACCGGGCCGCGCGCCGTGGCGCTGGCGATGGCCACGGAACTCGCCTGGGACGAGCGGCGGGTCGAGGCCGAGGTCGAGGGCTGGAGCGAGCTCGCTCAGCTCGAGGGCCTCGTACCGGGGCAGAGGAGGCAGCGTGATCCTGCGGCTGCGTGACCGCGAGCTCGACCTGAGCGAGCCGATGCTGATGGGGATCGTGAACGCGACCCCGGACTCGTTCTCGGATCGCCAGGGCGCGAAGGACCTGGACGAGCTCACGCGGCTGGCCGAGGCACAGTTCGCCGACGGCGCCGCGATCGTGGACGTGGGGGGCGAGTCCGGGCGCACCGACACCGAGGTCGTCTCGGTCGACGAGGAGATCGCGCGCGTGCGGCCGCTGGTGGAGCGTCTGGCGGCGGACGGCATGACCGTGTCGGTGGACACCTGGCGGGTGCCGGTGGCGCGCGCCGTGCTCGAGGCCGGGGCGGCGATGATCAACGACGTGAGCGGACTCTCCGACGAGCGGCTGGCCGCCGAGTGCGCCGCGGCCGGCGCCGCCCTCGTGATCACGCACACACGCGCGCGCCCGAAGGAGAAGCTGTTCCCGCCCTACGACGACGTGGTGGCCGACGTGCTCGAGCTGCTCGCGGAGCGCGAGCAGGTGGCGCGCGCGCACGGCGTTGCCGGGGAGTCGATCGTGCTCGACCCCGGGATCGACCTCGCCAAGACGCCCGCCGAGTCGGTGGAGCTGCTGCGCGAGCTGGACCGCCTCACGGCGCTCGGTCGCCCGCTGCTGGTGGCGGTCTCGCGCAAGGACTTCCTCGGCGTGCTCACCGGCCGGCCGCCCGCCGCCCGCGACCCGGGCACGCTCGCCGCCGTGGGCGCGGCGCTCCGTCGCGGCGCGCGGATCCTGCGGGTGCACGACGTGGCGGCCGCTCGCGACTACCTGCGCGTGCACGCCGCGCTCGAGGGCGGGCGCGCACTGGAGCCCGAGCGGCGGCTCGAGGGCGACCTGATGCGGGAGCGCGCATGAGCACGATCACGATCGCCCAGCTGTCCGACCTCCACTGCGGCTCGCCGCACTTCGTGCCTACCCTGCTCGACCGGGCCATCGTTGAGGTGAACGAGCTCCGCCCCGACATCGTGATCGTCTCGGGCGATCTCACGGGCGACGGGCTGCGCGGCGAGTTCCAGCAGGCGGCGGACTATCTCGCCCGGCTCGACTGCGAGCGCCTGATCGTGATCCCCGGCAACCACGACTCGCGGAACGTCGGCTACGTGCACTTCGAAGAGCTCGTGGGCGAGCGCAGCTCGACGCTTCACCACAACGGCCTTTCGATCGTGGCCGTCGACTCGACCGAGCCGGATCTCGACCACGGCGTGATCGGGCGCGGGCGCTACCCCTGGATCATCGAGCGCTTCGAGGAGCAGGAAGCCTTCCTGCGCATCTTCGTGCTCCACCATCACCTGCTGCCGGTGCCAGGAACGGGGCGCGAGCGCAACGTGGTGCACGACGCCGGCGACACGCTCGAGACACTTCAGCGCGCCGACGTGCACCTCGTGCTGTCCGGGCACAAGCACGTGTCGTACGCGTGGCGGCTCGAGAACCTGTTCGTGGTCAACGCCGGCACCGTGTCCACCACCCGCCTGCGGGGCAAGACGAAGCCCTGTTACAACCTGATCGAGGCGTCGCCCGAGCGGGTCACGGTGTTCCGCAAGTACCCCTTCCACGAGCAGGACGCGATCCTCTCGTTCGACCCCCGGACCTACGACTACGAGAAGGACCAGGGGCTTCTCGGCGAGACAGCCACCGGCTGATCCCCGCACTTCTCGGCGAGTGCCGTAATTCGGTCCCCGCACCCCCGTTCGGGTCGATAGTGGACACGGACCTGAAGGAGGACCCCCCAATGTTGGCTCGCACCCTCGCAGTGGCCGCCCTCGGCCTGGGCGCGCTCTTCGCCGCCGGCTCCGCGCAGGCGGCGCCCCCGATCGTCGTCGGCCAAGCCACGTTCGACGGAGCACCTGACATCGCCGTCGATCCAGGCGGCACGGCTCACATCGCCTGGAACGACAGCGCGCCCGCCATCGACGAGGTGCGCTACTGCCGGCTGGCACGAGGAGCCGGCGGGTGCGCCGACTCCGAGACCTTCGTCGGCATCCAGCCAGGCGATCAGGACAGCGTCCACGGGCGCGCGCACGTGTTCTTCTCCGCACCCAACGCCGTCACGGTCTTTCACCAGCGCGGCCTGACCGGAAGCGGTCACATGATGGCCAACCGCTCCACGGACGGCGGTCTGACCTTCGGTGCGCGCAACCGCACCGGGGTGTCCTTCTCGAACAGCGCCGCCCCCGACGAGGCGGTGTACGGCCCCGGCAACTCGATCACCGCGATCACCGAGGTCACGACCGCGGGCGTTTTCGTTCAGAACGGCAGCCCGCTCGACAACACGCCTTCCTTGGGCGAGGCCCAGCTGCTCAGCAGCGACAGCGGCGAGGACGCCTCGATCGGCATCGACCCGGCCGACAACAAGCCGGTCGCCGTGTACGAGATCCAGAGCGATCCCGCCCAGCTGGCCTGGCGCAAGCTCGCCGGATCGCCCACCGAGGCGAACATCAACACGCCGGCCCAGTGGGGTCCGCAGAACATCCTCTCGGCCGACCACATCTCCGCGGCCGACGGCACCGCCCTGGCCGGCGGGCCGAACGGGCTCTTCCTGTTCTTCCAGCAGCGCCAGCCAGATCGCGGCTGGGTCTCGAAGTTCACCGGCAGCGGCTGGACCGCGCCCGTGCTGATCAGCGACGGTCGCCCGTTCAACCAGTACGACCTGCATCAGGACGCGAGCGGGCGCCTGCATGCGGTGTGGAACGCCTACAGCGACGAGCGGCTGCGCTACACGTGGTCCGACGACGGCGTGAACTGGTCGGCCGCGGTGGACATCGCGCGCGGTGAGAGCTATCCCGATGTCAGGGTGGCCGCGGCGGCGGACCACCAGGGCTTCGCCGTCTGGAACCGGGGCGGCCCCGACGTGATGGCCGTGCCGCTCGAGGCCCTGCCCGAGCCGCCCGTGTCGCCCGACGTGCCGCCGCTGGACACCACCGCTCCCGCCGTGTCCGGCTTCGGCATCAGCGACACGACGCTGCTGCCCGGCCAGGGCGCGAGCTTCGTGTTCAACGCGACCGAGGCCGGCACCGCGGTGCTCACGATCCAGAAGCGGGTCAAGGGCCTCAAGATGAAGAAGGGCGGGCGGCTGCGCTGCGTGCCACGCACGCGCAAGCTGCTGCGCCGGCTGCGCAGCTCGGTCGACTCCGCCGTGGCCTACCGGCGGCTGCTGCGCAAGCGGCGCTGCAAGGTCTACAAGGGGATCGGGCGCATCCGCCAGGCGGTCGGCGCCGGCACCAACACGATCGTCTTCAACGGCCGCATCGCGGGCCGCAAGCTCGGCCCGGGCCGCTACCGGGCGCTCCTGAAGCTCACCGACCTGACGGGCAACGTCTCGCGCACCGAGGTCGTGCGCTTCCGGGTGCTGCGGCGCCGCCGCTGAGCGTGCGGCGGGCGCGGCGGCGACAATGCCGCCGTGCCCGCCATCGCGCTCATCGACGGGGAGCACCATCCCGCCGCGGTCCGGGACGCCCTCGCCGGCCTCGAGCTGGCGGGGGTGATCTTCTGCGGCGGTGAGGAGAAGCTGCCGCCGGGGCCGCTCGAGGAGCACTACGGGCTGCCGGTCGAGACCGATCCGGAGCCCGCCCTGCGGCGGCTCGCGCCCGCGGCTGACGCCGTGCTCGACCTGGCCGACGAGCCGGTCCTTCCCGCGTCGGCCAAGTTGCGGGTGGCGGCGCTGGCGCTCTCGCTCGGCCTGCGCTACGAGGCGCCCGGCGTGCTGCTGGAGCCGCCGCGCTATGAGCCGGTGGCCTTCGCGGGCCCCAAGCTCGCCGTGATCGGCACCGGCAAGCGCACCGGCAAGACGGCCGTGGCCGGGCACTGGGCCCGGCTGCTCGACGAGCTGGGCGCCGATCCGGTGGTGGTCTGCATGGGTCGCGGCGGGCCCGCCAAGCCGCAGCTGGCCGGGGCGGACACCGATCTCGAAGGGTTGCTTCGGATCGCGGACGCCGGCGGCCACGCGGCGTCCGACTTTCTCGAGGACGCGGTGGTGGCCGGGGTGCGCACGGTCGGCTGCCGGCGCGTGGGCGGGGGGTTCGCGGGCGCCCCGGCCGAGTCGAACGTGCCCGCCGGCGCCGCGCTCGCCGCCTCGCTCGAGCCGGGCGCGCTCGTGTTCGAGGGCTCCGGCGCGTGCGTGCCGCCGGTGGAGGTGGACCGCACCGTGTGCGTGCTCGGCGCGGGCGCGCCCGAGCCGTTCGCTGAGTACCGCGTGGCGCGCGCCCAGCTCGTGCTGGCGGCGCCGGGAGCGCAGGCGCCCCCGGCCGACGCGCTCCCGTTCGAGCTGCGCCCCGAGCCGCTCGAGCCGCTGCCGGACGGCGCTCGGGTGGCGCTGTTCACCACCGGCGCGCCGTCCGTTGCCGGAGTGGAGCCGCGCGTCTCGTCGACCAACCTCGCCCGCCGCGGCGCGCTGGCGGCGGACCTCGAGCGCGCCGGCCGGGAGGGCTGCGAGGTGTACCTCACCGAGCTCAAGGCAGCCGCAATCGACACGGTGGCGAGGCACGCCCGCCGGGCCGGTGCGCGCGTGGTGTTCGTGCGCAACCGCCCGGCGGGCGACGGGCTCGACGACGCGCTCGTCAACCTGTATCGCGATGCCGGCTGAGACGATCGTCGTCCACAAGGGGCGCGGGTTGCCCTACTCGAAGGGGCTGATGGCGCAGTCGCTGTCGGCCACGGGGATCGGCCTCGAGCGGGCCTTCGAGCTCGCACGCCTGATCGAGGCCCGGCTCGCCAGCCGTGGCGACGACGAGATCGACACCGCGGCGCTCCAGGCGCTTGCCGAGGAAGTGCTGGTGGCCGAGGAGGGCGCGCCGGCGCTGCGCCGCTACCGCGGCTGGCGGCGGCTCGACCGGCTTGACCGCCCGCTCGTGGTCCTGATCGGCGGCACCACCGGCGTCGGCAAGTCGACGCTCGCCAGCATGCTCGCCGCCCGCCTCGGCGTGAACCGGGTGATCGCCACCGACGTGATCCGCCAGGTGCTGAGGGCGTTCTTCACCAGCGAGGCGATGCCGACCGTGCACCACTCCGCGTTCGAGGCCGGCGGCATCAGCGGCTACCGCGACCAGGCCGAGCGGGTGGGCACCGGCATCGCCGCCATCGTCGAGCGTGCCGCCAACGAGGCCAAGCCGGTGGTGGTGGAGGGCGTGCACGTGGTGCCCGGTGGCGTTCACCCGCGCGTGCGCGAGCGCTGCGTGCTCGTGGAGGCGCTCGTGGTGGTGGAGGACCCCGAGCTGCACATGGGCCACTTCTCCCACCGTCCGGGCACCCGCCCGGCGGAGCGCTACCTGGCGCGCTTCGAGGACATCCGGCGCCTGCAGGACCACCTCTGGGACCGGGCGCGCTCGGAGGGGGTGGTGGTCATCGACAACGACAGCGTCGACGGCACGCTCGCCCGGTTGATGGAGCTGGTGCTGGACGCCGTCGAGGAGGACCGCTAGTGGCGGCTGCAAGCACTAGTAGGGTTCGGCGCCGCCCATGACCGTCCTGAAGAGAGAAGAGCTCGAGGGAAGTCCGCTTGCCGACCTCCACGCGATCGCGTCGGAGCTCGGCCTCGAGGGCTTTCGCACGAAGCGCAAGGCCGAGTTGATCGCCGCCATCCTCGACGCCACCGGCGACGACGCCGACGCCGAGGAAACGTCCGAGGACACCTCGGAGGACACGTCCGAGGAGACGTCGGAGGACACCTCCGAGGACACATCGGAAGACACGTCCGAGGGCACGTCCGAGGACACCTCGGAGGGCACCTCCGAGGACGAGGAGCCCGAGGAGCCGAAGCAGGAGCAGCCCGAGCGCGAGGAGGAGATCGCGAGCGGCGTGCTCGACATCCTCGCCAACGGCAGCGGCTTCGTGCGCGTGGACCCGGCCGGCCAGTCGCGCGACGACGTGTACGTCTCGCCCGCCCAGATCCGCCGCTGCGAGCTCCGCGCCGGCGACGAGGTGAGCGGGCCGGTGCGCCCGCCGCGCCGCAACGAGCGCCATCCGTCGCTCGTGCGCGTGGCGACCGTGAACGGGGGGGACGCCGAGCCGCCCGAGGAGCGCCCCTGGTTCGGGGAGCTCACCGCGGTCTTCCCGTCGGCCCGCCTGTCAGCCCCGGCCGCAATCGCCGAGGTGCCGTTCGGGCGCGGCTCACGGGTTGCGATCTCCGGACCGCCCGGAGCGGGCGCCACCACCCTGCTGCGCGAGCTGGCCGCCGAGCTGGGCCGCGATGCGGAGCTGGGCGCGCTCGTGGTGCTGGCGGGAGTGAGGCCCGAGGAGCTGGCCGACTGGCAGGCGATCGAGGGCGTGGCCGCGGTCGGCGGCAGCTTCGACCGCTCGGCCGACGCCCAGGCGCAGGCCGCCGAGCTGGCGATCGAGCGCGCCAAGCGCCGCGTCGAGCGCGGCGGTCACGCGGTGGTGCTCGTGGACTCCCTCGGCGCTCTCCCGGCCGGGGCCCGCCGCCGTGTGTTCGGCGCCGCGCGCGCCACCCAGGAGGGCGGGACGCTCACCGTGGTCGCGGCGACGGGCGATGCGCCGGAGGCGCTGCGCTGGGCAACCACCCGGATCGTGCTCGAGCCGGGTGGCCGGGTGGGCGCCGAGAGCGGAGCCCTGCGCGCCGACGCCCTTACTTGACCACGAGCGTCTGGGCCATCGTGGTCGGATGGACCAGGCACACGAGCTTGTAGGTGCCCTTCACCTTCGGCGTGACCGTGTAGCTGCCCTGGGTCCGGCCCAGGTACACCGACGAGAACCCGCGCGGGCCGTTGGCGACGGTCACGCTGTGCGGCCGGGCGCCGGAGAAGCTCCAGCTCACCGGCACGCCCACCTTGGCCGTGACCTTCCCGGGCCTGAAGAAGTCGTCTCCGACCGTGAGCGCGTTGCCGTCGAAGGCCGTGAATGCGCCCTGCGGCCTGGCCAGCTGCGGCACCTCGAGGTCGTAGTTCGGGGTGCGGTCGAAGTGCTTCGGCCGGTTGATGTCGACCATGTCGGTCGGCATCGGGCCGCAGCGCTTGACCGACTCGTCGCGCACCATGAAGCCGAACCAGAAGCCCATCGAGGCCACGTGGAGGTTGTGGTTGTCGTGAACCGCCACCCGCCGCAGCACCTCGCCGCCGGTGACCGGCACGCCCTGGCTCGTGGCGAACGTGCCGTTGCCGATCGGGCCGGGCTCGTGAAGGATCGGCCGGATCGTGTTGTACACGTGGTCCGGCATGCCGTGATAGGCGCGCGCCTTGTAGATCGTGCGCCCGCAGGTGCGGCTCGAGAGCGTCTGGTACTTCGCGCCGCCGTGCTGATGCGAGGCGGCGACCATGAGCCGGCCCTTGAACCCCTCGGGCACCGTCCAGTCGCTCGCGGAGACGAAGTTCGAGCCTTTCCGGCCGCCTCCGGGCACGTCGTAGGCCATGCCGTTCGCGCCGTGCGAGCAGTCGGCGATCACGGTGGGCAGCACCGGGGTGCGCTTCTCGGTGGTGTACCGGACCCTGGTGCGCACGTAGAAGCTCTTCGGGCGCTTGTAGTGGTTCATCACCATGGCCGTGAGACGCCAGTCGGGCGCGGCGCCCGACTCGGTGCGGTTCGTGATCCCGTACTTGCCGCGGTAGGGGGCCGGCAGCGCCATCGCGGTGCGCCCGAGCGGGTGCTCCTCGCCGCGACCGCCGATGAAGCCGGAGGAGCCCCAGCAGCTTCCGGGCCCCTGGTTCATCGTGCCGGGGGCGAAGTAGAGGAAATGGTGGACCATCATCTTCGCGATCGGCAGCGGCTCGGCGTCCGGGTCCTTGGAGTCCACCAGGGCCATCTCCTGCCAGCCCGTGATGTAGCCCGGCTTGGCCGGCGCCTGGCTCCCGTCGGCGCTCAGCGGGACGTTGTGGGTGTCATGCACGTACGGCAGCGAGTCGATCTTGGGGGAGTAGAGCGTGAGCAGCCGCTCCTTGGCGCCGGCCACCGGCGCGGTCACTCCCAACACCACGATCGCTGCGGCCATCCCGGCCACAACCTTGCGCTTCACCCCGACCTCCCGGTTCTTGCAGCGAGCCTGCGAGAAACAGCTTAGCGGCGGTAGGCGACCCGGCGCCAGCTCGGTTCGGGCGAGAGCTCGATGAGCTCGAAGTTGCGGTCCGGCTGGGCGTATCCGAATGAGGTCGTGTCCTCGTCGAACACGATCTCGAGCTCGCCCTCCATCACGCGCTGGTCGAGCCAGGCGCCGCGGAACACGAGCCGGCGGATCCAGTGGACGAGCGAGCGGTCGGACGGCCCGTTCAGGTCGATCCAGCAGTCGTTGATGTGCTCACCGAGGTCGGAGTGCGGCTCGGTCACCTCGCCGTTCACGGCGAGATTCACGAGGTCCTCGCGCTCGTCGTCGCCGAGCGGGGCCTCCACGAAGCTGAGCTTGGTGGCCGCCTGCTCGACGCGCTCGGTGAAGTCGCGCTCGTTGAACGTGAAGCGCAGCTCACCGTACTCGAGCACATAGTCCGAGCCGGACTCGTAGTTTCCGCGTCGCGCAGTATCCATACCCATGGGGGCCGCCGGCGGTGCCGGGTCGTCGGGATACTACGGTCGATTCCTTCGCGGGCGAGAGTGCTGCAACGAGGGTTGCAACAGTTGGGCGCGCCGGCTCGATCGGGGGCTATGTCAGCGGGTGTGGGCGGGGGTAGGATTTGCGCAACCTGACGGTCCCCCATCCCCCAGGGAGCGCCGTACGTGAGCGACGTTGAAGACTCGCCCCGAAGCTCGCCGCAGTTGGATCGCACGTCGGTCATCAGCCGCAAGGCCAAGGCCGTGATAGCCGGAGTGACCGCGCTGCTCACGCTCGCGACCGGCGTCCTGACGCTGAAGCTGGTGAGCTCACGAGCCCTCCCGGCGCCGGGATGCGGAGCGGCGTGAACCCGGTCGAGCTGCTGCGTCACCTCGCGGAACGTCTCTGGGCGCTGGCGCGGGACGCCGCCGACGAGCTCGCCGCGGGCGCCGCCAACTTCCTGCCCGAACCGAACGCGCCGGCGCCGCTGCAGGGGCGTCTGCTGACCGCCTTCGCGACGCTGCCCCAGACGAACGCGCTGGCCCGGCTCGCCCGAGACATCCTGGGCGAGCTGCCTGAGGGCGGCCCGATCCGCCTGCACGGCTGGCGGCGCAGCCCGGAGCCGCCGATCGGGGTCGCCCTGGTGCTCACGGAGGGCGACGACAGAGCGGTGCTGGCGATCACGCCCAGCGACCCGCCCAAGCTCGACGTGGTGGTCACCGCGGGCGCCGCGATCAGCGTCGAGAGCGGGACCGGGCCCTGGCGAGCCCGTGCGGCGGTCTCCTCCGACGTCGTGTGGGACGCCGAGCTGTCGCCGAACACGCCGGCCCCCTCGCCGAGCGGGACCGCGACGATCGCCATCCAGCGCGTGGAGCCGTTCCGGATCGGACCTCCGCAGGGCCCCGGCTTGTCGGCGCGCACCATCAGCTGCGAGCTGCGGGCGAGCCCCGGCTCGGCCACCTCGTTCCGGCTGAACGCGGAGGAGTTCAGCGCCGCGCTGCTTCCCGAGCCGATCGCCGCGCTCCTGGGGGCCGGACGGGACCGCGCGACGGCGCCGACGCGGCTCGGCCTGGCGGCCGACGCCCTGGGCGGGCTCCGTTTCGGTGAGTCGGGCGTCCGGGTGGAGCTGCCCGGGCGGCTGTCGCTTCCCGGCGTGTCCGCGCACGGGTTCGGCCTCGAGCTCGCCGGGCACGACGCCGGCCTGGCGCTCACGGCGGCGGTGTCCCTGAAGGCGCAGCTGCCGGGCGTCCCGGTGACGGCCCAGATCGAAGGGGTGGGCATCACGGTGCCGTTCTCGGTCACGAATGCGGCACTCGGCCCACCGAGCGCGATCGAGCCGCCGCTCCCCTCGGGCATCGGCCTCGAGCTCGGCCTGCCGCCGGTCTCGGGCGGCGGCGACGTGCGCAGGACCGCCACGGGCTACGCGGGCGTCTTCGACGTCGACCTGGGCGTCTTCCGGGTCCAGGCGCTCGGGGTGTTGGAGCCGCCGGCGGGCGGCCGGCCCACCTCGCTGCTGGCGCTGCTGGCCGCGATGTTCCCCTATCCGGGCATCCAGCTTGGCTTCGGCTTCGCCATCGACGCGGTGGGCGGGCTCGTGGGCATCAACCGCCGCGTCGACGTCGAGCGGCTGCGCGCGCTCGTTGGCGACGGCCAGGCTGACCGGATCCTGTTCCCGGACAACGCGGTGGCCCGCGCTCGAGAGATCACGGACTCACTCGACGCGGTGTTCCCCTCGGCCCGCGGTCGCTTCGTGGTCGGCCCGACGGTCCGCATCAACTGGGGAGGGCGCATGGTCACCCTCGCCGGAGCCGTGGTGCTCGACCTCCCCG
>Ga0075420_100001162_pt1 | contig 22107 bp, 20 predicted proteins | sample SoiMetdeltSBSDD4_FD_75296 | JGI IMG/M metagenome (GOLD analysis project Ga0075420, IMG submission 75296) | Bulk soil microbial communities from a Populus tree surrounding site in Tennessee, USA - Soil MetaG P. deltoides SBSDD4 | ecosystem: Environmental > Terrestrial > Soil > Tree plantation...
TCCCGGTGGGCGCGGCGTCCCGCGCCCGGCCCCGGGCCAGGCGGCGTCCGTGGCGGAAGGCGTCCCAGGTGAAGACCGCCAGCGCCAGCCAGACGAGCGCGAAGCCGCCCAGGCGTAGCGGTGGCATCGGCTCCCGGTAGATGAAGACGGCCACGCACAGCTGGATGATGGGCGCGACGTACTGAAGCATGCCGAGGCCGGTCAGCGGGATGCGGTTCGCCGCGCCGGCGAACAGCAGCAGCGGTACTGCCGTGACCACGCCGCTGAGCAGGGTGAGCACGGTGTGGGTGAGGGAGACCGTGCCGACCTCCGCCCCGCCGCGCCAGGACAGCCAGCTGAGGTAGCCGACCGCTGGCAGCGCGAGCACCGCGGACTCGACCAGCAGCCCGTCCGCGGGTGGCAGCTGGAGCCGCTTCTTGACCAGGCCGTAGCAGCCGAACGCCATGGCGAGCGTGAGCGCGATGTAGGGCAGCCGGCGGTAGTCGACCGTGAGCACGGCGACCGCTCCGGCGCCGAGGCCGACCGCGGCCCACTGCGCCCCGCGCAGCCGCTCACCCAGCAGCGCCACCCCGAAAACCACCGAGACCAGCGGGTTGATGAAGTAGCCGAGCGAGGTCTCCACGATCCGTTCGGTGTTCACCCCGTAGATGTAGAGGCCCCAGTTCACCGCGATGAACACGGCGGCGAGCAGGATGCCGCCGAGAGCCCGCGGCTGGCGGGCGAGGGCGGTGACGAACTGCCAGCGGCGCAGGACCGTCAGCAGCAGGGCCACGAAGACGACGGACCACACGATGCGGTGGGCGAGGATCTCGAGCGGGCCGGCGGGCAGCAGGCTCTTGAAGTAGAACGGGAAGAACCCCCAGGACACGTACGCCGCAAGGCCGTAGAGGTAACCTCGGCGCAGCTCGCCCATGCCGACCACAGTAAGGGCTGGGAGAGAGCCCGCTCCTTTCGGATGGCGTCACGTGACCGAGGTCACCGGAGCCGGAGCTCCATCCACGTGTCTGGCTGCACCATCGGCGTGAAGCCGAACCGGGCGTAGAGGCCGTGCGCATCGGCCGTCGCCAGCACCATCCGGCGCAGCCCCCAGCCCCGGACCAGGTCGCACGAAGAGCTGACGAGCCACGTACCGAGGCCCTTGCCGCGCTCGGAGCGCTCCACGTACACGTCGCAGAGCCACGCGAACGTGGCCTGGTCAGTGACGAGGCGGGCGAAGCCCATCTGGCCGCCGTCCGGCCGGTAGAGGCCGAGGTTGACCGAGCGCGCGAGAGAGCGCTCAACAGTGTCCCGGGGGCGGCCGAGCGCCCAGTACGCATCCTGTGACAGCCACTGGTGCAGGAGGTCCACGTCGAGCCGGGTGTCGTCGTCGCAGACCTCGTACCCGTCGTCGCGGCGCAGCAGCATGAGCCGACTCCAGGTGTCAGTCCTTGTCGTCCCGCACGACCATGTTGAGCACCCAGCTGATCACCCCGACGAGCAGCGCGCCGAGGACCGCCGAGGGCCAGAAGTCCGCGACGTGGAACGGCAGCTCCAGCTCGCCCGCGATCCAGCTGGTCAGCAGGAAGAGCAGACCGTTCACCACGAGGGCGACCAGCCCGAGCGTGACGACGTAGAACATGCAGCCAACGGTCTTGATGATCGGCCGCAGCACGGCATTGACCACGCCGAAGATGACGGCGACGGCGAGGAGTGTCCCGACCTTGGTCAGGATCGAGTCGCCGCCGAGGGTGATGCCGTCGATGACGAGCGTGGCGATCCACAGCGCGAGCGCACTGATGCCGAGCCGGAGGAGGATGCCCATGCCGGCGATCGTGCCATGGGGCCGCCAGCGCGTGGGCCCCGGCGCGCCGCACCGTGCCGCCCTGCTCTGCTGCCCGCCGTGCCGTGCTGTGTGCCCTGCCACGCGGTCGGCCCTGCCACGCCGGTTGGCTAGCTTGCCGGCAGCCTAAGGTGGGCGCTGCGCCGGTCGGGCGGGAAGGCCGGAGGGACAAGGAGGACGGATGCAGTCGCGCCAGGACCAGCTTCGCTCGCACCAGTTCACAGTCCAGCGCGTGGTCGCCGCGTTGGTGACGCGCCGGACCGACCCGGTGCGGGCGCCGCTTGGCCCGATGGCGGGCGCCACCGGGGTGGGCGTGCTGGTCGCGATCCTCGCGCTGGCCGCCGTCGCCGGGTACGGCGTCCTCGTGGACGGCGGCAGGGCCGACGCGGGTACGCAGTGGCGGGACGGTGGCGTGGTGATCGTGGAGCGCGGCACCGGCGCCCGCTATGTCTATCGCGAGGGCCGGCTGCACCCGGTGCTCAACTACGCTTCGGCGCTGCTCATCATCGGCTCTGGTCAGCGCCGGGCGGTGCACGTCTCCGCAAGGTCGATCGAGGGCGTACCGCGTGGCGTGCCGCTCGGCATCCCCGGGGCGCCGGACTCCCTCCCCGAGCCGACCCGGCTCGTCGGGACGCCGTGGACGCTCTGCTCCCATCTGGTGGACTCTGGCGGCGGCCCGGTGGGCTCCGGCTCAGGCCGGGTGGGCTCCGGCGGCCGGCCCGGCGGGCGTACCGGGTCGGTGCTCTTCATCGGGGCCCAGCCGGATGGCGCTGGACCGGACGGCGGGCGCTCAATGGGTGATGCCGGCCTGCTCGTGCGCGATCCCGCTGGCGCCGTGTTCCTGCTCTGGCGCAGCCGTCGCCACCTGGTCCGCGAGCCCTCCGTCGTGCTGAGCGCTCTTGGCTGGGACGCCAGGCCCGTGACCCCGGTGGCTGCGGCGCTGGTCAACGCCCTGCCGGCAGGTGCCGACCTGGCGCGCATCCCGATCGCTGGCCGGGGCGGGTGGTCGCCCCGGCTGCCCGGCGCGCGGGTGGGCGAGGTCTTCGTGGTCGAGAGCCTGAGCGGCGGGCGGCAGTTCGCGGTCGCCCTGAGCCGCGGGCTCGCCGCGCTGACGCAGGTGCAGGCCGACATCCTGCTCGGCGACCCGCTGACCGCCCGGCTGCTCGGCCAGACCCAGCCGCGCCGGCTGGACCAGGGCACCTACGCGACCCTGCCCAAGGTGGGGGAGGTGTGGCCCCGGGGAGACCTGGCGCCGCCCGCGGCGACGCCGAACCTGACCGCGGTCACCGCGGCGGGCGGGGTGTGCGCCGAGGTCCAGGACGGCACTGGCGGGCCGGACCTGCGGGTGGACGTCCGGGTGCCAGCCGCCGAGGAGACGGCCGTGCCCGCGAAGGAGACGGCCGTGCCCGCGAAGGCGCTGGCCTCCCGCGCCGGCGGTGGCGCCGTGCGCGCTGACCGGGTGCTGGTGGCGCCCGGCCGGGGCGTGGTCGTTGCGGCGCTGGCGTCACCGCTGGCGCCGGCGGGCGCCCTCAGCCTCGTCACCGACCTGGGGGTGCGCCACGACGTGCCGCGCCACGACGTGCTGGCGATGCTCGGATACGCCGCGGTGCGCCCGGTGCGGCTACCTGCCGGGCTCGTCGCGCTGCTGCCGGTCGGCCCGGCGCTCGACCCGGCGGCGGCCCGGTCGCCTGCGGCATGGTGAGGCCGGTTCGTCCTGCTGCGCAACGGGTTGTCCACAGGGCGGCGGGTTGTCCACAGGGCGGCGAGGGGGCTACCGCGGCACGTTGCCAGCCGATACCGTCAGCCGGGTCATCGCGCGTTGTCCGCAGTGGACAGTGGCGCGGGTCCGCGACGGAGACAGGGGTGACAGCGGGTGTCCTCGGTGCACGCGCAGGCTGCGGTGATGGAGCAGGCCGCGGGGAGGTTCGACAGCGTGAACCAGTCGCTCGAGGCGATGCTCAGGCGGCTGATGGGCGAGCTTGACGCGCTCCGGCAGCAGTGGCAGGGCGCGGGCGGGCGGTCGTTCGACCAGACCCGCATCGAGTGGTCCGACGGGCAGGCCCGCCTGCACGCCGCGCTGGCCGAGACGGCGACCGCCATCCGCACGTCGGGCCGCACCTACGCCGGGTCGGATGCGGAGGCGGCCAGCCGGGCCCAAGCCGCCAGCCGCGGCGGCCTGACGCTGCCGCTGTGAGGCCCTGGGGAGGATCACGATGAGCGACGGGATGCTGCGGGTCGACTTCGCTGCCATGCGGGCGGCGAGCGATAATATCGCCTCGGCGGTCAGGACGCTCAATGAGCAGCTCAGCCAGCTGGAGCGAGACGCGGCTCCGCTCGTGGCCAGCTGGGACGGGGCGGCCCGGTCGGCGTACGACGAGCGCCAGGCGACCTGGCGCCGGGCGGCGAGTGAGCTTGCGGCGATGCTGGGCGACATCAAGCGCGCCCTGGACGACTCGACGCACGACTACGCGGCAGCGGAGCAGCGCAACGTGCGGCTGTTCCAGTAGGCAGGTAAGTGGGGTGGCGGGGCTCGGCACCGCCACCTGTCCGCTGGTCGTTGTAGGTTGTACGCGATGTGCGCAGCCCCAGGTCGGCACTGTCGGCGTTGGTGGCGGGATCGAGCGACGTTGGTGGCGAGGAGGTGGCCGTGACCGAGTGGGAGCCGGCCACTGAGACGGAGACCGCGCTGCGCGACGCGCTGCGCTCGGGTGACCAGGAGCGGTACTTCCGGATACTCGCCCGCACCGAGCTGCTCCTGCCGGTCTCCGCTGACGCGCTCGCCGGCCGCGCGCCGATCGGGTGGGGCACCTGGACGTCGGGGTCGCGCACCCACGTGCTGGCGTTCACCTCCGCCGAGGCGATGCGCGTCTGCCTGGCGGACCACGCGGGCTCAGCCCGCCGCATGATGTACCACGAGCTGGCCGCCCACTGGCCCAACCCGGACTGGTGGCTCGCGGTGAACCCTGGCCTGCCGATCGAGGGCTACCTACCGGCGTGGTTCGTGTCCCAGCTCTCCCGCGGGGAGGTGCGGCTGCCTGGCAGGGACGCCAGCACCCGCGACCGGCTGGAGCGCGTCGAGAGCTTCCAGCGCGCTCGGGCGGTGGCGGCGGTGCCCAGCCGGGTTCACCCCACCTCGCCCGGGACGGCCCCGTCAGGATCGGCCACGCCGGATGGGCGGAGCCAGGCCCGAGGAGCCGCTGCCGTGTCGCGGCCGCAGCCCGCTTCCAGAGCCGCCGGAGTGGCTCCGGTGAGCCCGGCCTCCGACGACCGTGCCGGGGAGGTACCGCGGCCTGCGCGCTCTGCCCAGATGGCTTCCGAGGCCACCGAGCCGCCGGCCGCCGCGCCTTTCCAGCCTGCGGTGCCTTCCCGACTTGCGGAGCCTTCTCAACCTGCGGAGCCTTTCCGGCCGGCTGAGCCTTCCCGAGCCGCTGAGCTTTCCCGGCCTGCTGAGCCTTTCCGGCCTGCTGAGCCTTTCCGGCCGGCCGCCGCGCCTGTGTCGCCGGGCATGCCACTCCCGCCGGTCGTCGCGCCGGCACCGACAGAGGCCGCTCGCACTGAGCGGACAGCGATCGGAGGGGGGCCGACCCGCCTGCCCTCTCGTGCGGCGGCGAGCGGGTTCGGGGCCGGCGCCGCGGCAGCGCGGGCTCGTGCACCCGGGCCAGCCGCCGACCTGTTCCGCTCGTCGCCAGGAACCGGGCGCTATGCCGTTCAGCCGGCTCCGGCCGAGCCCGTTCAGGTCGACCCCGTCCAGGTCGACCCCGTCCGGGTCGAGCCTGAGGATGCTGCGCCGACCCCCTCGATGCCGTTCCGCGCCGAGCCCGCCCGTCCTGAGCCGGCCTTTCCCAAGCTGGCCTTTCCCAAGGCGGCCTTTCCCGAGCCGGCCCTTCCCGAGCCGGAGGAGGAGCTGGCGGCCGAGGCCCGGGCGAAGCCGGCCGGCCCGGCGTTCGCGCCCGCCAACGCCGTCGAGAGCACCCTGCTGACCGCGGCCGAGGAGGGCAACACCGACTCGTTCCTCTCCACACTGCTGCTGGCGCGCGTCCTGGTGCCGGTGCCCGCCGGCGGGTCCACCGAGAACCACCCCGGTGACCCGAGCTTTGTCTGGCGTACCGAGACCATCGACGACCACCTGCATGTCGTGGTCTTCACCTCGCCGGAGCGGCTGGTCGAGCACGTGGGTGGGACGCGCGACACGATCGAGGTGAAGTTCGCCCAGCTCATCCAGCACTGGCCGGATGAGCAGTGGTCGTTCGCCGTCAACCCGGGCACTCCGGTCGGCGCGAAGCTGCCCGGCGCGCAGATCGTTGCGCTCGCGAACTGGGCCGCCGAGGTCGGCCTAGGCGCTGAGCCCACCGATGACCAGGCCACGCCCGAGACGCCGGAGCCCGACCCCCAGCCCGCCGCGGCTCCGGCCGCCACGTCGGCGGCCGGCCCGACCGTCATGCAGAAGACCGTCCCGCCGAGCCAGGTGCCGTACTACCTCGACCGGGGGTACGACCGGGTGTCCGGCTTCGTGTACCGGGCGAACGAGGTGGCGCACCTGCGTACGCCCGCCGACCTGTCCGCCGCGCTCGGTCTCGGCTGGGCGGGCTCGCCGTTCGAGGCCGGGGCCGACGAGGTGTACGTCCTGCGGTGGCCGGCCCACCGGCCCAACCTGTACCGGATCCCGTACGGCGGCCCGCATGAGGCTGCGATGCGGGCCATGAAAGGCTGGGTGATCGAACGGACCCCGTTCCGGGGCAACGGGTTCGCGCCGAGCGAGAGCGGCGACGTCATCGCGGAGTTCAAGGTGGACAGCGTGCGCCTACCGCACGGCGCCCAGCTGTGGCGGCTCACCCGGGACGGGGCGGAGACACTCGTCGCGGTCCTCGACGCGGACGGCCCGCAGTGGCGCCTGGTGGCACCGGACGGCCCAGATGCGTGACGGCTACTTCGCCCGTTGGCGGGGCACCGAGTACGAAGCGAGCCCGGCCGGTGACGAGGTCCGGCTCTACCGCAGCGAGCCAGGGGACGGCTTCGAGGAGGTCCGCCCGGGCCGGTGGCGGCGCACCGTACGCGCGGACGAGGTGGAGGACCTCTGCTACGTGCGTACCGCCTGTGTCTGGCAGGGCGAGCCGTTCATCGCGCTCGGCGAGCACGGAGGATGGGTGCGCGTGGAGTACACGGGTGGCCAGGCTCCGGTGGCCGAACGCATCGGCTTGGAGGAGTTCGACTTCGGCGTCTACCAGGGCTGGGCGCCCGCGTCCGAGGTGAGCGACGTCCGCGAGCTGCGGGTGTGAGCGGGCGCCGGGTCAGCTCTTGGCCCAGCGCAGGATCTCCCCGGTGACCTGCTCCGGCGCCTCCCGGTGCGGGAAGTGCCCAACCCCGTCAAGCAGCCGCCACTCGTAGTCCGCGACCACGTACCGGCCCGAGCCCTGGGCGGTGCGCGGCAGGATCGCCGGGTCGGCTGCGCCGTGCAGCTGGAGGGTTGGCGTGATGATCGGCTGCTGAAGGAGGCGTACGAAGCGGTAGCCGTGCAGCCGTAGTACCGACCGGAACGCCCAGCGGTAGGTCTCCAGGGCACAGAACGCGGCCTGCGGGATGAGGAACGCCTGCCGGCACCGCGCCTCGTACTCGGCGAAAGCCGCGGAGCGCACCCACGCCCGCCCGCCCCACGCCCGCAGGTACGACCCGATGAGCGCCGCGTGGTTACGGGTCAGCACATGCTCGTACCTGGGCAGCTGGAACCTCAGCAGCGGGGTGGTGGCGGCGAGCTGGCCGCGCGGGTCGGCGAAGACCGCGGACCGGGCGCGCAGCGGGTGCGCCGCGCCCAGGACCACCAACCGGTGTACGAGCCGCGGGTGGAAGGCGGCCGTGGTCCACGCCAGCATGCCGCCGTACCCGGCGCCGACCAGGGTCGCGTTGCGCTCGCCGAGAGCGCGGATGAGCCCGGTGACATCTGCCGCCATCGTGTAGCCGTCGTACCCGCGGGGTGGCTTGTCGCTGGCCCCGTACCCTCGCAGGTCCACTGCGGCGGCCCGGAAGCCGGCGTCGGCGACCGCGGCCACCTGGGTGTGCCAGGCCCACCAGAACTCGGGAAAACCGTGCAGGAACAGCACGAGCGGGCCGGCACCCGCCTCGACCACATGGAAGCGGCTGCCGTTCGCGCTGACGAACCGGTGGGTCCACGGCCCAGTGGTCAGTACGCAGGACTCGTCCACAGGCGCCATGTGGCCAGCCTAGGGCCTGCCCGGCCGAACCCTCCGGCGGCGAGGCTGCCCAGGGCTTCCGCCACCGAGGCCGGAGCCAGCGGCCGGACAGGACCTCCGGCGGCGAGGCCGGAGCCAGCGAGGCCGGACCGGACCTCCGCCAGCGATGCCGGCTGGCTCGGCGCGGGGTAACGCTGCCGCGTCGGCGGGTAACCTCGCCGCATGACGACCTGTCTCCCGGTACCCGTCGTGTCCGTCACCGGCACGCCGGCCCAGTGCGGAGCCGCCTACGGTGCGCAGACCGCCGGGCTCGTCGCGCAGATCATCGAGGCGTACCACCGGCGCTTCGCCGACCAGGCGGGGCTGACCAGGACAGCGGTACGCGCAGCCGGGGCGATCTACCAGGAGGTGACCCGGGAGCACCACCCGCGGGTCGCGCAGATGCTGGAGGGGCTGGCCGACGGGGCCGGTGTGCCGGCCGAGGAGATCTACGCGACCAACGCCCGGACCGAGCTCATCTACGGCAGCCCGGCCCAGCTCCACACCGGCTCGGCGGCGCGGGCCGCGGGCCTCGCGCGTGGGGACGGCGGCCCGGGCGTACCCAGTGGCGGCCCGTGCCCGGACGGGCCGGACGGCGGCTGCACCTCCCTCGGCGTGCTCGGGACCCACACCGCAAGCGGCCACCTGCTGCTCGCCCAGAACTGGGACTGGCACCCGGACCAGCGGGACACCATGCTGCTGCTGCGCACCACCGACGAGCGCGGCCATACCGTGCTCGCGCTGACCGAGGCCGGCATGCTCGCCAAGACCGGCCTGAGCTCGGCCGGCGTCGGGATCTGCGTGAACATGCTCGGCTGCGACCGGGACGGCCTGCCGCCAGGCGCCCGGCCCGGCGTGCCGTACCACGTGCTGGTGCGGGCGGCACTGGAGGCCGAGCACCTGCCGAACGCGCTGCGCCGGACCGTACGGCCGCCCCGCAACTCGTCGATCAACCTCCTGCTCGGGCAGGCCGGCTCCGGACCCGAGGGCGGGGAGATGGTCAACCTGGAGCTCGTGCCCGGCGACGTGGGCTGGCTGCACCCGGTCGATGGCATCATCACGCACGCCAACCACTTCGACACCCCACTGCGGGTGTACGACACGATCAAGGACTGGGGCGGCTCGTCGCTGTTCCGGGCCGCCCGGGCCCGCCGGCTGCTCACCCCGGCCGCACTGGCCGGCAAGGTCAGCGAGGACGACCTCGCCGGGGTGCTGCGCGACCACGCCGGCTTCCCGCTGGCCATCTGCCGCCACGCCGAGGAGCGGGACGCCTGGTACGACCGCGCCGAGACCGTCTACTCCGTGCTCCTGGACCTCGACGAGCGGCGGATGGCGGTGGCGGCGGGCCCACCCTGCACCGGCGACTACGCCTGGGTGGACCTCCTCCCCTGAGTGGCCGCCGGTCGACCTCAGTCCTCGTCTGCCTTGGCGGTCCCCATCCCGCTGCGGATCAGGTCCATCACCGAGGAGTCCTGCAACGTCGTGACGTCCCCGAGCGAGCGGTTCTCGGCGACGTCGCGCAGCAGCCTCCGCATGATCTTGCCGGACCTGGTCTTGGGTAGCTCCGGCACGAGCATGATCTGCCGCGGCTTGGCGATCGGCCCCAGCGTCTTGGCGACGTGGTCGCGCAGCTCCTTGATGAGCGCCTCGCCAGCACCGCCCTTGGTGTCCACGCTGCCGCGCGGGATGGTGAAGGCCACGATCGCCTGGCCGGTCACCGGGTCGGTGGCGCCCACCACCGCCGCCTCGGCGACGCTCGGGTGCGAGACCAGCGCCGACTCCACCTCGGTCGTGGAGATGTTGTGACCGGACACGAGCATCACGTCGTCCACCCGGCCGAGCAGCCAGATGTGCCCGTCGCTGTCCCGCTTGGCGCCGTCGCCCGGGAAGTAGACCCACTCGTCGCCCTGGCCCGCGCTGCCCGCGCCCACCCCGAAGCGGGACCAGTACGTGTCGATGAACCGCTGGTCGTCGCCCCAGATCGTGCGCAGCATGCTGGGCCAGGGCTGGCGTACCACAAGGAACCCGCCGCCGCCGTTGGGCACCGACCGGCCCTGGTCATCCACGACGTCCGCGACGATCCCGGGCAGCGGCTGCATGGCCGAGCCCGGCTTGCACGCGGTGACGCCCGGCAGCGGCGAGATCATGATCGCCCCGGTCTCGGTCTGCCACCAGGTGTCCACGATCGGGCACCGGTCGCCACCGATGTGCTCCCGGTACCACATCCAGGCCTCCGGGTTGATCGGCTCGCCGACGGACCCGAGCAGCCGCAGCGACGACAGGTCGAACTGGGCCGGGACGTCCTCGCCCCACTTGGCGAAGGTGCGGATCGCGGTGGGCGCGGTGTAGAGGACCGTCACCCGGTACTTCTCCACCAGCTCCCAGAACCGCCCCCGGTGCGGGGTGTCCGGGGTGCCTTCGTACATCACCTGGGTCGCCCCGTTGGCCAGTGGCCCGTAGACGATGTACGAGTGCCCGGTGACCCAGCCGATGTCAGCAGTGCACCAGTAGATGTCGCTGTCCGGCTTGAGGTCGAACACTGCGTGGTGGGTGTACGACACCTGCGTCAGGTAGCCGCCGGTCGTATGCAGGATGCCCTTGGGCTTCGCGGTCGTGCCTGAGGTGTAGAGGATGTAGAGCGGGTGCTCGGCGTCGAACGGCTGCGCCTCGTGCGCGCTGTCGGCGGTCTCCACCGTGTCGTGCCACCACACGTCCCGCCCGGGTGCCCAGTCGACCTCCTGGCCGGTCCGCCGCACCACGAGGACGTGCTCCACGCTGGGGCAGTCGGCGACCGCCTCGTCCACGATCGGCTTGAGACCGCCCGGCTTGCCTCGGCGGAAGCCCCCGTCGGCGGTGATGACGAGCTTGGCGTCGGCATCCTGGATGCGCCCGCGCAGCGAGTCGGCGCTGAACCCGCCGAAGACCACGCTGTGGGTCACCCCGATGCGGGCGCAGGCGAGCATCGCGACCACCGCCTCCGGGATCATCGGCAGGTAGATCGCGGCCCGGTCGCCGGCCCGCAGGCCCAGGTCGGTCAGTGCGTTAGCCGCCTGGCAGGTGAGCCGGTGCAGGTCGGCGTAGGTGAGCGTGCGCTGGTCACCGGGCTCGCCCTCCCAGTGCAGCGCCACCTTGTCCCCGCGGCCCGCCTCGACGTGCCGGTCCAGGCAGTTGTACGCCGCGTTGAGCTGCCCGCCCACGAACCACTTGGCGAACGGCGGGTTGGACCAGTCCAGCACCTGGTCCCACTCCTTGGCCCAGTGCAGCCGGTGCGCCTGCTTGGCCCAGAACGCCAACCGGTCCGCGTCGGCCTCGTCGTACGCCTCGCGGGTCACGTTGGCGTGCGCGGTCAGCTCCGCTGGCGGCGGGAACTGCCGGGTCTCCTGCAGCAGGTTCTCGAGAGTCTCGCTCATCGGTCCGGCTCCCTTGTGCCTTCTTGTGTGATCGTCGTATGGGTAAGCACGTTAGTGGTGCCGCACCCGTTCGGCGAGCGGCAGCACGGGGGTGCGGCGAGTGGCCTCAGCGGAGCGCCGGGTGGCGGCCGGTCCAGATACATCTACATCCCTGGTACGGCTCCGGCCTGGTGCGGCCACTCCCGGCCTGGTGCGGCTACCCTCGGCGACCGTGACCGACCCGCTGGCCCCGCTGCTCACCCTGGCCGGCGTCGCCACGGCCCTGGACCAGGCCCGCGCCGCCGCCGACTCGGCGCTGACGCACCGCGCGCTGCGCCGCCGCGGCGGCCAGGTCGCGGCCGAGCTCAGCCTGCGGTCCGCGGTGGCCAGCGCGGCTTTGGAGAACCACCGGTACGACGTGGAGCAGGTGCGCTCCGGCGTGGTGACGGACCCGGTCGTGCAAGGGGCACTGCGGGTCGCCGCCGCACTCCCGGACCTGGTGGACACCTGGCCGCGGGCGCCGCGACAGGTGCTCGCCCGGTTGCACGTGCTCGCCGCCCGGGACGCGGTCGACGATGCCCGGCTCGGCCGGCCCGCCGGGGACCCGGCGGTCGCCGTACGCCTGGACGCCCTGGCGGACCTCGTGGCCGGCGGCACGTCCGTGCCCACCCTGCTGCTGGCCGCGGTGGTGCACGGCGAGCTGCTCGCGCTGCGTACGTTTCCTGGGCCGGGTGGCGTGGTGGCTCGCGCGGCGGCCCGGCTGACGCTGGCCGCGGGGGGTTTCGACCCGAGGGGGCTGATCGCCGCGGAGGTCGGGCACCTGGCCCGGGAGCCGGAGTACGTGGGCGCGGCGGGCGCCTTCACCACCGGCACGCCGGACGGGGTCCGGGCCTGGGTACGGCACTGCGCCGCAGCGGTGGAGCTGGGCGCAGCCGCCCTGGTCGAGCAGGCGGGCGGGGTGGACTAGACATAGCCAGCCGTGCGTGCGGAATCCCGAGCATCGCGGGACCTGGGCTATGGAGCGGGACCTTGAGCCACCGCGGATCCCGAGCCACCGCGGATCCTGAGCCATGGAGCGGGATCCCAAGCTACGGAACGAATCCGAGAAACAACGCGGAAACGTGGACGGCGCCTCACGTCGGAGGCGCCGTCACGCACGTCCATCCGGGTTATCAAGCGTGCACCTAAGTCGTTGTCAGCGGTCCTTGCGGTGCCGCCGCAACGCGCCTCCCGCGGCTGGTCGCACGTGGGTGCCCGGTGGCCGTGCACGGAGCTTGTCGAGATTGACCCGACAGGTTCCGCACTTACGTTTCTACGCCCCTCAGGGCGGACACGCCAGTCCTGATCTGAATGTGTGGCGGTCGGGCACTGCCGTGGCGTACGTGGCCAGCCGCCGGGCCCGCGTGTCCGGGGCGGCGCGGATGGGCGGTCAGGCGGGCGCGGAGCGGGAGCGGCGGCGCCGGCCGTACCACGCGATGCCGACGGCCAGTCCCACGCTCACCCCCACCATCGCCGCGGCGATGGGCACCGCTGGCCGCTCCCGCAGCCTCCGGCCGAGGGGTACGGGATGGCGGAACTCCAGCACCGGCCAGTCCCGCTCCACCGCCATCCGGCGCAGCGCCCGGTCCGGGTTGACCGCGGTCGGGTGCCCCACCGTCTCCAGCAACGGCGCGTCCGTGACCGAGTCGGAGTACGCGTACGAGGCGGCCAGGTCGTACCCGCGCTCTGTAGCCAGCTCCTTGACCGCAGTGACCTTGTGCGGACCTGCGGCGTAGAAGTCGATCTCGCCCGTGTAGCGGCCGTCGGCCACCCGCATCCGGGTCGCGATCACGTCGGCGATGCCGAGCTGCTGCCCGATCGGGCGGACCATCTCCTCGCCGGAGGTCGACACCAGCACCACGTCCCGGCCGGCTGCCTGGTGCTCGCCGATCAGGGCGGCCGCCTCGGCGTACACGTATGGGTTGATCAGCTCGTGCAGGGTCTCGGCGACGATCTGCCGGACCTGCTCCACCTGCCAGCCGCGGCACAGCTCCGCGAGGTAGTCGCGGGTGCGCAGCATGGTCTGCTCGTCGGCGCCGCCGACCCGGAACATCAGCTGGGCGTACGCGGACTTGACGACGTCACGCCTTGTGATCAGCCCATCGCGGTAGAACGGCCGACCGAATGCCAACGCGCTCGACTTGGCGATGACGGTCTTATCAAGATCAAAAAAGGCGGCGCTTCGGCCCACGGCGGGCAAGTCTAGTGGTCTGGCTCCCGCGCAGCCGTTCGTCGCCCGGGCCTCCGCCGACCGGTTCACTCACCACTATGTGGGGAAAGTCGGTCCTCTCCAGCGTGGGGAACATTTTCGTGTCCCGGCGTGTTTAGCGCACCCCACTCGACGGTTACCGGTTACTCAGGCATGCTTTAAAGAGACACGTAAGGCGTGTCGTGCAACGACCCGTAGCACCGGTGCTACAGACCCTCGGCGGTTGCACCCCCCGTGACCGCTGAGCGGGTTCGGCTCGACCCCCCCGGAGCCGGACTCCCCGACGGCCCCCGCCTCCCCCCGGCGGGGGCCGTCCCACACTTCGCACTTGTCCTGTTGCAGACGGTGGAAGTTGTGGGGCCTTTACCCGCCGCACTCCGGCGCTATACCAGATACTTAGTGATCTGCGCCACATATCCACAGGCGGCTCGGTTGTCCACAGATCAAGGTTCGCGGCCTTGGTCGGTACCGGCGTCAACGGCACGGTGTGCCGGTACGCGGAACCGACCCGTTGGAGGCCGCCATGTCGACCAAGTCCCTGGCCTGCGCCAATCCCCTGCGTAACGCGCTCGCCGTCACCGCAGACCCGGACCTGCTGGATGAGCTGCTGCGCCTGGCCGCTGCCGCTGGGGTGACGCTCGACGTCGCGGTCGACCCGGCCGCGGCCCGCAGCCGGTACGGGCCGGCGCCACTGGTGCTGGTCGGGCTCGACAGTGCGCAGGCGTGCCAGCGGGCGAGCCTGCCACGCCGCTCGGAGGTGGTCCTCGTCGGCCGGGCCGAGGACGGCTCGGAGCCACCGTGGACCCTCGCGCAGGCCCTCGGCGCAACGCATGTCGCGATGCTGCCGGCGGCCGAGCCGTGGCTGGTCGACCGGCTCTGCGACCTCGCCGCCAGGCGGGGCGCCCCGGCGGCTGCCGGCGTGGATGGGCGAGGTCACGTCATGGCGGTCATCGGCGGGCGGGGCGGCGCCGGTGCCAGCGTGCTCGCGGCCGGTCTGGCGGTGACGGCGGTGCGGGCCGGGCTCCGGGCGCTCCTGGTCGACGCGGACCCGCTCGGCGGCGGCATCGACCTCGTCCTGGGGTGGGAGGACATCGGCGGGCTGCGCTGGCCGGAGCTGCGCGAAGCCAGCGGCCCGGTGCACCCGTCCTCGCTGGTTGACGCGCTGCCGCGCCGTGGCGAGCTGGTGGTGCTCTCCTGGGACCGCGGTGAGCCGGTCGCGGTGCCACCCGAGGCGATGGCCGCCGCGGTCGACGCCGGCCGCCGGGGGCGCGACCTGGTGGTGGTAGACCTGCCACGGCGGCTGGACGACTCAGCCGCGGTCGCGTTGCGGGGGGCGGACCGCGCGCTGCTGGTCGTCCCGGCCGAGCTGCGTGCCGCAGCCGCTGCCGCCCGGGTCGCCGCGCTCGCCAGCGCCCACTGCGCGTCGCTCGGAGTGGTCGTGCGGGGTCCTGCTCCTGGCCGGCTACGCCCGCGGGAGATCGCGCGCTCGCTGGGCCTGCCTCTGGTCGGGGTGCTGCGCCCTGAGCCCGGGCTCGCACCAGCGCTGGAGCGCGGCGCCACACCAGCCGACAGCGGGCGGGGCCCGCTGGCTCTGCTCTGCCGCCGGCTGCTCACCGACCTGGTGCCGGCAGCGACCGAGGCTGCGGCATGAGCGGGAACGCAGTCGCCAGGCTCGGCCCGGATGGCGCACTGACCGCGGAGCTCGCTGCCCGGGTGCGGCACCGCTTCACGCTCAGCGGCACGGACGCGACCTCACCCGCCATCGCCTCAGCCGTACGGTCGGAGCCGGCGGTAGCCGTGCTCGGCGACACCACTGTGCTGAGGCTCGCCGACCGGGTGCGCAGCGACCTTGTCGGCGCGGGCCCGCTCGCTCCGCTGCTGGCCGACCCGGACGTGACCGACGTGCTCGTCAACGGCCCGGGCGAGGTCTGGGTCGACCGTGGCGCGGGCTTGCGGCGAGCGCCGGTCGCACTCGGCTCCGCCGACGACGTACGCCGGCTCGCCCAGCGTCTCGTCGCCGCATGTGGACGGCGGCTCGACGACGGCTGCCCGTACGCGGATGCCCGGCTGCCGGACGGCACGCGGCTGCACGCGGTGTTGCCGCCGGTCGCCGTGGACGGCCCGTGCCTGTCGCTGCGCACCTTCCGCCCACGCCCGTACACGCTGCGAGACCTGGAGCGGCTGGGCACGTTGACCGGACCCGCCGCCGAGCTGGCGGCGGCTGTGGTCACCGGACGCCTCGCCTTCCTCGTCACCGGAGGCACGGGCTGCGGCAAAACTACGTTGCTCAGCTCACTGCTCGGCCTGGTGGCCGGCCGGGAGCGGCTGGTGCTGGTCGAGGACGCGGCCGAGCTACGGCCAGCGCACCCACACGTGGTCCGGCTCCAGGCTCGAGTGTCCAATGTAGAAGGAGCTGGCGCCGTGTCCCTGCGGGACCTGGTGCGGCAGGCGCTGCGGATGCGGCCCGACCGGCTCATCGTAGGCGAGTGTCGAGGGGCGGAGATCGTGGATCTGCTCGCCGCGTTGAACACGGGCCATGACGGAGGAGCCGGCACGCTGCACGCCAACACCTCGGCGGACGTGCCAGCTCGGTTGGAGGCGCTGGGCCTGCTCGGCGGCCTGCCCCGGCCGGCGCTGCACGCCCAGGTCGCGGCGGCACTACAGGTGGTGCTGCACCTGCGGCGTACGCCCGGCGGGCGGGTCCTCGACGAGGTGTGCCTGCTGCTGCCGGCCGGCCCGGACCGGTTGGTGTCCACGGTGCCGGTGTGGCGCCGCAGCGCCGGTCCGGGGCCGGGCGCGGCAGCGTTCGGGCGGCTGCTCGCCGACCGTGGCGTGTCTCTGCCCGCGTCGCTGGCGGCTGGCCGGGGCGCCCGATGACGCTGCTGCTCGAGGCGGTCACGCTGGCGACCGCGGCAGCCGCGGTGGCTTGGCCGGCCGGTGCCGGCCGGCTCCGGCGGCACCGCCTCGGTCTGGGCACAGCCGCCCGCCCACCGTTGCTGGTCGGCGTCTGGCGCACGGCAGGGCGGCTGCGCGCGGCACCACCGGTGGCGGCTGCGGTGGTCGTGGCCGCGGCGACCCTGCTGGCCGGGCTGGCCGGCGGACCGGTGGCCGGCGGAGTGGTCGCCGTCTACACCGCCCTGGGTGCCCGGGCGCTCCTGCTCCGGCGCCAAGCCCGGTCCCAAGCCGGCTTCCGGGCACAGGCGCTGGACGACCTCGCGGACCTCGCCGCCGAGCTACGTGCCGGACGCCCGGCCCCCACCGGCCTGCCGGCACCGCCGGGCACCGGGGCGGCAGGCGGCACGGTGCGCGCCAGGTCAGCCGCTGCGGTCGCCGCCGGGTCGCCCGCCGCGGTCGCGCTCGCTGCCAGGTCGGCCGCTGCGGTCGCGCTCGCCGAGGAGACCGGCGCGCCACTGGCCGACCTGCTGGAGCAGATCGAGGCTGATGCCCGGGCGGCGGACCGGGCCGCGGCGGCAGCCACGGCGCAGACCGCCGGCGCCCGGACGACCGCCGTCCTGCTGGCCGGCCTGCCCGCTGCGGGCATCGCCCTCGGGTACGGCATCGGTGCCGACCCGCTGCACGTCCTGCTACGTACGCCGCTGGGCGCGGCGTGTGCGGCGGGTGCGGTCATCCTGCAGCTCGCCGGCCTCGCGTGGATGTCCCGGATCACCGCACCTGGAGGTGGCGCGTGAAAGCCGGCCTGCTCGCCGCCGCGGCCCTGCTCGCCGCATCCGGCCTGCTCGCCTGGCCCGTGGCCGGACGCAGCACGCACCGGCTGCGGACCGTGGCCAGGCCACGACCGGCCGGGCAGCCGGGTGACCCACGCCGTACCGCGCGGTGGGCCGCTCTGCTCGCCGGAGCAGCCGTGGCGATCGTCGCCGGTGGCTGGTGGGGCGTGCTCGCCGGTGCCGCCGGCGCTGCCGTGCTCGGTGCGGTGCTGTCCCACCTGCCGTCCCAGGCGACCCGGCAGGAGCGGCTGCGGATAGCGGCTGACCTTCCGCTCGGAGCGGACCTGCTGGCAGCCGCGCTGAGAGCCGGTGCCCCGGTGGACCGCGCCTGTACGGCCGTTGCCGCTGCCCTGCCGGGGCCGCTCGGGGAGCGGCTGGGCCGCACCGGTCGGGCGCTGCGGCTCGGCGCGGCGCCCGAGGACGCCTGGGCCTACCTGGGCACCGAGGCCGGGTGCGACCGTCTCGCCCGGGCGGCGGTACGCAGCAGCGCCAGCGGCGCGGCGCTCGCCGGTGCGCTGGTCCGAGTGGCCGGGGACCTGCGGGCGGGCCGGGCCGCGGCGGCTGAGGCCGCCGCCAGGAGGGCCGGCGTGCTCGTGGTGCTCCCGCTCGGCCTGTGCTTCCTGCCCGCCTTCGTGCTCGCCGGGCTCCTGCCGGTGATCGTCGCCCTCCTCGGCGACGTGCTCTAGAGACGCCTTCCATGAACTTCCATGCAGACCCCCAAGATCTCCAGAAAGGGAGCACTGTCATGCGCAGGCTTTGGACCCGGCTCTGTGGTGACGCCGGAATGAACACCGCCGAGTACGCCATCGGCACGATCGCCGCAGTGGCGTTCGCTGGAATCCTGTTGAAGGTGGTCACTTCGCCATCCGTACAGGCAGCGCTGACCGCGATCATCGCCCGGGCGTTGCGGTGACCGATCGGCGTGACCGTGGCTCGGCAACGGCGGAGCTCGCGGTCGGCCTGCCCGCACTGGTGGTGCTGCTGCTCGCCGGGCTCACCGCGGTCAGCGCGGTAACCACCCACCTGCGGTGCGTCGGTGCTGCCCGGGATGCGGCGCTGGCCGCCGCCCGGGGGGAGCCGGGCCAGGCAGCAGCCGGCCGCTCGGCCCCGCCCGAGTCCACCATCCGGGTGACGGTGCACGGCGACGTCGTCCACGTGACGGTGGGCGCTCCAGTGCGCCCCCTCGGTGGGCTGGTGCCCCAGCTGCGTGTGGCGGCCAGCGCGGTCGCCGCCGTTGAGCCAGGGGAGCCTGCGGCGACGGCGGCGGGCGTCGGCTCCGGTGGGCAGCAGCCCTGGCGGGACGGGCCATCCGGATGACCGCGGGCCAGGCAGTGGCCCGCGGTGACCGGGGCGCGGCGTCGGTGTGGGTGCTCGCCGCTGGGCTGGTACTCGTCCTTGTCGGAGCCCTCGCCGCGATGGTCGGTGTGGCGACGGTGGCCCGGCAACGGGCCGCCGTCGCCGCCGACCTCGGCGCGCTGGCCGGCGCCGCGCGGGCGGTGGAGGGTGCACCGGCGGCGTGTGCTGCGGCGGGCCGGATCGTCACCGCAAACGGGGCCCGGCTGACCGGGTGCCGGATCGAGGCGCTGGATGTGGTGGTGACCGTGGAGGTTGGCACGGCCGTGGGGCCGGCTGTCGCTACCGCGCGGGCTGGCCCTCAGCGTGCTGCGCCGGCGTACGCCCGGGTCGGCCCGGCCGGCAGTTTGAAGCGCGGCCGGGTCGGGTCAGCCGGCGGTTCCAAGCGCGGCCAGGACGGCGTCGAGGAGCTGCACGGCGGGGTCCTTGGCGAGCGGCTCGTTACCATTACCGCACTTGGGGGACTGTACGCAGGACGGGCAGCCGGTCTCGCAGCCGCAGCCGGCGATGGTCTCCCGGGTCGCGCCCAGCCACTCGGCGGCCGCCGTGTACGCCCGCTCGGCGAAGCCAGCACCGCCCGGGTGCCCGTCGTAGACGAACACGGTCGGCGCGTCGGTGTCCGGGTGGCGGGCGGTGGACAGGCCGCCGATGTCCCAGCGGTCACAGGTCGCGACCAGGGGAAGCAGGCCGATCGCGGCGTGCTCGGCCGCGTGCAGCGCACCGGGCACGTCGGCTGGCTGCACGCCGGCTGCGGCCAGCGCATCCGGGGAGACCGTGAACCAGACGGCGACCGTACGCAGCTGGCGGGCGGGCAGGTCCAGGGGCCGGGTGTCGAGCACCTCGCCGGAGCCGATGCGGCGGCGCTGGTACGAGACGACCTGCGCGGTCACGTCGACCTCGCCGAGGTAGAGCCCGACCGGCCCGGCGTCCAGATAGGACCGGACCGCCGCCACGGTCAGCGAGGTCACGTCCCGGGCGTGGGTGGTCCAGTCCGGCTCCTCGGCGTGCACCAGGGCGACCGCGTCGTCCAGATCCAGCGAGTCGACCACATAGGACACTCCCTGGTGCAGGTAGACCGCTCCGCTGTGCACCAGGAAGTGCGCCGAGCCGCCGTCGACGGTGCCGAGCAGCCGGCCGGTCGGCGCCTCCACCACGCAGACCGGGAGTCCGCCGCTGCCGCGCAGGTCAACGTCTGGCCGGCGGCCATGGGTCCAGAACCAGCCGGCTGGCCGGCGGCGCAGCGCCCCGCTGGCGACCAGCGCGTCAACCGCCGCCCGGGCCGGCTCACCGCCGAACACCTCCAGGTCCGCAGGCGTCAGCGGCAGCTCGGCGGCGGCACAGCACAGCTGCGGGCCGAGCACGTACGGGTTGGCCGGGTCGAGCACGGTCGCCTCGACCGGCCGGGAGAACAGCGCGTGGGGGTGGTGGACCAGGTAGGTGTCGAGCGGGTCGTCGCGCGCGACCAGCACGCACAGCGCCTCCCGGCCGGCGCGGCCCGCGCGGCCGGCCTGCTGCCAGAGCGACGCAAGCGTCCCCGGGTAGCCACAGAGCAGCACCGCGTCGAGGCCCACCAGGTCGACCCCGAGCTCCAGCGCGTTGGTCGAGGCGAGCCCGAGCAGGCGCCCGTCCAGCATCGCCCGCTCCAGCGACCGCCGCTCCTCCCGCAGGTAGCCCGCCCGGTAGGCGGCCACCCGCTCGCCCAGGCCCGGCACCGCCTCGTCGAGCGCCCGCCGGGCGAGCGAGGCGACGACCTCCGCGCCGCGCCGGGAGCGGACGAACGCGAGCGTACGCACCCCGTCGGCGACCGTGTCGGCGAGCAGGTCAGCGCTCTCCCGCAGGGCGGACCGCCGCGCCGGTGCGGCATCCGCAACCTGCGCCTGGTCGGTGCCGGCCGGCCGGGGCAGCAGCGGCGGCTCCCACAGGGCGAAGGTGAACGCGGCCCGGGGCGAGGTGTCCTCGGTGACGGGCGTGACGGGCAGGCCGGTCAGCCGAGACGCGGCCGTCTCCGGGTCGCCAGCGGTCGCCGACGCCAGCATGAACACCGGGGTACGCCCGTACCGGCCGGCGGTCCGGCGCAGCCGCCTGAGCACGTGTGCGACGTGCGAGCCGAACACGCCCCGGTAGGTGTGGCACTCGTCGACGACGACGTACCGCAGGCGGCGCAGGAAACCGGACCAGGCCGAGTGCCCCGGCAGGATGCTGTGGTGGAGCATGTCCGGGTTGGTCAGGACGAACCGCCCGTGCTGGCGTACCCACTCGCGCTCCTCACGCGGCGTGTCACCGTCGCAGCACACCGCGCGTACCGGGGGCAGCTCCAGGCTGGTGACGGCGCGCAGCTGGTCCGCGGCGAGGGCCTTGGTCGGCGCCAGGTAGAGCGCGGTGGCCTTCGGGTCGCTGAGCAGGGTGGACAGGGTCGGCAGCAGGTAGGCCAAGGACTTGCCGGACGCCGTTCCGGTCGAGATGACGACGTGCTCACCGCTCCACGCGCGGGTCGCCGCCGCCACCTGGTGCCGCCACGGTGCGGCGATGCCCCGCGCCTGCAGGGCCGCCCGCAGCTCGGCGGGGACCCAGGCCGGCCAGGCCACCGTCTCGCCGGGCCGGGCCGGCACCCGTTCGACATGGGTGACCGGACCGTCGCCGGACCTGCCCCGGACCAGGCGGTCGAGCAGCGCGGCCGGTTCCGGCGCAGTCAGCGTCACGACATGCACTGTGGCACCGGCGCGGTACGGTCGTCCAACCCGAAGATCCGGGCGTCCGGCCGTCGCGGCGGACCGTGCGCGATGGTTAGATCCCGGAAAGGGGTTCGCTGGGGCCGGGTTAGCTGCGCGCCCAGTGCTGTGCGAGCCTTGCATTCAGGAGGTACCGATGGATCTGTCGCTGTCGACGCGCACCGTTTCCGACCATACGGTGCTGCAGGTCGGCGGCGAGGTGGACGTCTACACGGCTCCCAAGCTCCGGGAACGGTTGGTGGAGCTGGTGGACGGTGGCGCCCGCAAGGTCGTGGTGGATCTGGGCAAGGTCGAGTTCCTCGACTCCACCGGCCTTGGGGTCCTGGTCGGCGCGCACAAGCGGCTGCGCGCGGCCGGCGGCCGGCTAGCGCTGGTCTGCGCCCGAGAGCCCCTCCTGAAGATCTTCCGGATCACCGCCCTCGACCAGGTCTTTCCACTGTTCGAGAGCGTGGACGCCGCCACAGCGGCGGGCGCTGACGGCCAGCTGACGTAGCTATGGCGACGGTCCGGCTGTCGTTCTCCCCGGAGCCGGCGCACGTGCGCACCGCCCGACTGGTCGGGGTGGCGGTGGCGCGGCGCGCCGGGATCGGCGGTGACCTGCTCGACGAGGTGCGCCTGGC
>Ga0075420_100001163_pt1 | contig 22100 bp, 19 predicted proteins | sample SoiMetdeltSBSDD4_FD_75296 | JGI IMG/M metagenome (GOLD analysis project Ga0075420, IMG submission 75296) | Bulk soil microbial communities from a Populus tree surrounding site in Tennessee, USA - Soil MetaG P. deltoides SBSDD4 | ecosystem: Environmental > Terrestrial > Soil > Tree plantation...
AGCCGAGCGTTCTCAGCTTCGAGGTCTGCGACCTTCGCCTCCAGTGCGTCGAGCCTCAACAGCCGCTCCGCCTGCGCCTGCATCTGCCGCGTCAGCGCCTCCAGCCGCGCCAGCACCGCGTCGGACGTCGTCGTCTCGAGCATGGTCGCCCCCACCTCCAGCGTGATCGGGTCACAATACTGCGCCGTAGGATACTCGTCAACGCGACGACGTCGTCAGGAGCTCATCGCGAGTGCTCAAGGTGCAGCCTACCCCGATCGCCACCGACGCCGGAGCGCCTTCCGGCGGGCTTCGAGGCGCCGCTCGTGGGCGGGCACGAACCACTACCGGCGGCGGTGGTCCCGGAGGATGCCCGCCTGCTCCATGCCGCGCCGGAACCGCAGCAGCATGGCCTCGATGCTCTCGCCGTCCCCCAGATAGACGAACATGCCGGTCACCGGCCCATCCCTGCCCCCGAGCGTTCCGGATCGCCGACCGGTTGGCCCGCTCATCGGCAGCGGCGAGCATGGCCGCCCGTTGCCGATGCTGGGCGCTCGCGCGCTCGAAGTGGGTGCTGACCCATCCGCGGTACCAGCAGGCCAGGACGGGAGTGGCAGTGTTCCCACTCCGGCCCCGACCGGCGCTCGCGGCGGGCCGAAGATGTGGACAAATCCACGGCGTCGGGACGCTCGTGCCGGCGTACGATGGGATAGTGGTGCGTCCCCGCTGCTCCCGTGTGGTGCGGGGCACTCGCCGCTCGGGCGGGCGCCGATCTACCCGGGCGCCCGCCCGTTCTCGTTCGGGCCGTGCTCCGACCCGGATGCGCATGGGGCGCATCCGGGTCGAGGGGGACGACGACCCTACCGCTCTCGGCGCTCCTCGGACGGTTCGGCCGTCTTCGGCGGCTGCGGGAGCGGGGGTGCCGGCTTGATGGTCGTGAGGTCCGGCGGGGCCAGCGGCGCCTGGCGCGGGCCGCCGGGGCCGGGCAGCTTTGCAACGACCCGGTAGCTGGAGCCGGCGTTGCTCCCCCGACCGGGCGCGCCTCCCGTCTCGGTCGTGCCGCCGGCCAGCTCCTGCACGTCGAATCCGTCCCGCCGGCGTGCCACCACCGCCAGGACGCGTCCGGAAGCATCGTGTGGGGTCACGAACACCTGGTACGGGCTCCCTTTGACCTCCTCGGCGAACGCCGGTTCCAGCGCCACCGTGGCCTTCCCGTTCGTGAGCGTCGCCTCGCCGACATCCTCGGCCAGCGTCCGCGTCGTGGTCGTGGCGGCGCTGGCCCCGAACCCGCCAAGGGCGACCACCTGGCCGGAGACGAAGACGTTACCTTCGAACACCCCGGCGTGGGTCGGCGACTTGGCGTGCAGGCCCCAGTGGTTGGTCGACTCGGCCCGCACGCCCGGGCCGCTCGTGGACGTCCCGTAGATCCCGGCGCTGGTGACCGAGCTGCCCCAGAACCCGAAGCCGTTGCCGTTGCTCCCGCCGAACACCCCGGCCACCCCGCTCCCGGCCGCGTACACTCCAATCGGCCCGACCCCGAAGATGCCGGCGCTACCGCTGGAGGTGCCCTGCACACCGCCGCCGCCGCTGTTTGAGAGTCCGAAGACGCCGGTGCCACCCGCCCCCTCGACGCCGATCGACTGCGCGCCGACCGCGCCGCCGCGTATCGCCTTCTGGTTGCTGTTGTTGTTGAACGCGTACAGCACGGGCTGGGGGCCGCCCAGCCCGGGCGGGGATGGCTGCCCGCTGACGGCCGCCAGGGCGATCCCGGTCGTGGTGTTGACGGCCGTCACCCCTGGGGTGTTGCTGCTGCCGCTGTCCCCGGTGATCGGCGCCGCCTGCGCCACCCGCTCGCCCGTCCGCGTCAGCAGCCCCGCCGTCGCCAGCATCACCCCGGCCAGCAGCCCCCGCCGCTTGAGGGCGCCCGACCCGGCCGGCCGTTGGCCCCCCCGCTGTGGAGCAGCGCTCGGCTCAGGGGCCGGACGGGCATCAGCTGGCCGGGCCGCCATCAGGCGCGCGTTATCGGCGTACAGAGCCGAACTCCCCGACTCCAGGCCGTCCAGCCTGGCCGCCAGCGCCTCCAGCCGCGCCAGTACCGCGTCGGACGTCGTCGTCTCGATCATGGCTCCCTCCCGGTCGCTCGGGTGAGGACAGCGTATGGGCACGGTGCGGAACTGTCAGACACGTCGTTCACTTCGCCCGTCGGGGCTGGTGTGCACCTCCGCCTCACGGCGCGTAGCCGAGCATGGTCGCCTGCAAGAAGTCAACGCGATAGGGTGCAGGACCATCTCCAGGGAGTCGGTACGTCTGTGCAACAAGGCGCGAAGATTGCTGAATCTGGTCGTGTCGTAGGGTAGAGCGCGGCCACCCGCACGTCCAACGAGCATCGTCGGAGCCGGGACGCCACGCTGGAGAGCGTGGCGTCCCTAAACGCGACTCGGGCTGACCGGGTGCGCTGCTGGGTCGGTACGCGGCCGGCCTGAGCGAGGCGGCCGGCGCCGTGCCCTGGCCCGACCTGCGGTGGGTCAGGACGCGGCGCCGGGCCTCCCCGGGGTGCGAGGTCTGCAGCCGGGACGTCGCGGGAGCGCCGCGACTAAATCGAGCCGCAGTCGGTGCGCTGGAGGGCACGGCAGGCGCTGATCCGCCCCTTGCCCAGGTTGCGCGCGTTCCCGCTGAGCTTGACGACCGACGACTCGATGGCGTTCCGCACGGACTGCTGGGTCGGGGGCGGCTCGTCCGGCTTCGATGCCGGCTTCGCCCAGAGCAGCCCGGCCAGGCCTGCCACGTGCGGGGAGGCCATGCTGGTGCCGCTCCACGCCTCGTAGCCGCCGGCCCTGACGGTGCTGAGGATGCTGACTCCGGGCGCCGCGACGTCGACCCAGCCCCCGAAGTTCGAGAACGAGGCCTTCTGGTCGCGGTTGTCGGTCGCCGCGACGGCGATGCACTCGGAGTAGGCGGCCGGGTAGAAGGCGATGCTGTTGTTGTTGTTGCCGGCGGCGCAGGCGATGACGGCTCCGCGCTCCCAGGCCCGCTTGATCGCTCGCTGCAAGACGGTGGAGCTATAGGTCCCGCCGAGGCTGATGTTGAGCACCTTCGCGCGCTGGGTGCCCTCCCGGCAGACGCCGAAGTCGGTCGGGGGATCCGCGGCGCGATCCTCGCAGCCGACGGCCCACAGCACACCGCTTACGATCCAGTCGTAGTTGCATGAGCCGTCCGGGCCGCACACGCGCGCGCTGATGATCTTGCAGTCGGGGCACACGCCCGCGACACCTACTCCGTTGTTGGTCCGCGCGGCGACGGTTCCGGCGACATGGGTGCCGTGGCCGTGGGCGTCGAACGCATCGTTCTGGCCGTCGGCGGCATAGTCAACCCTGTCCGGGTCCGGCGCGCCCGGAGACTTGAAGGCCGGTAAGTCCGCGTGGTCCGACACGCCGGTGTCGATGATGGCGACGGTGGTCGACGCGCCGGTCGTGGTGCGCCACGCCTCGGGCGCGTCGATGTCGGCGTCGATCTTCCCACCGTACGGGTCCACATTGTGCAATGCCCACTGACGGCGCTGCGCCTCACGGTTCTCGAACTCCGTATCGTTGGGGGAGCCGTCGGTGGGCCACGCCTCGGCGTAGGCGATGCCGTTCAACTCGGCCACCTCGACGAGCGGATGGTTCTGATACGCCTGGAGGCGGCGCTCGGCCGGTCCCTGGACCTTGACGACATCGACACCGAGGCTACGGATCTGGCGCACCACCTGGCCTCCGGCCTGGGAGTGTGCCGCGGCGCGGCGGTCGGCCGGCGTGCCGGCCTTGAAGGCGACCAACAGCTCATCTGCGACGAATTCGGGCTTGCCCTGCGAGGACCCGGGGCGGTTTTGCGCGGCGGCCGGATCGGCGGCGGGCAGCGTGGACAACACGGCCAGCAGAACGACGGCAGCCCAGGTGAGCACGCGCTTGGACTTCATCAAACGATCCTCCTCCAAAGAATTTGAGCCGCCCGGTGGGCCGGAGCTCCCTATCGCAGAATGTCGGTACAGGTTCCATGCCGCGACGGTATCCCGACGCACCGGGGCGCGGGCGGCCCCCCGGGTTGGGGTCGGGACCGGTCTGGTACGATCTACACGCCATGCGCTTCGTCATCGCGGTGATCACGTTTGCACTCGCCTGCATGCCCGGTGCGACGCGCGCCTCGCAGCCGGCGCAGCCGCTGCCGCTCGTCGTGCTGCTGGCGAGTGACCAGTCGACCTACCAGATGGGGGCAACGGCCACGTTCATCCTGGCGATCGACAATCCGGGCGCCGCCCCGGTCGCGGCGACGCTGCCGTCCGGGCAGCGGTACGAGATCGTGGTCCTCGCAGGCGACGTAGAGGTCTGGCGCTGGTCGGCCAATCGAGCGTTCCCGGCCGTGATCATGGAGCCGGAGTTCGCCCCGGGGGTCACGCTGCTTGGTCGCGAGACCTGGGATTGGCGCGACAACGCCGGCAATCCGCTCCCGCCGGGGACGTATCGGGTCGTCGGCAGCCTGGCGACCAACCCGCCGAGGACGGGGAATCCCGTCGAGGTCACGCTGGCGGCGCCTTGAGCTCGCCGGTCGGTCGGGAGGGCCGGGCGATGCGCGCGAACCGCCGACCGTCGTCCGTGACCTCACCGATCGGACGGGCGGGCGCTCGCCGGCCCGCCCGGATGTGAGATCATGCGCGCCCGACGATGGACGGTCTCACCGCGCTCCTGACGGCTTCGTTCTCCCAGCTCGACCCCTTCCGCTTCGGCCTGATCCTGCTGGTGATCTTCGGCGGCGGCCTCGTGAAGGGGGCGATCGGGTTCGGCTTCCCGCTGGTGACGACGCCGCTGACCTCGGCGCTGTGGGACCCGCGCCATGCGGTGCTCCTGATCACGCTGGCCTCGCTGACGAACAACGTCGGCGTGGTGGCGCGCGGCGGCGGGAGGAGCCGGACGTTCCGCCGGATCGTCTTGCTGATGGCCGGGCTGCTCTTCGGGACGGTCGGCGGCGCGCTGATGCTGGCGAGCGCGCCGGCCAGCGCGCTCTCGGTGGTGGTCGGCGGCGCCGCGCTGACGTTCGCGGGGATCGCGACGTTCAAGCCGGACCTGGCCGTGCCGCCCCACCTCGAGCGGTACCTGGCCCTGCCGATGGGCGTCCTGGGCGGCCTACTCGGTGGGAGCACCAGCATCTCGGGTCCGTTCATCGCCTCGTACACCCACGCGCTGAAGCTGTCGAAGCGCGAGTTCGTCTTCTTCCTCTCGCTGCTGTATCTGGTCGGCGCGACGACCCAGACGCTCTCGTACGCGACGCTCGGCCTCTTCGACGCTGCGACCGTCGTCGCCGGGCTCATCTCGATCGTGCCGAACATGTTCGGGGTCTGGGTCGGCTTCCGGGTCCAGGACCGGATCGACCACGAGCTGTTCCGCAAGCTGGTGGTGGCGGTGATCGGCGTGTCCGGGGCGAGCCTGGTGGTGCGCGGCCTCTGGCGCTAGATTCGCATCGCCCTTGTGCGCCCCCGGCAGAGTGGTCCTACAGAATCTGTCACGTCTGGCTCTTTTAGCGGGACCACATCATCCGTACACTTGAAGCTGACGACATGCGTTGACGCCCGGAGAGGACGATGTACCAGCCCACGCACGGCCAGTTCCGCGAGGACCGCTTAGCGGTCCAGCACGCCTTGATCCGCGCCCACCCCTTCGGTGCCCTGGTGACGGTCGGGCCGGAGGGGCTGGTCGCCAACCACTTCCCGTTCGTCGTCGACGCGGACGCTTCGCCGCTCGGGACGCTGCGGGCGCACATGGCGCGCGCGAACGGCCAGTGGAAGGGCCTGGACGGGACGGCGGAGGCGCTGGTCATCTTCCATGGGCCGTACAGCTACATCACGCCGGCCTGGTACCCGGCCAAGGCCGAGACCGGGAAGGTCGTGCCGACCTGGAACTACGCCCTCGTCCACGCCTACGGCCGGCCGCGCATCGTCGAGGATCCCGAGTGGCTGCTCCGGCACGTCTCCGAGCTGTCCGACACGAACGAGGCGAGCATGCCGGTCCCGTGGGCCGTCTCCGATGCCCCGCCGGAGTACGTCGAGGCGATGCTCAAGGCGATCGTCGGCATCGAGATCGAGATCGCGCGGATCGAGGGCAAGTGGAAGACGAGCCAGAACCAGCCGGAGGCGGCGCGTGCGGGCGTGGTCCGAGGACTCGAGGCGCAGGCCGACGAGCGGTCGCTGGCGATGGCCGAGCTGGTGAAGGCCACCATCGGGTCCGGCGAGCGGTAGCCGCTGCTGGGAGCGCGGCCGTCGCCGGAAGCGGCCAGGATGGCCGAGCTCCCAGCGTTTGGGTGTACCATCCGTCGCGTCGGCACCGGTCCGGCCATCACGCTCTGGGGGTGCGGCGTGCGCTGGGGTGCTGATCGCGCGCGACCGCGCGTCGGGCCGCTGGCGATTCTGGGCGGCGCGCTGCTGCTGATCGTCGGGCTGGTGGCCAGCATCACGCGCCCGGCCCAGGCGGCGGCCGACCTGGGCGGACCGCTGCCCGGCCTGACGCCCGAGGAGCTTGGCCGCTTCGAGGCCGGCGCCGCGATCTTCTCGAAGGTCCACGGCCCGGAGGACGGCCTCGGGCCGCTGTTCAACGGCCAGGCCTGCGCCGAGTGCCACATGCTGCCGGCCCCCGGCGGTACCGACAAGACGCGTAACCACCTGATCGTCCGGATCGGGCGCGAGTCCGGGGATCGCTACGACGACATGGCCGAGCTCGGCGGGCCGGTCCTGGCGCGGCACTCGGTCTCGAAGCTGCTGCCCGGCTGCAAGCTCGACGGCGAGAAGAACCCGCGAGCGGCCACGGCCCACTCGGAGCGCCAGCCGTCGGCCCTGTTCGGGCTCGGGCTGGTCGCTTCGATCCCGAGCGAGACGCTCGAAGCGCTGGCGGCGCAGCAGGCCGGCACCGGCACGCCCGGCCGGGTCAACCGCGTCGACGGTCAGGTCGGGCGGTTCGGGCAGAAGGCGCAGCTCCCGACCCTGGAGGCGTTCGTCGCCGACGCCCTGCGCAACGAGCTGGGGATCACGAACCCGCGTCTGCCGGACGAGAAGCCGGCTGCGCGGTCCGGCGGCGCCGCCTGCGACCTCCGCCCCGACCTGGAAGACGACGGCGCGGCCGTCGCGACGCTCTCCGACTTCGTCACGATGCTGGCGCCGCCCCCGCGCGGCCCGGTCGGCCCGGCCGAGCAGCGCGGCGAGGCGATCTTCCACGAGGTCGGCTGCGCGAGCTGTCACGTCCCGTCGCTGCGGACCGGCCCGAGCCCGATCGCGGCGCTGGCCGATCGGGACGTGGCGCTCTACTCCGACCTGCTGCTGCACGACCTGGGCGAATACGTCGCGGACGGGATCCGCCAGGGCGAGGCCGGCGGGACCGACTGGCGGACGCCGCCGCTCTGGGGGCTCGGCCGGCGCCTCTGGTTCCTGCACGACGGCCGCGCGACCGACCTCCGAACGGCCGTCGAGCTGCACAACGGCGAGGCGAAGGCCGCTCGCGATCGGCTGTTCAAGCGGAAGCGCGAGGACCTCCAGGACGTGCTGACGTTCCTGCGCTCACTGTAGCTCCGAGCGATACCGCCGCCACGCCCGGCGACGCTTGGGACGGCCGTTCGGTTTGTGCCACACTTGGGCCGGTCAACGAGGCCCTCTCAGGCTGGCCCGGCTTGTAGCGCGGGGGCTCGTCCCCCGCTGACGGGATCCGCCTATGGGCGGGGGACGAGCCCCCGCGCTACGCCCCGGCGTCTCTTGACAGGTTCTCAGGGTCTGGTTCGCGGCCGAGGCAGAGACGTGAGCGAAGCAGTTTCGCTGGAGCATCCGCACCAGGTGGCCCGTCTCGCGCAGCTCGTCCACGCGTCGCACCTGTTCGCCGAGGCGGCGCCGGACGTCGACAGCCTGCTGCGGCTGATCGCCGAGTACGTGGCCGGGGCGACCGGCGACGTCTGCACCATCCGCCTGCTGTCGGATGACGGCCTGACGCTGCTGCCATCGGCCGTCTACGGTCCCGACGCAGAGCTTCGCGCGGCCGTCTGGGAGATGATGCGGCGGACCACCCGCCGGGCGGACATCGGCCTCTGGCGGACGATCGTCGAAGAGCGCCGGACGTTCCGCTCGCCGGTGCCCGGAGTGGTGCCGCCCGGCAGCTCCGAGGAGCAGGCGGCGTTCATTCATCGCTACGGCGTCTACGACGTGATCGCGGCGCCGCTGATCGCGCGGGGGCAGGTCCTGGGCGGCATCTCCCTGATCCGGGTCGGCGAGGGCGTGCCGCTCACCGCCGACGACGAGGCGTTCCTCTACGACCTGGCTGAGCGCGCGGCGCTCGCCATCGACAACGTGCGTCTCGTGAGCGAGGCGCGGGCCCAGACCGAGACGTTGCGCGCGGTCGTGGAGAACACCCCCGACATCGTCAGCCGCTTCGACCGCGAGCTGCGGCATCTGTACGTCAATCCGGCCGTGGAGCTCGCCACGGGCCTGCCGGCCGAGGCGATGATCGGGAAGTCGAACCGCGAGCTGGGGATGCCGGAGCCGCTGGTGGCGTACTGGGAGCGGATGCTGCACCAGGTCTTCCGGACCGGGCAGGAGCGAACGATCGAGTTCGACTTCCCGACGCCGACCGGCGAGCGCCGCTACCAGACCCGGATCGCCCCGGAGCTCGGCCCGGACGGGTCAGTCTGCACGGCGCTGGTCGTCGCTAGAGACGTGACCGAGCAGCATCGGGCGGCGCTGGAGCGGGCCGAGATGTACCGCGAGCTGCTCGAACGGGATCGTCGGCTGCATGAGCTGATCGGACAGCTGCTGATCGACCGCGAGAGCGACCGGCGCCGCGCGGAGGCCGTGTCGCAGCTCGAGCCGACGACGCCGCGCGAAAAGGAGATCCTGCAACTGGTCGCCAATGGCTTGACGAATCAGCAGATCGGACGCCAGCTCGGGCTCAGCCCCGGCACCGTGAAGAACCACGTGGCCAGGCTCCTCGAAAAGCTGGGCGTGGCGGACCGAACGGCCGCTGCGGTCAGGGGGGTGAAGCTCGGACTCGTCGAGACGAGCTAGCCGCCGTCGTCTGGCCTGAGGCTCCCGGCGGCAGTGCCGTACGGCAGGGGAACGATGTGCCGTCCGGCACTGCCCGGAGGCGAAGCGGCTCCGTATGCTGATGGTGCCGAAGGCGGCTGCCGAGACCTATCCGGGTGGTGGCCTTCGACTTCGAGCAGCACCTTCCGACCCGATCGGTGAGTCGGAGGACGAGGGACTGACAGGGCCGCCGTTCGCTGCACGTTCTGCGCGGCCAGACTCCGCGCAGAGCGAGGCGGGGGCAGCTAGCGCACCGACGGAGCCTCGACGATGTGGTCCTGGCACCTGGTACCCGCCCGAGCGCCCCCATGCCGAGCCGTCGACGTCCCGACCGCTGGTGGTCGGACGTGGTGCGCGACCAGTCGAAGCGATTGGCACTGCACCACGCACTGAGCGGGGACCCGGCTCGGCATCGGCCTTCGGCGCCCAACGGCGCGGCCGATGTGCCCTGGCGGCGCCCTGGTGAGGGGCGAGGAGGCACGCGTGGCAGACGCAGCGATTCCAGTTGACGTGCAGATCGAGGATCGCGAGATCCACAAGGTACCGGACCCATTTCCGTTGAGCTGGGCCGGCATGATCGCCATGCTCGGCCCCCAGGCGATCAACTTCGGGATCTCCGTGGGCGGCGGGGAGGCGTACCTGCTGCCCAACATCGGGGCACGCGGCGCCTTCCACATGCACTGGCTGATGCTGATCTCGGTCGTGCTGGAGGCCGCGCTGGTCTACGAGTGCATCAAGTACAGCATGTGCACGGGCCGCTCGTTCTTCGCGGCCACCAACGTGCTGCGGCCGTACGGCTTCTGGCCCTGGTTCTGGGCGGTCGCTACCATCATCACGTACGCCTGGCCGTCGTGGATGGGCGGCGCGGTGGTCGCGGCGCAGCGGTTCACCGGCATCTCGACCCAGTCGGTCTTTCCGGGTCTCAATCCGGCCGTCGTCCCACCCCAGTACATCTGGGCCGTCGTCGCGCTGGTTCTAGTGCTGGTCGTCTTCTACTTCTCCGACCGCACCTACGCCTTCCTCGAGAAATTCTTCCTCGTCATCATGTTCGGCAACATCATCCTGGTCTTGCTGATCACGGCGATCAGTGCGAAGCCCCAGCACTACGTGGACGTCTTCCTGGGGTACATCGGGCTGACGTTCCTGATGCAGGGGTATCCGCAGGGCCTGCCGCCGACTGACACGCTGGCGCTCTACGGCCAGCCGGGCGGCAGCACGATGTTCGTCAGCTTCTGGATCGTGGCGGCCGGCTTCGCCATGGGCAAGTACGCCGGCCAGGTCACCGGCCCGCTCCGGCCGCCTGAGAAGATCACGGCCGAGGAGATCAACTGGGACACGGACGATCCCGAAGAGCGGCGGAAGATGCACCAGTGGGTGAAGCTGGGCGGCTACAGCCTGTTCCTCTGGTGGGGCCTGATCGGCGGCACCCTGATGACCTACCTCTACTCGGTTGCGGGGTACGCCTACTTGAACGCCGACTACCTGACGACGGGCAAGGTGCCGGAAGGCGTCGAGGTGCCGATTCAGATGGCGACGGTGGCTGCCGGCGTCCTCGGGCCGGCGGCCGGCTGGGCGATGCTGGTGTTCATCATGGTCACCCTGTACGACGCCCAGTTCCCGATCTACGACACGTACATCGGACGAACCACGACCGACGCCATCGCCGTGACGACGAACTGGGAAGAGAAGAAGCCATACCGCTTCTACTACTTCATCGTCGTAACCGCGGCCGTGGCGGCCGGGTTCTGGCTGATCATGCAGGCGACGCCGTTCATCATCTGGTTGGCCGCCTCGGTGCTCGGTCTGATGTTACGGTCGATAGGGTCGCTGCAGATCATGATGATCAACAACAAGCAGCTCCACCCCGAGTTCCACATCGGACCGATCAACAGGGTGATCCTCTGGTTCACCTTCGTGACGGGCTTCGCGGCTGTGGGTATCTGGCTCTACGTGGGCGGACTCGCTGAGATCATCAGGCGTTGGACGGCCGGCTGATGACCCGGTCGAAGGTCATGTCGAGACAGCGGGGCGTTCGCGAGACGATCTCGATGGTCGGCTGGCACCTCATCATGCTGGCCTGGCTGGTGGGCTGGCTGCTCGGCGTCGTCTGGGTCTGGCCGGTCGTCGCGCGGCTGGAGCTGAACGTCGACCTCATCAGCGCCGTGTTCTGGCTCGTGACCGGCGGGGTCGCCTGGGTCGTCGCGGTCGTGATGGGGTACCGCCGGTACTGGTAGGGGACAGGTTGCAGGGGTTAGGGGACAGGGTATACGGGACTTGATCCCTCTACCCTGTAACCTGTCCCCTGTAACCTAAATCCTGTGCGCCGCTTCGACGATCGGGGCCAGGCGTTCGATGCCCTTCAGGCTCCAGGGGTAGACCCAGCAGGTCATGTGCTCGACGCCGATCGCGGCGTAGGCCGCCAGCTTGTCGACGATCTCCTGGTTCGATCCCCGCAGGATCACCCCCAGCAGGCCGCCGACCGTCTCCTCGGCGCCCTCCAGCGCGAGCGAGATGCCGGAGGTACGCTTCAGCGTCTGCGGGTCGCGGCCAATGGCCCGGCAGGCGTCGTCGGCGATCTGGAACAGGTCCTCGGCCGCCTTCGTGTCGCTCACGTCCAGGAGCTGGTCGGTGTTGTAGGCGTCGGCGTACGTCGCGACCAGCCCGAGCATCCGAGGGCGCCGGGCGCCGATCCAGATCGGGATACCGGACGGGCGCGGGCCTCGCGGCACCAGGACGGCGTCCTCCACCTGGTAGAACCGGCCCGAGAACGTCACCCGCTCGCCCTTCAAGAGCGGCACGATGATCTGGAGCGCCTCCTCGAAGCGGCTGACCCGCCGATCGTACGGGTAGCCGTACGCCCGGTACTCTGGCTGGTGCCAGCCGGCCCCCAGCCCGAGGATCAACCGGCCGCCGCTGACCTCGTCCAGGGTGTCGGCGATCTTCGCGAGCAAGGCCGGGTTGCGGAAGCTGGTGCAGGCGACGAACGGCAGCAGCGTGACCCGGCTGGTGCTGGCCGCGAGCGCCGTCAGCAGCGTGAACACCTCCCAGATGCCGCGCGTCTCGCCCTCCGGCAGGTTCACCTCCGGCGGCGCGCTGCGGAACAGCAGGTAGTCGGGCGCGCAGAGCGTGTCGACGCCGACCGCCTCGGCCAGGGTCGCCATCGCGCGCCGGTCGCTCCAGCGGAGCGGGGTGTTCGAGCCGACCGGGACGCCGGCGGCCAGCGTGGTCCCGGTCCGCATCATGATGCCGAGCTGCATGCCGTGCTCGCTCCTCATAGTAGGGTGAGGCGATGATAGCGGTGTTATCCTGAGGATAACGTCCTGCCCTTGGACACCCACCGGGAGCCCTCCCGAGCAACCGACCGATGCCGGCGCGGCCTGGGAGCGTGCACCCGGGATCGGCAGGCGGCGACGCGGCCACCGGGCGGCGAAGCCACGGTTGGCCTCGCCATCGGACAGCGGTTCTTCGTCGAGGGGTGACGAGTTGTCAGTCTTCAGTAGTCCGTGGTCAGATCCCTGGCCCGCATCCTGAGAACTGAGAACTGAGGACTCGAAGATGCGTGAGATGCGGCTCGGGTTCAGCGGCTGGGCGATGCGCGAGTACCCTGTCGAGCGCCAGGTCGCAATCGTGCGGGACGCCGGCTACGCCAGCATGGCGCTGGTGTCCGGGCCGACGTTCGGCCTGGACGCCCTGACGGCCGACGCCGCCGAGCGGAAGCGCATCCGCCGCCTTCTCGACGACGCCGGCCTGGAGCTCTCGGCGGTCTGCGGCCACGCGACGCTGCTCGACCCGGACCCGGAAAAGGTCGCGGCGAACGCCGAGCGCATCCGCGCCACGGTCGACCTGGCGGCCGATCTGGCCGGGCCGGAGGGGCCGCCCTGCGTGGTCTCGATGGCGTACGGCACGCCCGAGACGTACGAGCAGGACCGCGAGCTGATCGCCGAGCGCTTCGGCGAGCTTGCCGAGTATGCCGTGAAGCGGGGCATCGTGATCGCGCTGGAGCCGCACGTGGGGCAGGCGTTCGATCAGCCGGAGAAGGTCGCCTGGCTGATGGAGCGGATCGACTCGCCGGGCTACCGCGCCAACCTGGACAACAGCCACTTCGAGTGCATGGGCCGCGACCTGGACGAGTACCTCCCACTCGTGCTGCCGTACTCGGTCCACACCGAGCTGAAGGATCAGCGTGGGCGCTACCCGAACCACGAATACCTGGTGCCCGGCGAGGGCGACTTCGACTACGCCCGCTACCTCAGCGCGCTGGACCGGGCCGGCTACGCCGGCTGTGTGACCGTCGAGATCAGCGTGATGGTCCAGTGGCGCCCGGGCTACGACCCGGCCGAGGTCGCCCGGCGCTCGTTCGCGACGCTGCTGGCGGCCGAGCAGGCGTCCGGGGTGTCGCTGGTCCACCGCTGACCGGCGACACCGCCATCCGATAGGCGTCGGGCGCCGACCACCGGACGCGCCGGCCTGGTCGAGACCCCGGCGGCGGTACTGGTGCGCCGTCCGCCACGCCTGCTGCTATCTGACCTTCTGGCCATTCCGGGTGACGGTGACGTCCTCTGCCACGAAGTAGGTGTTGGGGTCGCCGACGCCGTTCTGGTAGCCATCGGCCTCGAGATAGTCCCCGACCCTGACGTCCGGGCATCGAACCGTCTCGCAGAAGACCTGGACCACGAGCTTCTCGTTCCTGATGAGGCCGATCGTCACCAGCAGGTACGTTCCATCCGGCCCTGGCTCGACGGCGACGACCGTGCCCTCAGTCGCGTAGTCGCTTCGATTGGAGCGATTGGTGCGCTCGCGCTGTTGACGTTGCTCTTCGGTCTCCTTCGGCTTCTCGTCCTCATCGTCAGACTTCGGCGACGCCGCGACCTGATCGTCGTCGACGATCAGCCCCTGCCCCCGGTCGTCCGCGATTGGTGCGTTCACGGGCGCGGTCAGCAAGACGAAGAACGTCTCGTCCGATTCAAGCTCGGCGTCGCCGACGATCGGTACGGTCACGGCTCGGCTGGTCGTCCCGGGCGAGAACGTCAGGACGATCGGTCCGATCGCTGTGTAGTCGGTCCCGGACGTCGCCGTGCCGTTGACGGTCTGCGCCGTGACGGTCTCGGTCCGGCCGCTCGCCGGGCTCACCCTCACCGTGATGACGGCGTTCGTTCCCGGGCCGCTCCCTTCGGCGACGGTGACGTCGTCGACCGTCAGGGCGGAGACCCCGTCGTCATTCTGGATGGTGCCTTCTCCCCGCGCATCCGCGATCGTCGCATTGGCCGGATCGCTCAGATTCACGGTGCAGCGCTCGTTCGGCTCCGCCAGTCTGTCGCCGTCGACCTGGACCGTTACCGTCTGAGAGGTGACCCCCGGTCCGAACGTCAGCAGGGTCGGGGAAAGAGCGGTGTAGTCGCTGCCGGCCTCGGCGCTGCCGTCCGCCGTCCGGGCCTGCACCGTCACCGTCTGGCTGCTGCTCCCGAGCATCGTCACCGTGAACACGAAGCCGGTCGTCCCGGCGTTGCCCTCGGAACGGCTCACGTCGTCGATCGAAAGGGTCGGTGCCCCGTCGTCGTTCTGGATCGTGGCCTGGGCCTGACCGTCCGCGAGGGTGGCGTTGGTGGGGTTGGTCAGGTTGACGAAGAACGTCTCGTCCAGCTCGAAGACGGCATCGCCCGCGACCGGCACGGTGAAGGTGCGGCTGGTCGTACCGGGCGGGAACGTCAGGGCCGTCCCGCCGGACGCCGCGGTCGAGGTGTAGTCGCCGCCGGCCGCCGTGGCGGTCCCGTCGGCTGTCGCGGCGGCCACCGTTACCGTCTGGCGCGTGGCGCCCAGGATTGTCACCGTGAAGACGAAGCTGGTGGTGCCGCCGGTCCCCTCCGCGATGGACACGTCGCCGATCGAGAGCGTCGGCGCGCTGTCGTCATTCTCGATCGTGCCGATGCCCTGATCGTCGGCGATGGTCGCGACGGTCGGGTTGCTCAGATTGACGAAAAACGTCTCGTTAGTCTCGGAGACCACGTCGCCCGTGACCTGCACCGTCACCGTCTGGGTCGTGACACCCGGGGCGAACGTCAGCGGCGTAGCAACGGTCGTGTAATCGCTCCCGTCGGCGGTGCCGTTCGCGGTCTGCGCCTCGACGGTCGCCGTCAGGCCGCTGGCCGCGCTCAGGCTGACGGTAAACACGAAGCTCGTGGACCTGCTGTTGCCCTCGGCGAGCGAGACGTTGTCGATCGAGAACGTCGGCGCCGGATCGTTCTCCGAGATGGTCACGATCGCCGAAGACGGAGCGCCGAGCGTCGCCCCGCCGAATGCCCCGGCCAGGGTGATCGTGAACGTCTCGTCCCCTTCGAAGATCGTGTCGTCCAGGATCGGTATGTTGAAGGTCTGCGGGGTCGCGCTGCCGCTGGCGAAGGTTACCGAGCCGGTGACGGCCTGATAGTCGCTGCCGTCCGTCGCCGTACCGGCCGCCGTCGAAAAGCTCACGCCGACGGTGCCGAGCGTCGATCCGGTCCGGGTGACGGTCACCGTGAGCGTGCCGCCCGCCTCGCCGACGGCGTACGTGGCCTGCGACAGTTGCAGGGATCCGCCGACGCCGGCACCGTCAAGCTGCGCGGATTCGAAATTTGCGATGTCGATCGGCTGGCGATTGGCGAAGGTGAACTGGCCGCTCGCAGGCGAGCCGGTGAACGACGGGCCGGTGGCACCGCCAGCGGTCAGCACGTCGATCAGGTCGGCCGACGTCTGCGGCCCACCGTTGAGGTCGTACCCGGTGCTGGCGCTCGGGGTGGCGGTGACGGTGTCGTCGCCCGCCCCGAAGTCAACCGACAGCGTGGAGACGTCGGAATACGTCAGGGAGGCGCCGGCCGGGAAGAACGTATCGCCGCCGCCCCCGCCGACCTGGGTCGGCGTGACCGACGTCGTCGAGGGCGTGACCCGCCCGGCGTCGTTGACGGCGAGCGTGTTGGTGCCGGTCTGGCCGTTCACGATCAGCGGCGCGGTGATCGTGCTGACGAGCCCGCCGGGGCTGCCGACGTTGACGGTGTCGGGGCCGACGCCGGAATTGACCGTCGTCGGGATGGTGATGCTCTGGACGTTGACGGTGCTCGAGAACGAGCCGGCGTTCAGGACGAACGCCTCGAACCCGCTGTACGGGATCGTCGTGATGCCGCTCCGTCGAACGAGGTTGACGTCACGGTATAGGTGTAGGCGGTCCCGCCGTCCGTCGCGGTCGTGCCCGCGCTGACGTCTCCCACGGTCAGGGTGTCGCCGGTCGTGCTGGTGCCGCCGTCGACGGTGACCGTCCCGGTCGCGGCGAAGGCGTTCAGCGAATTGAAGGGAGCGGGACGCGGATCGCCCAGCAGCACCTGGTCGTTCCCCGGGCCGGCCTGGACTTCCAGTGGAACCGTCGCGGCCGAACCGGTCACACGGATGTTGTCGTCGCCGCTTCCCGAGAGCAGCCTCACGCCACCCAGTGCCGTCTGGCCGAACCCGATGTTGAAGGTCGTCCCGCCGGTCGTGGCATTCGCATTCCCGAAGTCGATGGTCCGGCCCACCGTGCTGCTGCTATTGTCGATGGTCAGGGTGTCGCCGGCGTTCGAGCCGAGATCGAACTGGAGGCGACGCGTGCTCAATTCGGCGGGCGAGGTGGGCGTCCCGACGGTAACGCTGTCGCTGCCACCGCCCATTTGCACGATCAGGGTGGCGGCGCCCGACGCCGACGCCGTCTGGACACCAGGAAACAGGAAGTTCAAGTCGAACGGGGTTTCCGCGCCCGAATCTAAGCCCTGCCGGTTGTGCCGAAGCAGGCCCGATTCCGCCTCGATGACGAGGGTGTCGGCGGCGTTGTCACAGGTCATGATCGTGGCACCACCGATAAACGAAGAGCAGCCAGCAAGCGCCGCCCCGGGCGCGGCCACGATGCCGAGCACGGCCAGCAGGAACGCCGTTGCCGCGCGGGCGACTGCCCGCCATCCGAGGAGGGGCCGATCGATCGAAGGGGTGCGCTGCGCCCCTGATGTCAACACCGTCCGGCACGTCGTACTATCGGAGTCCACAGGTATGGCCGTGTCGCCAGGCGGCACGGCCGGGTGCCACGGCAGCAGAAAAAGGAGATGAACTCAAGGGGCGCGCGCGATGCCGCGGGAGAACGTCATCGTTCGCGCCGCGCCGTACCGGGGGCAGGGCTGTCCGACGTTTCGCCGATCGGCCGCCTTGCTCACGCCGCGAGATTGGGTCGAATGGCCCATCCCAGAGTGACTACGCGTTGCGTACGGATGCGCCGATCGGCCCAGACATTCCGGGCAGAGAGGCGGCGAGCGTGGTGCTCGTCGGGCCGGGCGTGGACTGGAGGCTCACGATGCTCGCGTACACGGTACCGCAGATGGTCTTCTTCCTGATGGTGGCCGGCCTGGCCGTGATGGTCATTACCATCGTGGCGCGGATGCTCAGGACGTAGCCGACGAGCGTCGGCAGCGCGAGCGCCGTCCGGCCGTCGGCGGCGCCGAAAATCGGCCGAATGTCCGATGCCCCGGCGCCCACGCCGCTCCGTTTCCAGGTGTGAGATCGGGACGTGCCGCAACGGAGTGGCGGCGCCCGTCCGATCTCATGGTGAAGGGCCGGGAGCGCCGCGCGGGGGTGCGGCGCCCCGGCCAGTCTCTCTCCGGCGGCCGATCGCGCTCAGGTGCCGACCGTTGCGCCGACCGGCGTGGCAGCCCCGTTCGTGGCGCCGCTCGCCGAACCGCCCTTCAGGTATTTCTCGTACCAGGCCCAGACTTTCTGCCAGGCGTCGGTGGCCTGGACCGGGCGGTAGCCGGGGCGGTCGACGGCGAAGAAGCCGTGCCCGGCCCCCTCGTACATGTGGAACTCGTAGACCTTGCCGTGCTGCTTCAGCACGTCCTCGGTCTGGGCGACCTGCTCCGGCGTCGGGCTGGCGTCGTCCGCGCCGAAGATGCCGAGCAGCGGGACGGACATCTCGGGCGTCATCTCGATCGGGGCGACCGGCTGGCGCTCGGTGATCTCCTCCGGTTTGGCGATGACCCGCCCGCCCCAGCAGTCGACGGCGGCCGAGAGCGCCGGGATTCTGCAGGCCGCGATGTAGGTCTGACGCCCGCCCGAGCAGAACCCGATCATGCCGATCTTGTCCGTGGTGTACGGCAGGCGGTTCAGGTACTCAATCGCGCCGTTGGCATCGCCGAGGAACTGCGCATCCGGGTTGCCACCCTGGGCGCGCACCGCCGCCGCCTGGTCGTCCGGGCTACCGGGGCCGACCCGGTGGTGGAGGTTCGGGCAGATCGCGACGTAGCCGTGGTGCGCGAACTTGCGGGTGATCTCCTTGGTCGCCTCGTCCCATCCGGGCATGTGGTGGACGACGACGACGCTCGGATAGGGGCCGCCGCTCAGCGGCCGAGCGAAGTAGGCGTCGATCACGTCACCGTTGTGGCCCTCGATGCGGACGGTCTCGGCGAGCAGCCCTTCGTACATGGCGCCTCTCCCATCGCGGCGTCCGGCGTGACCGAACGTCGGCACGTCGATGGGATTCTTGTAGTCGGTCCACGAGGGTCGGCGCCACGTCGTGGCCGGTGCCGGTCACGCGATACTGCCACCGGGCGGTATCCACGCAGGGCTCGAGCGTGAGGTACAGTTCCGGGCTGGCGGCGGGCGGCCTCGGCGACCGGAGGGAGGGGCGATGGCCGGGAACGGGATCGACGATCTGGTGGAGCGGCTGGCGACGACGCCCGGACGGATCGCCGCGGCGGCATCAGGGCGGAGCCCCGAGGAGTTGAGCGCGGCCCCGGCCGACGATGCATGGTCGGCGGTGGCGGTGCTGGCGCACCTGCGGGCCTCGGACGGCATCCTCTCGCCGCGCCTGGTCGCGATGCTGGTCCGCGACGAGCCGAGGCTGCCGGCGTTCGACGACCGTCGCTGGGGCGAGGTGATGGGGTACGCCGAGGCGGACTTCCAGGAGCTGCTGGCCGCGTTCACGTTCCGCCGCGCCGAGCTGGTCAAGATGCTGCGCGGCCTGGCCCCGAGCGACTGGGAGCGCGCCGGCCTCCACGAGGCGCACGGCCGGATCACCCTCCGGGAGACGTTGCGCCACCTCGTGGAGCACGAGGCCGAGCACTGCGCGCAGCTCGAAGCGCTGTTCGCCCCGCCTTAGTCCGCGCCGACGCCCTGCGTACTGCGAGTCCGATCCGCTGTGTCGGCATGCCCCATCGCGTCTGGCCGATCCGCACCGCGAGCGTGAGAGCCCGTCTCACAATTCTCGGCCGTCGAGTCACTTGTCGCACCGAGACGCCCGAGGAGCATCTTCTGATGCGCCACTATCTTCGAATCGTGAAGAATTGGCGTCTGGACACGACATGGGGTGGACGTTGGTTGCGCTGATGCACTTGACATAGGATTATGAGACAGGCTCTAACGCTCGCGGTGCGGAGGGGGATGTCCGCCGTTCGGAATGGGTGCGCCCGCGTCAGGCTGGGGCGCCGTCCAGCAGGCCGAGCATCACGTCGATCTCGCGCAGGTAGCCATCGGCGCGGCCGTCGATCAGCTCGTCCAGCGTCACCGCCCGCCCGAGCCGCCCGGCCTCGAACGGCGCGTAGACCAGCGCGACGTCCGCGCGGCCCTCCTCGGCCGTCAGCTCGGGCGCAGCGCCCGTGCGGACGCACGCGGCCAGCTCGTGGTATTCCGGTGGCCACGATCCGCCGGTCGACCTCGTTCAGGTCGAGGGTATAGGTCCAGAGTCGGTCGCCGCCGAACAGCTCGGCGGCCAGCGGGCTCAGGCGGTAGGTCGGCGCGTGCTCCAGGACCCGCTCGTCGTCGATTACCGTGCCGTCGTCCAGGTGGAGCTTCACCGGCCGGCCGTTGCGGTCGCCGGGGCACTCCAACGAGCCGAGCGAGCCGTGGACCGTCCGACCTCGGAGCGGCTGGCCGTGGCCGGCCGCGTCGTACGTCCAGTGGCCGACGGCGCCGCTCTCGAAGGTGAGCAGGGCGTAGAGGGCGTCTTCGCCGGTCGGCTCGATGGTGTCCGGGAACTCGGGCGCCCAGCGCGCGTAGAAGCCGCCCGGCCCGGCCGAGCCGGTGTTGCGCCGGACCTTCTCGTGGAGGCGCGTCTCGCCGTAGACCGAGCGGACCTCGCCCAGGTAGTAGCGCAGGATGTCGGCGTTGTGGACGCCGGCGTCCACGGTGATCGAGCCCTTCTCCTTCATGTGGCGCCAGGGCGTGATGACGATGCGGTCGCGGCCGTTGACGCCGGTCTCGAACATGACGCGCGGTGTCCCGATGGCGCCGTCGTCGATCAGGGCGCGGATCAGGCGGTTGATCGGGTCTCTTCGGTAGTTCTCGGCGACCGAGACGACCTTGCCCGCCCGCTTCGCCGTTTCCACGATCCGGTTGCAGCCGCGCAGCGTGACGGCCAGCGGCTTCTCGCAGAGCAGGTGCAGGCCCGCCTTCAGGCAGGCGACCGCGACGGCGTGGTGCGAGCCGGCGTCGGTCGTGACGCTGGTGGCCTCGAGCTTCGGCATTTCCCGGACCATTGCCGCGATGTCGGCGTAGACGCGCGGGCAGCTCCCCAGCAGCTCGGCCGCCTCGTCGGCCAGGAAGCCGGGGTTCTCCCGGTTCAGGTCGCAGACGGCGACCAGCTCGACGTTCGAGAAGCTCGACTGGTACAGCGTCGCGATGCCTCTGAGGTGGCGACGGCCCATGCCGCCGCAGCCGACGAGCGCGATCTTGAGGCGGTCAGGCATCTGGATCCTCCGGGATGGACCCCGCCCCCGACCCCTCTCCTGCATGGAGAGGGGAGACACCGTCGGCCTGCTCCTCCTCTCCGCGCCGGAGAGGATGTCGGGGCGCGGCCCCGCGAATATCGTCATTCGGACGACATCGAAGCCGATATTCGCGCCGCGCAGCGGGCCGGGGGTGAGGTCGGATATCACGTCGTGGCGGGCTCGCTGCCTCGGCGGTTCGCCAGCACGCGCGGCGTCAGGTCGAACATCGTGTCGTGGCCGGCCACGAACCGCTCGATCTCGTCCACCATGAAGCTCAGGAAGCGTGGCCGGCAGGCCGCCGTCACGCCGGCGATGTGCGGGCTTAGGAAGACGTTGGGCAGGTCGCGGATCGGGCTGCCGGCCGGAATCGGCTCCGGATCGAAGACGTCCAGCGAGACCCGGATGTCCCCCTGACGCGCCCGCTCGATCAGCGCGTCCGGGTCGACGATCGCGCCGCGCGAGACGTTGACGAAGACGCTGTCCGGCCTCAGCCAGGCCAGCTCTCGCGCGCCGATCATCCGGCGCGTCCTGGGCGTGAGCGGCGCCAGGCAGACGACGACGTCCGCGTCCGACATCACGCGCTCCAGGCTCGTCACCTGCGCGCCGACCGCCAGCGCCAGTTCCTTCGGCACGTACGGATCGTGGACCAGGAGCGTGCAGTGGAACGGCGCCAGCAGCTCGATCAGTCGCCGGCTGATGTGCCCCAGCCCGATCAGCCCGACCGTCTGACCGGTCAGCTCGCCGCCGCGGTACCCGGAGTCGTCCTTGGAGCGGCGGAACTCCTCGCCGGCGATCAGGCGGCGGAACTGGGCGCCGGCGTTCCTCAACCCGATCAGCATCAGCGCCAGCGCCCACTCGGCGACGGGCAGCGACGAGCCGTGCGTCGTGTCGACGACGCGGATGCCGCGCTCGGCGGCAGCCTCGACGTCGATCCGGTTGGCGAAGCGATCCCCCTCCAGCTCGCCGATCAGCTTCAGGCGCGGCGCGACGTCCATCATCGCGCCGTCGATCAGCGGCGAGCCGTGGCAGACCAGCAAGACGTCGACGTCCCCGAGCTTGGCCTTGAGCCGCTCGATCTCCTCGGGGTCCTCGGAGGGGCCGCCCCAGACGCCCGGCCGGGTGCAGATCCCTTCGGACTGGAGCCACTCCCAGTCGGCGATCCGCTCCAGCCGGGCCACGCCCTCGCCGGAGACGATCTCCTGGCGCACCTGCTCGTTGGCACAGATCAGCACGCGCGGACGGACGGTCGGGCTCATCGTCAGAACGCTCCTTGCAGGGCCGGTAAGACCCGC
>Ga0075420_100001165_pt1 | contig 22079 bp, 14 predicted proteins | sample SoiMetdeltSBSDD4_FD_75296 | JGI IMG/M metagenome (GOLD analysis project Ga0075420, IMG submission 75296) | Bulk soil microbial communities from a Populus tree surrounding site in Tennessee, USA - Soil MetaG P. deltoides SBSDD4 | ecosystem: Environmental > Terrestrial > Soil > Tree plantation...
GGACGGGTTGCGCGGCAGCTCCTCCACGAAGTCGACGGACTTCGGCGCCTTGTAGTGCGCGATCCGCTCCCGCGCGTGCGTGACCAGCTCGGCCTCCGTCACGTCGACGCCCGGCTTCCTCACCACGACCGCCTTGACCGTCTCGCCCCACCGTTCGTCCGGGACCCCGATAACGGCGACGTCGGCGACGGCCGGGTGCCCGAACATGGCGCTCTCGACCTCGGCAGGGTAGACGTTCTCGCCGCCCGAGACGATCATGTCCTTCACCCGATCGTAGATGTACAGGTAGCCGTCCTCGTCGAAGTAGCCGGCGTCGCCCGTGGAGAACCAGCCGTTGCGCAACGAGGCCGCCGTCGCTTCCGGCAACCGCCAGTAGCCCTTCATCAACTGGGGCGTGCGCACCACGATCTCGCCGACCTGGTCGGGCGGCAGCACGGCGCCATCCTCGCCGACCACCTTGATCTCGGCGGTCGGGAGCGGCTTGCCACACGAGCGCATCCGACGACTGCCTGCCACGTCGTGGTCCTCGGGCGGCAGGTGCGTGACGACCCCGATCTCCGTCAGGCCGTACGCCTGCCTGAAGTCGCACTCGAACGTCGCCATCGCCTGGCGTAGCAGGTCCAGGGGAATCGGCGAGGCTCCGTAGGTGATGGACACCAAGCTGGAGAAGTCGGTGGCCTCGCAGCCGGGCGCGTTTAGCAGCGCGAGTTGGGCCGCCGGTACGATGAGGGCCCGCGTGATCCGCTCGGATGGGATAAGCTGCAAGATCTCGGTCGGGTTGAACTGGCGGGCGATCACGGTGCGAGCGCCGCCGTGCAGCGCGAAGAGACCGACAAAGGTGCCGGCCCAGTGGTACTGGGGCATGCACAGCAGGTTGACGTCGTCGGCCGAGCACGGGTAGTAGGACTCGCGCCCCGTTGCCAACGTCACCATCACCACCTCTTGGGTGAGCTGTGCGCCCTTCGGACGGCCGGTCGTGCCGCTGGTGTAGAGCTGGATCGCCACGTCGACGCCGAGCGTCTCGAGGCGCGGGTCCGCGACGGACTGGTGATCCCGCCACGCGGCGTACCCCTCCCACGCCGGGTGGCCGCCGGCCAGCGCGATCACCCGCTTCACCGTCCGCAGCTCCGGCAGCAGCCGCTCGATCGTCTCGACGTACTCCTCGCCGACGAACAGCAGCTCGGCCTCGGCGTCGTTCACGATGTAGGCGATCTCAGGGGGCGCCAGCCGCCAGTTCACCGGCACCAGCACGTCGCGCGCCTTCGCCGCCCCAAACAGCAGCTCGTAGAACAGGTCCGAGTTCTTGTCCAGCACGGCGATGCGCGCCTGAGCCGTGGTGCAGGTCGCCAGCAGCCCGTTCGCCACCCGGCTCGCCCGCCGGTCGAGCTGGCCGAACGTCGTCTCCCGCCCCTCAAACGTCATCGCCACGCGCTCCGGGCGGACGGCGGCATGGTACCGGCTCAGCTCGGGAAGGTCTCGCAGCGCGGTCTGTACGGCCATCTCACTGGCCTCCTTACGATTCTGAGGTCATCGTAGGAGTCGCCAGGCCGCGCACCATCCCGCAAAGTACGTATCGTGACCCACGTATCTACGGCGCCTAGAGCGGTGCCCGGCATACGTACCGACCGGGACACCGCGGTTAGAATGTCAGGGCCGGGGTGGCGCGTTCCGGGAGGGGGACATCGTGCCGACCTACGTCTCGCTTCTGAACTACACGGATCAGGGGATCCGCGACCTCAAGGGAAGCCCCGAGCGGCAGCAGCAGGCCGAGGAGCGGCTGCGGCAGCTCGGCGGCAGGTTCATCGGCCACTATCTGACCATGGGCGCCTACGACTACGTCCTGGTCTGGGAGGCGCCCGACGACGAGACGGCCGCCCGCTTCATGCTGACGGTCGGCTCGGCGGGCAACGTCCGGACCACGACGCTCAAGGCGTTCCCGCAGGACCAGTTCCGGTCTATTCTGGGCTCGCTCGGCTGAATCGGCGGCGCCACCCCGGCCGCGCCCTTCAACCTTGCGTGGGGCGACCGCCCGCAGTCGCCGGCAAGGGCGCGCCGCTCAGTGATGGAAGAGGCGCAGCCCCGAGAACGTCATCACCATGCCGTGCTGATCGGCCGCCTCCAACACCTCGCCCATCCGCGTCGACCCGCCCGGCTGCCAGACGTACTCGACGCCCGTCTCGGCCGCCCGGTCCAGGTTGTCGCGGAACGGGATCAGGCCGTCGCTCGCCAGCGCCACCCCCCGAAGCTGCTCGATCCAGGCCGCCTGCTCCTCGGCCGTGAGCGGGGCGGGCGGGTCCACCAGGGCCGTAGTCGGCTCCCGACGCAGCCATGCCTCGGTCGCGTTGTCCCGCTCCGAGCGCGAGACCCCCTCGGCGTACCGGAGGCTCAGCGTCCGGGGGTGCTGCCGCAGCCACCACAGCTCCGCCTTCGAGCAGGCCAGCCGCGTGCAGAGGATCCGCGACTGCTGCCCGGCCCCCACCCCAATTGCCTGGCCGTCCACCGCCAGCGCGATGCTGTTCGACGGCGTGTACTTCAGCGTGATCGCGGCCAGCAGCAGGTCGCGCTGCGCCCCGTCGGACAGGTCCGTCCGCGCCGTCACCGCCTCGCCGAGCGTTACCGTGGCGTCGTTCCTCGGCTGCTCGAAGGTGATCCCGAACACCTGCCGCCGCTCGACGGAAGGCGGCGTCCAGTCGGGATCGATCCCCATGACGAGGTAGCTGCCGCCCTTCTTCCGCTGGAGCACCGCCAGCGCCTCCGGCTCGTAGCCCGGTGCGATCACGCCGTCGGAGACCTCGCGCGAGAGCACCCTGGCTGCTGCCAGGTCCACCGTCCGACTGAACGCCGCGAAGTCGCCGAACGAAGCCTGCCGATCGGCGCCCCGGGCCCGCGCGTACGCCGACGCCAGCGGCGACAGTTCCAGATCGGCCACCCGGCACGCCTGCGCCAGATCAGGCGAGAGCGGCAGCCCGACCGCCACCCCGGCCGGCGCCGTGTGCTTGAACGAGGTCGCGGCTGGCAGTCCGAGCGCCGCGTCCACCTCGCGGACCAGTTGCCAGGCGTTCAGGGCGTCCAGCAGGTTGATGAAGCCCGGCGCCCCGTTCAAGACGGCCAGCGGCAGCTCGCCCTCACCCGCGCCCGGTTCCAGAAAGACGCGCGCCGGCGCCTGGTGGGGGTTCATCCCGTAGCGAAGCCCAAGCTCACGCGCCATCCTCTCGACCGCTCCTTCCGGGCCTCGGCCCGACCGTCCTCGTGCCGCCCGCATTATCGGGTAGCGACCGTCCCGCGCGCCGATCCGTTACTCCAGCAGGCTCTCGGCGAAGACTCGGTCGTAAGCGAAGCCCCACGGTGGTCGCAGGAACCCGAGTGCCCTGACATCCTCCAGCCAGAACCCGAACGGCGCGTGCCGCGAGTAGGCGCCGCCGCCGACCACCCGGCAGATCCGGGTCAGGATCGACTCGGCCAGCTCTGCGATGGCCGTCTTCCCGAGCAGGCCGCCGCGTGCCATCTTGCCGCCCTCCTCAGCCGCCCGCAACGTCCCCTCGTACGCCTGCTGGACCAGCCACGCCTCGATCTCGATGCGCGACCACTCCACCTGCTCGAACGGCCGAAGTCCCGATCGCTTCGGTCGAAGCTGGGCCGTTGCCGTTTCCATCGCCACCTCGACGATCCCGACGATCACCGAGGCGAACCCGACGCCCAGGGCTCGCGGCACGATCACGCCTTTCCTGCTGGAGGCCGGCCAGGCGATCCGCGTGGCCGGCACGTCCTCGAACGACAGGGCGTGACTCTGGGTCGCCGTCATCCCATGGCCGTCCCAGGCCGCCGTGAGCCGCACGCCGGACTCATCGTTCACCGGCACGCCACGCTGGTCCAACACGCCGCGCATGTCGACGAAGAAGAGATCAGGCTCGTCCTCACCTTCAGGAATGGCCATCGTCATCACGTACGAGGTGATCCCCGATCCGCTCCCGAACTGCTTCTGGCCGGTGAGACGGTAGCGGAGCGGGTCTGCACCAGCGGCTGCCGGATCTCGACGCGCCCGCGCCCGCGAGAGCATCGGATCGCCGCCCGTGCCGGACTCGGAGACGACCGTTCCCCACCAGGCGCCGTCGCGGGCGGTTCGGAAGATCCACCGCTGCTGCTCTGCCCACGCCTCGGTGTAAGGTGGCGGCGCCGACGGATTCCCAAGCCAGTGGGCCGAAGCCAGCACCAGCGGGTGCATCACGGCGGTCAGCGCCACCGACGAGTCGCCGTGCGCCAGCGTTCGGGCCAGCTCGTACAACGGCCGACTCGAGCGCTGGTGACTCTCCCAGAGACCGCCGTGCTCGACGGGCAGGCTCGCCAGCAGGTAGCCCGCCTGGCCCAGCCGCGCGAAGTCGCCAGGATCGAGGTGGCGTCGACGCTGGCGCTCGGCACGCTGGCCGGCCCACTCGGCTGAGAGCGCCTGGATGTTGGTCAGGACGCGCGCGGCGTCCAGCGTAGCGTCCGTCGTCACGTCCAGCGTTGCCATCGCGGTCCGCCCCCAATCGGCTATCGACCCAGTTCGGCTATCGAACGTAGATCAGCCCGAAGTGGTGGTCTACCACCTCGCCGGCCTCGCCCACCGTGAAGTTCGAGGTTATCAGGCCGCTGGCGCCCTCGAACTGACCTTCGCCGCCGTCGACTTGCCACATCACCGTGCCGTGCTTGAGCGTCGGGTCCGCGCTCGCCCCGAGGTAGCCCTGGCCGACCGTGCTGAAGTGCAGCCGGTGCCCATTGTCCCCGAACGTGATCGTGCCGCGCTCCTGGAACGCCGCGTCGCCGGTGAACATCACCTCGGACACGAACGCCGCCTTGTCGCCGACGACCGGCTCGATTGTGCCGCTCAGCCCGCCTGGGCCGGCCGTCGAGGTGATCGTGCAGCCCGACGCCTCGGTTGCGGCCTTGAGGACCGTCGACGAGCCTTCGGCCGGCACCGCCTGTCCGCTGAATCGCATGCTGTAGACAATCTGCTTCATGAGGGTGTGCTCCCTGCGTGCTGCTCGCCGAGGCGACCGCCGGCCGCTGGCGTAGCACCATCGTACGGGCGTCCGCCGCGCCGAACATCCAGGGAAACTCACATTCGAGGCCGGAGCGCCTCACGTCGGTGTGGGCGGCTCCGACGCCGTGAGCCCACGGTCCACCACCCGGGCCGCGACCTGCGCCCGCGACCGGAATCCCAGCTTGTTCAGGATGTGGGTCAGGTGGTTGATCGCCGTGCCCTCGGTGATCGTCAGCGCCTCGGCGATCTGCCGATTGGTCATTCCCTGCGCCACCAGTTTCGCCACCTCGCGCTCGCGCCGCGAGAGCGGATCGCCGGGTGCGGCGCTGCTCGCCCGGCCGGTCAGATCACGGGGCGGCGCGCCGGGCTCGGGATACGGCTCCAGCGCCTCGGCGATCATCAGGGGCGTTGACCGTGCTCGCCCGGCCGCCCAGGCCGCCGCGTACGCTGTCTCCCCCAGGGCAGCCCGCGCCTCGGCGATGCTGCCGTCGTGGACCGCGCGGTCGGTCGGCTCCACCACGCCGCCGCCCGCCTGCCGCGCTGCCTCGGCCGCCCCGTACAGCCGGGCAGCCCGCTCCGGAGCGCCTTGCAGCACGGCGATGCCGGCCAGCCCGGCCAGGCAGCTAGCGACCCCACGCGTGTTCCCGAGCTTCTGCCAGAGTGCCAGGCTGACCCCGAACAGCGTTGCCGCGCCGGCCGGGCTGCCCTCGACCTGGGCGACGTACGCCAGGTCGTGCGTCAGCATGGCCTCGCTCCACTCGTCGCCTCGGTCGTGGAACCGCGCGATCCCTTCCTCCAGGAGCGCCCGCGCCGCCACGGTGTCGCCCTCACGGTACGCCACCAGCCCCAGCCCACGGAGTGGCATCGCCAGGTCCCAGCCATTTCCGAGCCCTTGGAATAGTGCCGCGCTCTCCTCAAACAGGGGCCGGGCCGCGCCGGCATCGCTCCGGACGATGGCCAGCCCCAGGAAGTGCAGCGCGACCGCCAGCCCCCACGGCTCGTCGATCTGCCGGAACAGCGCGACCCCCTGCTCCCCGAGCGCCCGCGCCGTCGAATCGTCGCCCTGGTCGCGCGCTACCCGCCCGAGAAACGCCAGTGCGTACGCCGTGCAGCGCCGGTCGCCCGTCTCCCGGCCAATCGCCAGGCTCTCCTGCAACGAGGCGCGGGCGCTGGCATAACTGCCCTGCCAGAGCGTCAGCAGCCCGGTCCCCAGCAACGCCTCGCCGCGCTCGCCGGTACGTGCCCCGCGCAGCCTCCCGTCGCTCCGAGCGCCGAGCAGGGCGTCCAGCCGCTGCCGACCCTCCGTCAGGTAGCCGCGCATCCACCAGAAGCGCCAGAGCCGGCCGCCCAGGCGGAGACCCGCCTCGATCTCGCCGTGTTCGAGCGCTTCGCTGAGCACCGCCCGCAGGTTGTCGTGCTCGCGCTCCAGGCAATCGAGCCAGGCGGCCTGTCCTGCGCCAACAAGCTCGCCGTCGGCCTGGACGGCCAGCCCACGGTAATAGTCGGCGTGCCGCCTCCGGACCTCCGCGTGCTCCCTGCTCGCGGCCAGCTGCTCCAGGGCGTACTCACGGATCGTCTCCAGCATTCCGAAGCGCGGCTCGCCACCGGGCTTGCCGATCAGCCGTACCAGGCTCTTCTCGACCAGCGATCCCACCAGGTCGAGGATTTCGGGTTTTGGGTCCTGGGTTTTGGGGGAGGGCGCCAGGCGGTCCAGCTCCCCGAAACCCGAGACTTGAAATCCAGCACCCAGCGAGAAGCCGCCGACGAAGATCCCCAGTCGACGGAACAACCTCCGCTCGGTCTCGTCCAGGAGGTCGTAGCTCCAGGCGATCGTATCGCGGAGTGTCTGCTGGCGGGCGGGGGCGTCGCGCCGACCGCCGGTGAGCAGTGCCAGGCGGTGGCTCAGGCGCGGCAGCATCGCCTCCGGCGAGAGCAGTCTGGTGCGAGCCGCCGCCAGCTCGATCGCCAGCGGCAGCCCGTCAAGTCGAGCGCAGAGCTCGGCGATGGCCGGCGCGTTCGTCTCGGTGACTGTGAACTCCGGGTCGATCGCCCGCGCCCGCTCCGCGAAGAGCGCGGCGGCGGCGTACCGTGAGATCGAGGCCGGCGTCAGCGGCTCGCTGGCGTCCGGCACGGCAAGCGGCGGCACCGGAAACTCGTGCTCGCCGCCGATCTGGAGCGGCGCTCGACTGGTCACGAGAACCGAGAGCTCAGGACAGGCCCGCAGCAGATCGGCGACCACCGTGGCGGCGGCCAGGAGCTGCTCGAAGTTGTCCAGTACCAGGAGCAGCGCGCGCTGCTGGAGGAACCGCTTCAGGTCGTCCACCAGGCGCTCGCCGCTCTCGGCAACGCCGAGCACCGGCGCGATCGTCGTGGCGATCAGCGACGGGTCGGAGACCGGCGCCAGGTCCACGAAGAAGACGCCGTCCGCGAAGCGATCGACCAGGTCGGCCGCTCCGTGCAGCGCGAGGCGGGTCTTGCCGGTCCCACCGGGGCCGGTCAGCGTCACCAGCCTGGCGCCGTCCCGGAGCAGCAGTTCACGAATCTGGGCGACCTCACGCTCGCGCCCGAGCAGCGACGTCGTCTGGATCGGCAGATTGTTGGGACGGGTATCGGGCGAGCTGAGCGGCGGAAAGCTCGCCGGCAGATCTGCCGCCGCGAGCTGCGTGACCTGTTCGGGCCGTGCCAGGTCGCGCAGCCGATGCGCGCCGAGATTCGACAGACTCACGCCGTCTGACAACTGGTCACGGACGAGCGCCGCGGTGGCCTCTGAGAGCAGGATCTGCCCGCCGTGACCGAGCCCGCGCAGACGGGCACAGCGATTGACGGCCGAGCCGTAGTAGTCGCCATCCCGAAGCTCGGCCTCGCCAGTGTGGATGCCGATGCGGACTTTGATCGGGCGAGGCGTCGGCCAGGGCTCAGCGGCGAACGCGCGCTGGATGGCGAGGGCGGCGCTGATGGCATCTGGCGCGCTCTCGAAGACGGCGAAACGGCTGTCGCCCTCGCCTCTCGGGCGGATGTGCGTGCCGCCGTGGTCGCGGATGGCTTGCTCGAACAGGAGGTCGTGCCGGGCCAGCGCCGACCGCATCGCCTCGGCGGCATCCTCCCAGAGGGCGGTGCTGCCCTCGACATCGGTGAGGAGGAACGTCACTGTTCCGGTCGGCAGCCTGACCACGGACACCTCGCAGCGTCCTACGATACGCGCTCGGGTACGGCGGCTGGCAACTGCACCGTGAAGGTGGAGCCCTGACCGTAGACGCTGGTGACGGTGAGGTCGCCGCCCATCAGCCGGCAGAAGTGCCGGGAGATCGCGAGTCCCAGTCCGGTCCCACCGTACCTGGATCTGGTGCTGGCTTCGGCCTGGGAGAACGCCTCGAACAGCTTGCCGAGTTGATCCTCAGTCATGCCGATGCCCGTGTCGGCGACCGCGAAGGTGAAAGCCCCACCCCCAGCCCCTCCATCACTCCTACCATGGGGCCCCACATCCCTACGGCATTGCGATGGAGAGGGGAGCACAGCGGATGGGTTCCCCCTCTCCACCGCAGTGGGGAGGGGGGCAGGGGGTGGGGCTTCCCCCGCGATGCGCAGCGTGATGGTGCCGTGGTCGGTGAACTTGGCGGCGTTGGAGAGCAGGTTGAAGAGGGTCTGACGGAGCTTGGTCTGGTCGGCGTGCATCTTGCCGAGGTCGTCGGGACACTCCACCACCAGGGTGTTGCCGTTCTTCTCGACCAGCGGCTGGACGATGGCGGCGACGTCTCGGACCATCTGCCCCACGTCGAACGTCTCCAGGAAGAGATCCATCCGGCCGGCCTCGATCTTCGAGAGGTCGAGGATGTCGTTGATCAGCCCCAGCAGGTGCTTGCCGGCCGTGTTGATCCGCTGAAGGTCCGGCAGGAAGGCGTCGGCATCGAGGTCTTCGGCCTCCTCCTGGAGCATCTCGGAGTAGCCGATGATCGCGTTCAGCGGCGTCCGCAGCTCGTGGCTCATGTTGGCCAGGAACTGCGACTTGTGCTGGGATGCCACTTCAAGCTGGCGATTCGCTTCCTGTAGCTCTTCGAAGAGGCGAGCGTTCTCGATTGCGATCACCGCCTGGTCCGCGAACGTTGCTGCGAGGTCGATATCGCGCTCGGTGAACGGACTGACGGCGGTCCGATACAGGCTGACGATGCCGATGGGCTCGGCTCCGAGCAGGAGAGGCACGCTCAGCTGAGATCCCATGACGTAGCCGAGGCGCCTTGCGGTTTGGCCCGCTCCCGGGTACGCGTCGTCAGACATCAGATCGTCAACGGCGATAGCCCGACGTTCGAGATAGGCCCGCCCCGCGATCGACTCCATCGAGATCGGGACGCCTCGTCGGTCGTCGAAAGCAAGAGTCTCGCCCATCTCCTGTGCCCGGGCTGCCAGCCCGGCGTAGAACCCATGGAACGCTCGAGCGACGAGCACCCCGTCACGGTCACGTCGTTGAGAGAGCGTGCCATGCTCGGCGCCGCAGAGTCGCGCCGCGGTCGCCAAGATCGATTGGAGCACGCCGTCAAGGTCGGCTGGCGACGAGGCAATGACCCGTAGCACCTCCGCGAGCGCCGTCTGCTGCTCCAGTGCTTGCGTCAGTTCAGTGGTGCGCTGCCCCACCTCCCCAAAGAGGCGGGCGTTCTCGATGGCGATAACGGCCTGATCCGCGAACGCCTCTACTAGTGCGATCTCATGCCTGGCGTACGCCTTCGCTGCCTCGCGCGTGACGACGAGGAGGCCGATCGACTCACCCTCACGAATCAGCGGCACCGTGAGGGCGGCGGTCGACGATCGGGCTAGCAGGTCGGGAAACTCTGTGAGCATGGCCGGGTCAGAGCGATCGGGAATGTGGATCGTGCGGCGCTCCAGAAGCGCACGTCCGGTCGGCCGGCGGTCGACGATCGGGAGCCGGTCCCCGACGCGACTTGGACCCGTGGCCAGACCGATCTGAGTCACGATCGTGTAGTGATCGTCCTCGCGGATGTCGAGTGAGGCATGATCGCTATGGCTCAGCCGCAGGGCGCTCGCGGTCACGGCGTCAAGGACGCGCTGGAGGTCGGCCGGGGAGGACGCGATGACGCGCAGGATCTCGGCCGCGGTGGCCTGCTGCTCGTGCGCCTCAGCCAGGGCACGCTCGCGTTGCTCGGCCGCCTCGATGAGCGCGGTCTCACGCTGGCGCAAGGCGGCGTTCTCTGCACGCAGCGAAGCAGCCTCGGCCGCGTGCGCCGCGCGGACCTGACGAAGCTCGGCCTCGATCTGTGCGATCCTCGCGGTGTCGTCAGCCATCACCGGCCTGCCGACGATGCGTCTGCCAGATCGACACGGTCTCTGACGATTCCCACGGCATGCTCCACGGGAGACCCGCCTACACGACGGCGCCAGGATAGCACGCCCCTCCTGTCACGTCCTGTGACCTCGGTCACATCGGGTCAGGAATCGGCCTCGGCAGAGAGCGGCAGCTTCACCGGCTGGCCGCCCAGCCGCGCCGAGCGTGAGATCGCGAAGCAGGCTTCGTGGGTGTTGACGGCGTCATGGAGGCTGGCGTGCGACTCGACGCCGTCCACGATGCACTGGACGAAGTGGTCGACCTCGCCCTGGAACGGGTGGTGCCCGACCAGTCCGCTGTTCGGCAGGACCGTCGGGAACGTCGTCCAGTCCAGGACGCCCGGCAGCTTCCGCGAGAAGAAGCGGTTGTCTCGAAGTCCCCCGTCCGTCCCGAGCAAGTCGACGTTGAACTGGTACGGGATCCACGGCTCGGTGATCGCCGAGACCTTGCCGGCCTTGCCGTTGACAAAGCGAACCAGCGCGACCTGATTGGCCGGCTTCGGGAGGCCCTGGAGGCCGGTCGTCTCCAGCGCCGTGACCTCCACCACGTCGCTCGACATCAGGTAGCGGGCCAGGTCCACGGCGTGACAGCCCCCGCCGAGCATCGCGTCGATAGTGGCGCGCCAGAGCCGGCCCGCCGCGCCGGGGTAGCCGGAGACCTCACCATTGTGCCAGTAGTCGGTCTGGACGTAGATCGGATCGCCGAACAACCCTTCGGCCAGCATCGCCTTCGCCGCCAGCGTCAGCGGGTTCCAGCGCAGCACGAAGCCGGCGACGGTCCGCACGCCGGCCCGGGTCACAGCCTCGTCCATGGCGCGCAGGTCCTGGATGGTTGTCGCGACCGGCTTCTCGATCAGGACGTGCTTGCCGGCCTGCGCGGCGGCGATCGTCTCCTGAGCGTGCCGGGTGTGTGGAGTGCAGATCGAGAGGGCATCCAGGCCCGGGTGGGCCAGCAGCTCCTCGACGGTGTCGTAGATGCCGATCGCTTCGGGATCGAGGCCGACCTGGCGGGCCTTCGCGGCGGCGCCCTCCTTCGTCCGGCTCCCGATCGCCACGACCCGGCAACGCGGGTTCTTCAGGTAGGCGCGGAGATGCTCAGTGGAGACGGTGCCGGCACCCTGCACGGCTACCCCGATCTCGCCAGACGTCGTGGTCATTGCGCTCACCTCATTGGGAGACAGGAGATTCACCCCCTCCTGTCTCCTGTATTCTGTCTCCTGTCTCCTCGCCGGGCTACCATAGCCCAGGACACTGACGCATGGGAGGCACCAGATGGCCAATCGCTCCGCGGCGGAGCTCCGCCAGGTTACCGAGACGATCTTCACCGCGGCAGGCGCCCCTGCCGACCTCGCCACCGAGATGGCAGACGCGCTGGTCGGCGCGAACCTGGCCGGCCACGACTCGCACGGCGTCATCCGGATCCCGGCCTACCTGCGGATGATCGCGGAGGGGCGGCTCGATCCGAAGGCTCGCCCCGAGGTCGTCAAGGAGACGGCCACCACGGCGCTTGTGGACGGCAAGTGGACGTTCGGGCACGTGGCGGCGAAGTATGGCACCAGCGTGGCGATCAAGAAGGCGAAGGAGTCCGGGTCGGCGGTCGTCTCGATTGTGCGCTGCAACCACATCGGCCGGCTCGGGCAGTGGGCCAGCCAGGCGGCGGCCGAGGACGTCATCGCGCTGGTCACCGTTGGTGGCGGTGGGGGCGGCGCGGGCTCTGTGCGCAACTCGGCGGCGCCGTTCGGCGGTGCCGAGGGCGCGTTCTCGACGAACCCGATCTCGATCGGGATGCCGGGCGGCGAGACCCCCGACATGCTGGTCGACTTCGCCACCACAGTTGTCGCCGAGGGGAAGCTCCAGGTGGCCCGGGCGAAGCAGGCGCCGGTGCCGGAGGGTAGCATCCTGGACAAGGAGGGCCGGCCGACCACCAACGCCGAGGACTTCTACAACGGCGGCGTGCTGCTCCCGTTCGGCGGCCACAAGGGGTACGCGCTGGCGATGTTCGTGGAGATGCTCGGCGGCGCGTTCACCCCGGGCGACGAGCTGAACGGCGACGGCCGGCGCGGCGGGGCGGTCATCTGGGCCGTCGACGCGTTCGCCTTCCGCTCGAAGGAGTCGTACGAGAAGAACGCCGACTTCGTGATGCAGCGGGTCAAGGAGATCCGGCCGGCCCAGGGCTTCAGCGAGGTCCTGATCCCGGGTGAGCCGGAAGCGCGCTCGGCGGAGGCCCGGCTGAAGGAGGGAATTCCGGTCGCCGACACGACCTGGCAGCAGATCGTCGAGGGCGGCAAGTCGGTCGGCGTGGACGTGGAGGCGCTGGTCCCGGCCTGACCGACGCGAGCATGGGTCGGCCACTCCATTGCTAGCCACGGCACGACGTCGTGGTACGCTGGGGCCGGCGCCGATTCTCGGTTCGGAAGGCGCCGCGCGGAGGGGTCATGGCTCGATCTGGCAGGAGTAACCGTCTCTTGTCGGTGCTGGCAACGCAGGTGCTGGCCGTCGTGGCACTCGTCAGCAGCCTGCTCGCGGTGGGGCTGGACCAGGCGTCGGCGTCATCGCTGGCCGGGCCGGCCTCCGGCGGGCGCTCCTTCTACCGGTACATGGTGCCGGCCGAGCTGGAGGCCGTCCGACAGACCGGCTTCTTACGCGGCGGCCGTCCGGGCGACACGTTCTGGACGGACGAGTCGTTCACCTCGGCGGCCGAGGCCCAGAACCGGCTCGCGCTGCCGAGCCCGCCCGAGCTGCGGGTGCGCTTCGTCATCGTCAACACCCCGACGCTGATCCGGGACGGCTCGATGGTGGATCCGGCGTTCGGCGGCGAGGGAGGCGGCCGGGAGTGGGCCAGCCCCGACCCGGTCCAGGTGGAGATCCTCGATGTCCAGCCGCTCAGCCCGTAACGCTGTGACCCCGGACCCGGCACCGCTCGTCGGCCGGCGGATCGTCGCGTCGATCGGCGAGCCGTGGGACTTCACCTCGACGGCCGGCGACAACGTCCTGGTCGGCGAGATCGCAGCCGTCTCGCCCCCCGCCGAGCCGGTCGAGTGGATCATCTGCGAGGTCTCGCCGTTCCAGGCGGCGGGTGCGACCGTCTCGACCGTCGCGGCGGTCCGGCGCTACGCCGGCGAGGAGCCGGTCCAGCAGCTCCAGCAGCGCGGCGAGGCTCACGTCCAGTTGCTCTACGACCCGTCCGGGGCCGGGCTGACGGCCGCGCGCGTTCGCGATGCTCTGCGCGCCGGCCATGGCGGCCTGAAGCACCTGATCGGCTCGCTGCGCCTGGCGGGGGCGTGATCCCGAGCTTTCCGCTCAGAACCCGGCGTTCGCACCTCCCCCGACGAACGTCTTCCAGTCGCCACACGCGTCCACGACGACGAACGGGACCATGACCGGCTGACCGGAGGTAATGCGCTGGACCGTGAACGTCGTCTTGAACGTGTTCGGCGGCGGCGTCAGCACGAAGGCGGCGGTGTGCGCCTGGCCGTTGGCGACGATCGTGGCGTTGGTCGGCGTCTCGAACCGGATCTGGTGAAGCGGGTTGTTGGTCCCCGGATCGACCGGGGTTGAGGAGACCTCCACCTGGAGCTGGCCTCCGACGGCCGTCGGCTGGAGGCGGACGTTCGGGCGAGGGGCGCAGGCGGTCGGGACGTCGTCGCTGGCGATCGTCACGGTCGCCGCGCCGGGGCTCCCAATGGTCGCGCCGCCGGTCGGAGCGGTGATCGTGACCCCGAACGTCTCGGCCGGTTCGATCAGCGTGTCGTTCGTGATCGGGACGAGAACGGTCTTCGCGGCGCTGTCCTCGTTGGCGAAGGTGACGGCCGTCGAGACGTGGCTGAAGTCGAGGTCAGAGGTGCCCACGGCGGAGCCGTTGGCCGTCGAGACTGTCGCCGAGACCGCGCCCACCGATCCGCCCGTTTGCGTCACCGTGATGCTGGCGGGTCCGGCGTTCTCGCCGACGTTGAAGGTCGGGGCGCTGAACTGCAGTGAGCCCGGCGAGGCGCCGCAGACCGCGCCCTGCAAGCCGCCAGGCGGGCCGGTCGTCACCGTGTCGAGGTCGGCGCCGCCGTCGACGACGGCGGCGCTCCCTCCGGGGACCGCCTGGACGTGGATCGTATCCGGGCTGCTGTCGCCGTTGAGCCGGGCGCCCGCGGAGGCCCCGAGATTCTGGAGCGTGAGCGTGTCGGCGTCGTCGCCGCCGTTGAGGACGACGATGGCGCCGGCGCCCGTGGACTGGATCGTCGCCTGGTCCTGGCCCGGCCCGCCGTTGAAGATCAGGTTGTCCGAGCCCGTCGTCGAGGTGACGGTGAGCGCGTCGTTCCCGCCACCGCCGTTGAAGATCATTGTCGCGGCCGGGGTGGTCCCGTTCACCGTGAACGTGCTTGTCGCCGGACCGGCGTTCACGAGGAGCGTTTCGACGGTCCGGAACGTCATCGTCGGCGCACCGTTTCGCTGGAGCCTGGTCAGGGATGGGCCTGGCAGGAAGCTCCAGAGATAGGAATTGGCATCGGCGTCGCCCTGGTCGGCGAACGTCACCGTATCGCCGGCTGGCAGCGAACTCCCGAGCGTCGCTGGCGGGCAGGCGACGCTGAGCGGCACCGGGGCGTCGTTCAGATGGCTGTCGCCATCGACGCAGAAGAGCCCGAGGAAGGTATCCAGGGAGCCGGCTGCGGTCCCCAACGTGATCGCGTCACTGCCGGTGCCGCCGGCGATGCGGAAAATGCCGTGGTCGCCGATCCCCTGCGCGACGATCGTATCGGCCCCGTCACCCCCAAGTACCTGCACAGACCGCTGATCGCCGATCGCTCCGACCGTGACCGAGTCGTTGCCGAACCCCGCGTCGAGCAAGAGCAGGCCGCTCGCCCCGATCCCCTGGACGCTCACGGTGTCGTCCGTGCCCGGGCCGATGACCTCCAGGATGCTTCCTGTCCCGGTCGCGGCGATGGCGTACTGGTTCTGGCCGCTCAGGAGCGTGCGGGTAGCAGGGACGGTGCCGTCGACCTGGACCACGATCGGCATCGGAGTCGGCGTGTCGAAGTCCGAGAAGAGGGAGATTGTCTCGACGGTATTGAACTGGATGACCGGGATGCCGGAGCGCTGGAGCGTACCACTCGTCGGCGAGGTCGCGCTGAGGGTGTAGTTCATCGGCTCCGCCAGGTCGAGGTCGAGCAGCTCGAGGGCGTCGCCATTCGGGACGTCGGGGCCGAGAACGCTCCCCGTGACGCAGGATACGTTGACCTGCGTGGACGGCGTCAGGTCGTGGCTATCGCCGTCGAGGCAGAGGTGGCCGAGCAGCCCGGCCAGTACCGTGTTGCTATCGTTGAGCAGCCTGAGCCGATCGTTGCCGTCGCCGCCGCCGAGTCGCGCGACACTGCCTGACGCCGTCGTCTGCACCTGGACGGTGTCTGCTCCGGCGCCGCTGCGGACGGTCGCGCGCGTGCCGGTCTCCAGGTTCCGCAACTGGAGCGTATCGTCCTCGGCGCCGCTCTCGATCGAGAGGTTGGTGTTGGCGCCAGAGGTGGTGACGGTCACCTGATCCGAGCCGCCGGCGGTGTTGACGACCACGTTCGACGCGGCCGGCGTGCTGGAGATGGTGACGGTATCGGCGTTGGCGCCCGTGTTCAGCTCGATGCTCTGGACGCCGTTGAGCGTCACCTCGCCGCCCGGCCCCACGTAGGAGCTCGCGTCGAGCGTGTAAGTTGCCCCTGCGCCGGTCGGATTGTTGACCCGGAACGTGTTGCCGATCGGCTGCGCGTTGCCGTCCGGTACGCCGCAGCTCAGTGCGAACTGCGTCGTCGGCGTGGCGTCGTTCGCGTCGCCGTTGTAGGCGATCGAGGCGGCCAGCCCGGCCACGCTCGTGGCGCCGTCGCCGAGCGTGAGCTAACGCATCGGCTGTCGAAATCGGCGTGGCCGGCGTGGCCGCGAGTCGAGCAGGGGCGTGGACGCTCCGATGGTAGGAAACCCTACGGCGTTGAGTCCAGCCGGACCCAGCGCTCCTCGCGGTGGCTCGTCAGGATCGCTTCGACCAGGCGCATGCCGTAGGCGCCCTGTTCCAGGGTGGCGACCCACGGTCTGGGCACATCTCCGCGCACCTGGTCGTAGAAGCCGCGAATCACGTTCACCAGCGCATCGGCCCAGCCCTCGGCGTGGCCGGCCGGCAGCCGGGAGAGCTCGGGCAGCAGGGCGAGTCGCGGGTTGCGCTGGATCGCGCGGACCGGCTCGGTCCGGGAGCCGCGCCAGAGGAATTCGCTCTCCTCGGAGCACCAGGCGAGCGATCCCTGGCCGCCGTCGACCTCCAGCGAGAGCCGGTTCTTGCGCCCGGCGCTGATCTGCGAGACGGTGAACGAGCCGCGCGCGCCGTTCTCGAAGCGGACCAGCACCGAGGCGAAGTCCTCGGTGTCGATCTCGACCCGGGTGGCCGGGCCGGCCGGGCCGGCACCGCGATCGAAGGTTACGGCGGCCCGTTCGGGGCGCATCCGCGTCTGGTGAAGCGTCACGAAGTCCGCCATGATGGCGATGATTCGCGAGTCGGCCACGTTCTGGGCGAGGTCCATCCAGTGCGAGCCGATGTCCGCGACGACGCGCGTGGCGCCGCCGAGCGCGGAGTCCATTCGCCAGCCCCAGTCCGTCTCCAGGAGCGCCCAGTCCTGGAGGTAGCTGCCGTGGACGGCGTGGACCGCGCCGATCTGCCCATCCTCGATCAGCGCGCGGGCCTCCTGGACCTGCGGGAAGCCGCGATGGTTGAAGTTGACGGCCGTGGGCACGCCCGTTTCACGTGCAACGCGGACCAGTTCGGCTGCCTCTTCGGCGTTCAGGGTCAGCGGCTTCTCGGAGAAGCACGCCTTGCCGGCCTGGATGGTGGCCAGGTTGATCGGGAAGTGCCAGCGGTTCGGGGTGCAGTTGTGGACGACGTCGACGTCCGGATCGGCGAGCAGTTCGCGGTAGTCGCCGTACGCCCGGTCGACGCTGAGCTCGTCGGCGTGGCGTCGGGCGCGCTCCTGGGTTGAGCTGGCGATGGCGACGACCTCGGCGTACGGCACGCGGCGGATCGCATCGACGTGCGCCGTCCCGATGAACCCGATCCCGACGACGCCAACCCTGAGCTGCTGCATGGTCAACTGACGGTCACCGAGATCGCCGTCGCGCCACCTCGGTCCGATCCTCGGCCGCCGCTGGCTCGGCGTCGCCAAACCACTTCGCGACCTCATCGGCGCCGTGCGGCACACGGGCCTCGAACTGAATGCCCTGATCGCCCGGGTACGGAGCCCGGTGATCTGTCTCGCCTTCCCAGATGTCGGACGGGACACCGTTCGGGAAGGCGTCGCACTGCCGATCGAGTCCCCAGTTGCGCAGATGCTTGCACCACACACAGATCGGGCTGTAAATGGTTCGTCGGAGGTCCGCATCCAAGTGGATCGTCATGGTTTCACCCGCCTACGAGTGTACTTCATCCCAAGGGTCTTGGCCGTGCGGTCCCAGGTTTCGTGGATCGTCAGTGCATACCCCTCCGCGTGAGTCACCTCACGACGGTCCATGCGCGGGATCATCTCGGCAACGACTTCACTGCGTGCCGCCCGCCAGGCCGGCTCCAGGATGCGGTCATGCCAATCACGGTTCCAGCCGCCGGGTGGTGGGCGGAGCGAATAGCGCCAGCCGGCGGTGATGACGCGGACCTCGGCAGCCTGAGCCCAGGCTGCCGTTCGTACGTCGGACTCGGAGAACGAGAGGCCGCGCAAGGCGTCCGGGCCGTCGATCGCTCCCCCAGGATGATTATGCGTGATCACCGTCCCATGCAGTAGGCGGAGCTCAAACAGCTCGATGTCGATCGATTCGGGCTGCCCGGTCTTCCTCAGCACCTCGGCCCCTGTCCGATCGAACGCGACCAGCGTCTCGTTCGCGTCGAGACGGATGGCGTCCTCGATCCGCCGGGCCGCGGCCAGCGCCCGCCGCGTTGGGGCCGGGATCGGCGTCGTGCGGACCGGTTGGCCGTCAGCGGCACTCCCTTCACGTGAGGAGCTGCGGTTGGGCGACTCCAGTCCGGTCGCGCCGCCCGGCGCCCCATCGGGCCGGCTGCGGATCAGGGCCAACCCGACTGCTACCAGGCAGAGCAGCGCGGCGAACGTGAACGCGTCCTGAAAGGCCGGGATCACGAACTGCCCCTCGCCGGGGCGGCCGGAGCCGGGACTGTACTTCGACGATTGCGCCGTGTAGATCGCCGTCATCATCGCGACGCTGGTGACCACCCCCAGGCTGCGCATCGTCGTGACCATCCCGCCGGCCACGCCGAGCTGGTCGCGTGGGACGGCGCCCATGATGAAGCTGAGGTTCGGCGAGAGGAAGAGGCCGAGCGCCGCGCCGAGCAGCACGAGCGAGCCGGCGACCTGGGGCATCGAGCTATGCTCGTCGAGGCGGGCGATCAGCAGCAGCGCCACGACTTGCAGCACCAGCCCACCGAGCGACAACGACCAGGAGCCGATCCGATCGGAGAGCCAGCCGGAGAGCGGTGCGATCAGCGCGGTGGCGACCGGCACGCAGCTGAGCATCAGGCCGGAGACGATCGGCGCCAGCCCGAGCCCCTGCACCAGGTAGTACGGCACCAGCAGCCAGACCCCGAACATCGTCAGGTTGCTGAGCAGGTTGGTCAGGTTGGAGGTCGTGAACAGGCGATTGTGGAAGAGGGCGAGGTCGACCATCGGCGCGTCGAGCCGCCCTTCCAGCCAGACGAAGAGGGCGAACAGGACGGCCGACGCGGCAAGCAGACCGAGCGGGAGCGGCGCTCTCCAGCCGAGCGCGCCCGCCTGGTTGATCCCGAAGAGCAGCGACACCATCGCCAGGCCCAGCAGCGCGGCGCCGCCGAAGTCGAAGCGGGCCCGACCCTGCGCTGACGACAGGTCGTGGATCACGCGGAACGAGATCAGGCCGAGAAGCAGGGCGATCGGCGCGCGCGCCCAGAAGATGGCGGGCCAGCCGAACGTCGAGACCAGCCAGCCGCCGAACAACGGCCCGACGGCCATGCCGACCTGGCCGCCCATCGTCATGATCCCGAGGGCACGGCCGCGCTCCGTGCGCGGGAACGCCTCGGTGACGATGGCCGGGCCGGCCGCGTAGACCATCGTCGCGCCAACGGCCTGGAGGATCCGGCAGGCGACGAGCACCTCGATCGACGGCGCCAGGCTGTCCAGCAGCAGCGCCAGCGCCAGGGCGATCAGGCCCCAGTTCCAGATCGCGCGTCGGCCGATCAGGTCGGTCAGGCGGCCGATCCCTATCAGCGTGCTGGCGGTCGTCAGCACGTACCCGATGATGATCCACTGGATCGCGGTGATCGGCGCCCCGAGGGCGTCGGTGATGGCGGGCAGCGCGACGTTGACAGTGGTATCGAGGTGGACCGTGAGGGTGCCGAGCGAGACGATGGCGAGCGCCTGCCAGCGGTAGCCGGCCGTTGAAGGAGCCCCCACCCCCGGCCCCTCCCCCGTGCGCGGGAGAGGGGAGGAGTCGGGAGCGGGGATATTTGGATGGCGGCGGGGCTGACTCACCGGGGCGGTCAGGATGACCGCGCTCCCAGGGCGGCCTCGGCCTCCGGCAGCCAGTAGGTCATCCCCATCTCGCGAAGCATGGTGATCGCGGTGGTCAGCTCGGCATGAGCCTCGTCCATGCGGCCAACGCGCTGGAGCAGCTTGCCGAGCCCGAGATGGCAGCGGGCCTGGAGCGGGCGCATCTCCAGGTCCACGGCCAGGACGAGGGCTTCGCGGTAGTGGGTTTCGGCCTCTTCGACGGCCGGGGGCTCCTCACTGGATACGATCTCGCCGAGGGTGCGCAGGGCGTACGCGCGGTAGGCGCGCTCCTGCCGCGCGGTCGCTCGTGCGAGCGCGTCTTCTATCGTTCGCCGGGCGTCCGCGATCCGGCCGGTCGCCAGGTAGGCCTCGCCGAGCCACGTCGACCACAGCGCGTGGTGGTGCATGATCCCGTTCGCATCCGCCATGCCGACGCCGTCTTCGAGGAACGACACCGCTTGCGCAGTCTGTCCGGCGAGCGTATGCGCGACCCCGCGGAGGGCCAGGGACCAGATGAATTTGTCCACGGCGGCAGTCGTCCTGCTAACTTCGAGGGCGCCCTCGAGGAGGGTCACTGCGCGCTCGACGTCTCCACGTTCCAGGTAGGCGCGAGCGAGCGTGGTCTGTGCCTGGACGACGCTGGATGGATCGCCGCTCTCCTCGCAGATCCGTACGCCATCCATTCCATGGGTGACAGCCTCGTCGAAATCACCGAGCTCACCCAGTGTCCAGGCGAGGATAGGTCGGATGAACAGCAGGATGGTGCGTCGCAACTCGGAGTACCGGGGTTCGGCGGCCGTCAAAGGAGCGTCGATACAGAGGCGCAAGGCGTCGACTGCCGGACGAAGCTCGCCACGGGTCCGGTAGGCCTGGGCGAGTTGGTACATGGCGTAGGCGTACGCGGCCTGGTCACCGGCGTCCTCCGCTACCTGCAACGCGTGCTGACCGACCGTGACGGCCTCGTCGTACCGCCCCAGGAACCTGAGACATTCGGACATCGCGGCGTAGACGCCAGCTTGCCGGCGTCGATCCCCCAGCGCACCGACGATCTCCACTGCCTCCCACAGGTACTCGAGTGCTCGGCCGGGCATGGCCAGCGACACCAGCGCGCTGTGGAGATCGAGACGGAGGTCCAGACCCAGCTCCTGGGTAGTGCGGCTCTCTGGAAGACCTCGAAGTCCGTCCAGCGCCTGTTCGAACCAGCTCAGCGCCTCGCGGTACGCCGACCGGCCTAACGCCTTGTGACCTGCTGATCGGGCGTACTCGATGGCTTCAGGCCAGCGTTCGGCGCGCAGGGCGTGGTGCGCCAGCCGCTCGACGTGCTCGGCCAGGCGATCAGCATGGAGCCGCTCGATCGCCTCGACCACCCGGGCGTGGAGGGCCTTGCGGCGCTCCTGGAGCAGGCTCCCGTACGCCACCTCGTGGGTCAGGGCGTGCTTGAACGTGTACTCCAGCTCGGGGAAGATGCTCACCTCGTACAGGAATTCCGCAGCCTGGAGCGCGGCGAGACGTCGATGCAGGTCATCCTCCGCACGGTCGGCGACGGCCCGCAGCAGCACGTCCGGCACGTCCTTGCCGATCGCCGACGCCGTCTGGAGGAGATCCTTCGCGTCGGGCGGCAGGCGGTCGATGCGGGCCGAGAGCACCGCCTGGACCGTCGCCGGCACCCGGACGCTGGCGAGCGGCCCGGCCAGCCGGTAGGCGCCGCGCTCGCCGATCAGTTGGCCGCTCTCGACCAGGGACCGGACGCTCTCCTCCAGGAAGAACGGGTTGCCGTCCGTCCGCGTCGTCAGGAGCGCCTTCAGCGGTGCCAGCGATGGATCGGCTCCGAGCAGCCCGTCAAGAAGATCGCCCGCGCTCTCGGCACCCAGCGGATCGACGCGGATCTGGGTGTAGGCGCCTCGGTTGCCCCAGTCGTGGCGGTACTCCGGGCGGAAGTTGACCAGCAGCAGGATCCGGGCGGTCGGGACGCTGTCCACCAGGCTGTCGAGCAGCGCCTGGGTTTCCGAGTCGATCCAGTGCAGGTCCTCGAACACCAGCAGCAGCGGCTGCTCCTGGCTCTCTCTGAGCAGGATGCGCTTGAGCGCGTCAAGGGTCTGACGGCGCCGCTGGGCCGGATCGAGCAGCTCCCAGGCAGTGACAGCCCCCTCACTCCCCAGCCCCCTCCGCTGCGCGGCGCGAACATCGGC